>Ga0123334_1001947_pt1 | contig 24759 bp, 18 predicted proteins | sample BiotimSIPDNA_FD_89706 | JGI IMG/M metagenome (GOLD analysis project Ga0123334, IMG submission 89706) | Anaerobic biogas reactor microbial communites from Washington, USA - Biogas_R1 time_0 SIP DNA | ecosystem: Engineered > Bioreactor > Anaerobic > Unclassified | place: Washington, USA... | reverse complement strand
CGTCCGACCCCGTCCGACCTGTCCGACCTGTCCGAACCGATGACATCGCTCAGGCAGGCCCACCCCCGGCGCTCCTGCCCGAGCGACAGATCAACTTCCATCACCGACTTGGGAACTTCCGATAGTTGCTCAAATCGACGGGCTTTCCGACGACTGTCCAGGCTTGCGGCTTGACTTCTCCGGGGAGCTTCCAGGCATCGTATCCAGCTTCCACCAGTTCGGCCAATCCCGCCATCACACGGACCTGATTGCCAGGAACACCTTTCTTGTAGATCCAGTTTGCGGGGAAGTCAACAATGTCGTCCACCGATTCCTGTGCGCCATTCATGCACAGGCAATGCGGCAGAGCTGCCTCCACACCGCACACGATGGCAGACGCATCGCCTTGCGCACCACGGATTGCGGCTTGCAGTTTCCGATGTACCGATTGCTCGGGACTGCCGTATTCAATCACCTCGCCAGATTTCGTTTCAGCCCAGAATCTGCTTGGCTTGACCATATACCGAACAGTCGCATCATCGAACTCGAACACGAACTCGGGACCACGGAAACGCGGCACGGCATGGGTCGTGTAGAACAGGATTTCCACGCCGTCGGTGGTCATCACCCTCAGCAGACCGGTATCGTAGTTGGTGATGGGATTCGCACGGTACAATTCAGCCTGGACACTGGCAGGTGTCGCAGAACGATCGACCGCAGGACCAATGACGTACAACATGTTGTGGAGATAGTGCGCAGTCGCATTGTTCACCGGACTGTCAAGGATCCATTCGCCCGAGGCGCTCTTCATGCAACCAGCCCAATTGTTCCGACCGTAGTACGCATCGTTTCGAGGCCACAAGGCCAAAGTCTTCATTCGGCGAGGTGCGCCAAACTTGCCCGACAAAATGTCGGCCTTCAACGCTTGCATCTGCGGGCTGTACGACCATTGGTAGCCGATCGCCAGAAACGCACCGTTGCTCTTGTCGCGTGCTTCCTGCATGGCATAGGCCTGCTGGACAACGGCGCTGATCGGCTTTTCACACAGCACATTCGTACCATGGGACAAGGCTTCGCAAGACTGGGCGCAATGGAACTCGATCGGTGACGAAATAATCGCCAAATCAGCTTTGTTTTCTGCGTAGAAAGACGCCAAGTTGTCGTAGAACCCCATCCCAAGCGCCTTCAAATCCTTGAACTTCGGAGCCTTTTCCGCCAGGGGATCAACAACGCCAACGATCTCCCAGGGACGCTCGCCTTCCCACTTCATCAAGGCGTCAGCGTATTGACCGCCATAACCACCAATCCCGACCAGAACGATCCGAACCTTCATCAAATTGCCTCCTGCTATTCAATAACGATTGACTGGCGACGACAACACCAGCACATATAAGAAATGCTCACAAAGTACGATGCGGGCAAGCGACAGCGCGTACCCACAAACACATCCAGCAACGTGGTCTTCCCGCCAAAACCCATCCCGCCAATGCCAAGGCTATTGGCTTCCTCCAACAAGCGAACCTCCAACTCCGCCAATGCCGGCTCAGGACTGCGCTCGCCGATCTTCCGAAGCAATTGACGTTTGCTCTCCTCGTACCCCGTCGCCCGATCGCCACCGATCGCCACGCCCAAGATCCCAGGCGCGCAGCCTTGCCCCTGGGCGCGCAGAACTGCCGACAGCACGCAACGCCGCACCCCCTCCAGGTTCCTGCCTGCATCTAGCGAGCTGTCCGGCAGGCTGAACTGGATGCCCATATTCTCGCTTCCGCCACCCTTGAGCATCAGGGTCACCCTCGTCCCCCTTGCGTTCTCCAACTCGTGCCAATGAACGACAGGACTCCCGTTCCCAAGGTTGTTCCCCGTATTCCGACCACTCAAGGTCTCAACGCAATTCTGACGCAAAACCCCGAGCCGAGTAGCTTCGCTTACTGCCCACTCGGCAGCTGATTGAAACGGCTTTCGACGAAAGCCCTCGGCGGCTTCGACAAAGAACATCAGGGTTCCAGTATCCTGACAAATCGGAAGGCGACGCTCACGTGCAAGAGCTACATTGGCAAGCATCGTCTCGAAGGCTACTCGCTCGCCACTGCCCAACTCAGCCTTGTCGCGACCTCGAACCAAGGCGTCCTCGACATCAACTGGCAAGTCAACGCTGGTACGAATCACAAGGTCGAGCAACAGGCGTCGCAATTCCTCATTGTCCAAGGCCATCTCAAAGCGCCTCGCAAGCCACAGCCCCGCCATTGGTCAACGACTTCCTGGCAGCTTCCATCATCGCCAGCCCCTCAAAGGTCTGCTCCATGCTAACAGGAGCGTCCCCGCCAAGGAAAAACTCGCGGACACGCAACAGCAAATCGTAATACAAACGGCTGGAATCGACCTGGAAAGGAACAGCACGCCCCTTCGTCTGCATCCGACCGCCATAAGCCCACAAGCCACGGATCGACTCGATCAAGCCGCGACGGCCATCAGCGTACTCAACGCTCGTCACAATGCTAACGCCATTGTCAAGCGAATGCACACGTTGCGCACCGCATCCCATTAACGCCTGAAGCATCTCGAAGCTGTGGACACCGTACCAAATCAACGAATCGCCGGCAGGCGCCTCGCCCATCGCGCCGTAACACGTCCCTATGATGATCGGTTCCTCGCCCAAGCTTGCTTTCGCATTCAGCAACGCAGGCGAAAACGGCAAGCTTGAACCGGACCACACACGAACCTTGTGCTCACGAGCCAATTTCAGGATCTCGCGCCCTTCTTTGACATTGGACGCCAAGGGCTTGTCCAAAAACACAGGCTTGCCCAAGCCGCAGACGCGACGGAAGTATTCCAGATGGTACGACGGATCATTGATCTCAAGCATGATTGCATCGCAATCCGCGACTGCCTCGTCAAAATCCTCGGTCACCTTGACGCTCCACCCTTCAAGCTGGGCCTGGCGTGAATCCAAGCCCGATTTCCCTTGGAACGGCGTCTCGAAACGCAAGCAAGTCACCGCTCGCATCCCGGAAACCTTCATGTCCTCAGGACAAGCCGGATCGTTCATCAACTTTGGCATCGCCACGCTATGACTCGTGTCAAGACCGATTATCGCCACCTTCAGTTCCGATTTCATCACCTTTGCCTCCATTAACGTTTACTTCAACACCCGCTTGCCCCGCCGATGACGCAGCGCTAAGCCGGGACATATGCTCAGCCCATTCAACGGGCAACATGTACTTCTTATTGTTGTTGCATTCCTTGCAACAGGGAACCACATTCCCCTTCCGCGTCAAACCGCCACGAATCAAGGGGACGATATGATCCAAAGTCAACTCCTGAGGCGGAACCCGACGCCCGCAATAATGGCACACGCCACGGGCAATCTCGTTCTTCCACCATTGGGATTTCCGAAGCTCACGCGCCTTCGCCTTCTCGCGACGAACCTGATCATCGTCAACCGTTTCAAAAAATCCATCCAGTTCCAAATGGTCGGAATCGGACAACAGCTCATCCAGGTTCGGATCATCCATGGGAATCACGTCCTGGATCACTTTGCCCTTGCGCTTCTCAGCATCACGACGCATCGGAAAACGACTCCTTGCTCATTCCCACTCGATGGTCGCTGGCGGCTTGCCGGTGATATCGTAAACAACACGGTTGATTCCATCGACCTCGCTGGTGATTCGTGCGGCCATCTTCTCCAAAAGCTCCCATGGCAAGCGGACGATTTCCGCCGTCATCGCGTCCACGCTGTTGATGGCGCGTATCGCAATGACGTAATCATAGCTCCTGCGGCCATTCTTGATTCCCGTTGACCTGACCGGAACGAAAACCGCGAGTGCCTGCCAGGTCTTGTGGTACCAGCCCGATTTGATCAGCTCCTCAGTCACAATCGCGTCTGCCCCGCGCAGCATCTCCAACGTATCGCGGGCAATGGCGCCCAGGTGACGTACGCCCAAGGAGGGGCCAGGGAAAGGATGACGGTCAATCATCTCAGAAGGCAAACCAAGCATGCGACCGACCTTGCGAACCTCGTCCTTGAAAAGACGATCCACAGGCTCAACCAACTTGAACTTCAAATCCTTCGGCAAGCCGCCGACATTGTGGTGGCTCTTGATTACCCCAGCAGGATTCCCGTCCAAGGGTATGCTCTCAAGGATGTCCGGGTAAATCGTCCCTTGCCCCAGGAACTCGGCATTGATCTTGCGAGCCGCTTCCGCAAAGACTTCGATGAATTCCTTGCCGATGATCTTGCGCTTCTGCTCAGGATCGTCAACCCCGGCCAACTTGTCCAGAAAACGATCCGAGGCGTCAACATAGCGCAGATTCATCTTGAAGTTGCGCTGGAAAATGTCCTGTACCTTTTCTGGTTCGTTCTTGCGCAACAAGCCATTGTTCACAAATACGCAGGTCAAATGGTCGCCGATGGCCTTGTGGATCAATGCGGCAACAACAGATGAATCAACACCACCGGACAAGCCCAATACAACACGACCCTCCCCGACCTGCTCGCGAATGTCATTCACTGCCTCGTCAATGAACGTCTCCAAGTTCCAGCTGCATGTGCAACCGCACTCCTCCTTGCAAAAGGACACAAGCGCCGCCACTTCGGCAACGCCTGAGACAATCGCCGTCGGCAATCCCAGGCTGGAATAGCGTCCCAACTCCGCCAAGGGCTTCTCGTCATAGCACTCGATCAACCCAATTGGAGCCTCCGCTTCAATCCTCTCCACGGGGACGGTGTATGGCATCACCATCGTATAAATCCCGTTGTCTCGAATGCTTCTGGCCAGCTTTTGGATGTCTTCGTAACCATAATTGACCAATACCACGGCTTCAGGAGTCTGTTTCATCGAAAATCCTTTTAGTAAATCCTAAAGAAATGCAGTGCACGAAACTACAAATAACGCAGTTGCGTAATGTAATGGATTTTTCACAAAAACACATATCATTTAAGGTTATGATTTTGCTTTGTTTTTGCGTGGAAGCGATTCAGGTTTCCGACAGTTCCCGAGCCCTGTTTCCCTTCAGGATTGCACTTGCGAGATAGCAGCACAGGAGAGTCGCCAACAGGTTGGCCGCAGCATAGTACTGGAGCGCCAGCGGCTTCACGAAAAACGAAATGGACAAGCTGGCGAAAAAGCCCGCCACGCCTCCGTACAGCAACCCGCGACCCGTGACTACTCGACTGAACATACCAAGCAAAACCATCCCCAGCAAAGGGCTCCCAAGGGCGTTCACAAACTTATTCACGACCACAAACAATCCCGAGGAAGCTTGGAACAACGGAATCATCAGCAAGGACAACAGAGTCACAGCAATACCTGTCACAAAAACCATCCATGAAGAACGTTCGCGAGATCCGCCAAAATCAACCACGTACGCGGCAACGCAGGAATTCAAACCGGAATCTATGCTCGACATCGTCGCGGCCATCAAGCCAGAGGCAACCAAGCCAGTAACACCGACGGGAAACGAACAAATCAACCGACCAAGGCTATCCAAGGGCTGAACCTTCCCGCTTCGAATCAATTCCAACATCCCAACCCCGTCAACACCGTGCGTATGGCACGCATGAGAAAAAACACACAAGCCAAGCAATGACAACAACGACAACGATATCACAGATACCCATGCATTCAACCATAAACCGCGACGGGCACTCGCAAGATCCCGGGCAGTGAAATAACGCTGCATCACAACCTGATCGGCGCCGTACCTCGACAAAAACGTAACCGATACGCCAATCAAAGCACTCCATAACGTCATTCGATGACGAGGATCCAGTGACAAATAATCAGGGTCAAAAGGCTTAAAGGGACGCAGGCAACCACCAGCGGCACTTTGCCGAATGACCTCAAAACCACCTTCCCAAAACGCAAGTCCGACTCCGAGCGCAATCCCACCGAACAACACGATAAACTGGGCTACATCAGTAAACATCACGGCACGCATGCCACCCCAAGTCGTGTACAACGTCGCAACAAGCCCGCATACCAATATCATCGCAACCAACGGAAACCACGTCAACGCCTGCATGATCTTCCCTGACGCATACAAAACAGTTGACATCCACACGAAACGCCAAACCAAAAACATCCCGCTTGCCAAAAAACGGACGCGACGGTCGTAGCGCAACTCGAAAAACTCGTACACGCTCGTGACGCGCAACCCCCAAAAATACGGAATCCACCAGCGGGAAATCGGATACGCCACAAGGAAAAACACAGGGAAAGAGGCAATCACATACAAGCCGTGGGCAAATACCTCGTTCGGTATCGAGACGTAGTTGATCGCACTGAAACTCGTCACCATCACCGACAAGCCAATCGGAATGAACCCCATCCCGCGACCCGCCAGAAAATAATCGTCTTTACCGCGGACGACACGGCCGGACAGCCAACCGATGATGACCATCAACAACAAATACAAAACCAATACGACGTAATCGAAAGGCAGCATCGAAGTAAACATCCTTACCGACGACGCGGTATTACGTGAGTGATAATCTTCAAGTTGTTCTCAACCACACGCACCCCGCTCAACTTGCTCACAATCCTCTCTGCACGGTTGTGCACGCTGGGAGACATCGCCAGGCCACGCAAGATCACGCAGCCATCGTCGCAGTCAATCTCCAGGAAACGAATGTCAAGACGCTCTTTAAGTACGATTGCCTCCCCTACTTGACGTGCCAATGCCCGATCCCGAAGCACCTTCAGCCCATGGGCCTCCCGCTCCGGAGTCGAATAGATTTCCAGCGTCGCCTTCAACGTCGAAAGCATCTTGTTCAAGCTAAGCCTTGAGGTATTCATCACCAGGTCGTATTCGTGGTGCGCATACCAGTCGCGATTGAAATGGAAGAGGCAATACCCTGCCCTTTCCTTGTCGCTTCTCTTGATCAGTTCCCTTGCGGTCGCCTCCGAGAAGCCCTCCCACTCGCACAGGTTCGCCACTTTTGTCTCCTCCGAAGCCACGATTTTCACACGCAGGCAATTGGCGATATCCGAGAAGATGAAATTGGTGCCTCGTCCAATCAAAACCCTATTGCCCTCGCGCACTTCCTCGTAGAGGATGGTCTTCAGGCATTCAAGATAATAGTCCGGCTCTCCATGGAACAAAGTGTATATGAAGCCGGGCTTCTTCTCGTCATACTGGCGAAACATCTCCGAAGAAACTCCCTTTGCCTCCATCCGTTCGTTAATGGCCTCCTTGCCGATGAACACCATGCCCAGGCTGTCGCTGATCCACTTGATGTGTTCTTGAGACACTGAACCCATTTCTCTTGAGATGGTGATGATCGCCATGGTGACACCTCCTGCTTAATGGATGAATTACCGAACCAATACGCCACGCAAATCTAGCTGTAATATACAGCCAAAAGCAGGTAAAAGTCAAGGCGGCAAAAACGTATTTTCCCACTCAACAGCGACTATGCCTAGGACAGCCTCGTCTTGAAATTTTCGTACGAGAATGACTTGACCAAGGTAAATTCGTCACTTTCCCCATCGTATGTAGCGATTGAAGGCAGCGCCAATCCATTGAATGTATTGGTCTTGACCATGGAGTAGATGGCCATGTCCAGGAATTCAATCTTGTCTCCCGGTTGCGGCAAGGCATCGAAGGAATAGTCGCCGAAGACATCCCCTGCCAGGCAGGAGTGGCCTGCCAAGCGGCAGTCGAAGCGCTTTTCCCCTGGCAAGCCCGAATTCCTGACGGGTGGTCGATAGGGCATTTCGATGACATCGGGCGTATGTGCCGCGGCAGAAGCGTCCAATATCGCGATGGGACCGTCGTTGCAAACCACGTCCAGCACCGTCGCATACAGGGAGCCGGCATTCAGCGCAACCGCTTCGCCAGGCTCAAGATAAATCGTCTCAACCCCATATCGACGACGGAACTCCGTCACCAAACGCTCAAGCCGCTCAATGTCGTAGCCAGGACGAGTTATGTGGTGGCCACCACCAAAATTCACCCATTTCATGCTCGGAATGAATTCCCCAAACCGGGACTCAAAGGCAGTCAGCGTCCTCTCCAACGCATCGGAATCCTGCTCGCACAACGTATGGAAGTGAAGCCCGTCAATCCCGCTCAAATCCTCGCCCTCAAAGTCAACGCGCCGGATCCCCAGGCGAGACTTGGGAGCGCAAGGCGAATAGATCTCGGCTACCGCCTCGGAATGCTCAGGATTAACGCGCAAGCCGCAGGATATCTTCCGAGGCGAAGACTCGACCAGCGGACGGAAGCGACGCCACTGGGAAAACGAATTGAACACCAAGCAGTCGACCAATTCAATCAACTCGCGAACATCAGCTTCCGAATACGCCGCCGCAAAGGCGTGAACCTCTCCCCCGAACTCCTCGCGACCAAGGCGCGCCTCGTAAACAGAACTCGAACACACTCCGCGCAAATGACCGCGCATCAAAGGATACGTGCTGTACATCGAAAATGCCTTCTGGGCAAGCAGTATACGAGCGCCACAACGGCGAGATACCCCGCCCAGCACCTCAAGATTCCGGCGCAAGGCAACCAGGTCGACGACAAAGCACGGAGTGCATACGCGTTCCGGAGACAAACCTTCCATTAAGTTCCTCGTTGGCCAACTAGAGCTATCAGTAGAACACTTCCGTCCAGGGAAGACCATGCATGTTGAGTCGTTCCATGAAGGGTTCCGGATCAAATTCTTCCATGTTGAAGACGCCTTCGCCCTTCCAGGCACCAGTCGCAATCATCAGCGCCCCGATCATGGCGGGCACGCCCGTGGTATAGCTGATCGCCTGGGACTTGACTTCCCGATAGGCCTCTTCGTGGTCGCAGATATTGTAGATGTAGTACTGCCTCGGCTTTCCGTCCTTGGTTCCCTTGATCTTGCAGCCGATGCAGGTCTTGCCCTTGGTTGACGGGCCAAGGGAGGCGGGATCGGGCAACAAGGCCTTCAGGAACTGCAGCGGGATGATTTCCTGTCCGTTGTACATGACAGGATCGATTCGGGTCATGCCCACGTTCTGGAGCACTTCCAGGTGCTTCAGGTAGTTGTCCGAGAACGTCATCCAGAACCGGGCTTTCTTCAAGCCGCGAGGTTCAAGGAACTTGACCAGCGACTCAAGCTCCTCGTGCCAGATCAAGTAGATCTTCTTCTCGCCAATCCCCTCGGGGAATTCCATGACGCGGGAAAATTCCATCGGCTTTGTTTCGATGAATTCTCCGTCCTTGTAGTACTTTCCGTTGGCGGTGACTTCGCGGATATTGATTTCCGGATTGAAATTGGTTGCGAAGGGATGACCGTGGTCGCCGGCGTTGGCGTCGATGATATCCAGCTCTTCAATCGTATCGAAGTGCTTCTTCATTGCCCACGCGACAAAGACATTGGTAACTCCGGGATCGAAACCCGATCCCAGCAACGCCATCAAGCCCTTTTCCCTGAAGCGGTCATGGTACGCCCACTGCCAGGAGTACTCGAAGTGCGCCACATCTGGCGGCTCGTAGTTTGCCGTGTCAACGTAGTGCACCCCGGCTTCAAGGCACGCTTCCATAATATGCAAGTCCTGGTACGGAAGAGCCACGTTGATCACAACGTCAGGCTTGAACGAACGCAACAATGCAACCAACTCGGGAACATTGTCCGCATCGACGCGCGCCGTCTCAATGGGACGAGGCAGCTGTGCGGCAATCGCCTTGCATTTCGATTCGGTACGGCTCGCAAGACAAATATCTGTGAAAACCTCGGGCACCTGAGCGCACTTGTGAGCTACGACAGCCCCTACGCCGCCAGCACCGATAATCATGACTCGTGCCATCTTTCTTCTCCTTGGGTTCAGTTCAACTTGTTTTCTACCGCTCGAAATAGGTATATCCGTTAATCCCCTTCTCAAAGGCTTCCATGATCTCGCGACGTTCGGCGGGCGTGATCAAGTGCTCGCGAACAGCACGCTCGGCCTTGCGCTTGAAGCTGTCGCGAAGCAACTTCGGATCATACTCGACATATGACAAGACGTCGCCGACGGAATCCCCCTCGATCTCCTTCACAAACTCAAAATGACCATCCACAGGATCAATGGTGATTGAAACAACATTGGTGTCGCCAAGCAAATTATGCAAGTCGCCCAACGTCTCCTGATAGGCGCCAACCAGGAACGCGCCCAAGTAATACTCCTCGTTGTCATGCAAATCGTGCAACGGCAACGTATGGCGGACATCGTGGAGATCGACGAATTGCTCGATCTTTCCGTCGCAATCGCAGGTGATGTCAGACAGGATGCCTTCCCTGGTCGGGCGTTCCAGCAACCTGTGGATCGGCATGATTGGGAAGATCTGCTTGATTGCCCAGGAGTCGGGCAGGGATTGGAAGACGGAAATATTGGCATAGTAGGTATCTGCCAGGACGCGATCCAGTCCCTCGAATTCGTCGGGAACATACTTCATTTTCTGGACGTGTCGATTGACCGCAACCATGATGTGCCAGAAGAGTCCTTCGACCAGTCCCCGTTCGCGCAGGGTAATCCGTCCGTTCCTGAACAGAATCCTGAGTTCGTCGCGGTAGTAGATCGCATCGTGGAAGAACTCCTGGAGGTTTCTGGTATTGATGGTATTGTAGATATTCAAGAGTTCCTTGGTCATGTCGTTGGCGTCCTCCGGGAGTTCGGCGGACAATTCCGCAGGTTCGAACTTCGTCGCTTCAAGGATATTGAACAGGAGAACCGAGAAGTATGCGATGGTCGCCCTTCCCGATTCGGTGATCAGCGTGGGGTGCGCGATGCCCTTCGCGCTCAGCGTTTCGCCAACGGTTTCCACGATATCGACGCAGTACTCGTCAATCGTATAGTTTCTCGAGTGGTGGTAGTTGGTATGGGAGCCGTCATAGTCCACAGCCAGTCCACCGCCCAGGTCCAGGTAACCCATTTTGGCTCCTTCCTCAACAAGTCCCACATAAACCCGTGACGCTTCCAAGACACCTGCCCGGATATCGCGGATATTTGGGATCTGGGAACCGATGTGGTAATGGAGCAGCTGCAGGCAATCCAGCAAGCCCAACTCACGAAGCTTATCGACAACCCAGATTATTTCGGAAGTATTCAAGCCGAACACCGACCTGTCCCCTCCTGACTCGGTCCAATTCCCTGTTGCCCTGCTTGACAGCTTGATTCGCACCCCGATCCTCGGCTTGATCCCAAGCGCCTTGCTCCGCTCCGCGATCACATCAAGTTCGGAGAGCATCTCGATGACCAGGAAGCACTTCAACCCCAGCTTGTTGGCGTACAGCGCCAAGTCAATGAATTCCTCGTCCTTGTATCCATTGCAGACCAGGCACGCCTCGCGATCCTTCATCGTGCCCAGCGCGGCAATCAGTTCCGCCTTGCTGCCGGCCTCGAAACCGTGGTGGTATTCCAATCCGAACTTGGCGATGTCCTCGATCACCTGCTGTTGCTGGTTTACCTTGATGGGAAATACGCCCTTGTACACGCCTTGGTATCCGGCCTCCTTGATCGCCTTCCGGAAACTGGAATGCAGCAGTTTGATCCGCGACTCCAGGATGTTGCTGATCCGCAACAAGACGGGCATGTTCATACCCCGTTCCTTGATTCCATTCACAACGTCAAGCAAGCTCACCGAGCCTTTCGCGTTCCCAAACGGTGTAACTGCAAGTTCACCTTTCGCATTTATATCGAAATAACCGCTACCCCAATTGCCAACTCCATACAAATCCGCGGAATCCTGGCTGGACCATTGCTCCAAAGCCTCTTTCTTGATCGAAGTCGTCACATCAGTGCCCTCAATGATCGTGATGATAATATTAAAAATCAAACGCAAGGGAAAATACTGAATTTAATCGTATTTCCGGAAATATCAACTTGGGCATACCAACATGAACCCAAGCATCACCACCAGGAATGCCACGTTGAGCACCGTGAATATCAACAGGTAGCTCCAAGTCTTCTCAGGACAAACCCGGCGGTACTCGTTGAACGTGATCAGGGACGCAAGAGATGAAATCAACGTGCCGACGCCACCGATGTTCACGCCCACCAAAAGGTCCCGGTAGTTGTCCGTGAACTGAGCCAGCAGGATCGCACTAGGCACATTGCTGATGACCTGGCATGACAAGGTGCTTACGACCAGTGTGTTCTTTTCAAGCAAGCTCCCCAGGCACTCGCGGACGGCATCAATCCGGGACATGTTCCCCGAAAACACGAAAAACGCGGTGAAGGTCAACAGCAGCGGATAGTCAACCTTGCGCAACGCCTTGCGATCCATCGCCAGCAACGTGCCTAATATCACAATCAATCCATAGTAGTACGGAATGACACGAAAAACAATCACCACCGACAACGCGAACAGCACCAGGTACACTGTCATACGAACCGGATGCTTCTTGATCGGTGTGTACGTGATGCGCAATGGTTCGCTACGCACGCATAGACAACATAGCGTAATCAACCCAATCGCAAGGGCAAACGGAGGAAACATGATCTCCATAAACTCAATATTCCCAATATTGAATTTAGTGTACAAGTACAGATTTTGGGGATTGCCGAAGGGGGTCAACATTCCGCCCAAGTTTGCAGCGATGTTCTGCATGATGAACGTAAACGCAATCAAACGCTCATTCCCAGTACTGGACAACGCATAATAGGCCAGAGGCAAAAACGTCAGAAGCGCCATGTCGTTCGCAATGAACATCGAACTGATGAACGTGATGAACGTAAGAGCCAATATGCACATCCGGGTCGTTCGGAAAAGCATCACGATCTTGTTTGCCAGCATCGTGAAAAACAAGATATTGCGCAAGGCATTGACCACGGCAAGAACGCAAAACAAGCATGTCAGCGTCTTGAGATCAAAGTACTCGAGCCACGCTCGATCAGGCGGAACCGCGATCGACGTGACAAGCGCCGCAATCAGCGCAATGCCCAGAACATGTTCCCCTTGAACAACGACCATCCGCGAATCAAGCAGGCTTTCATATCTCACCAAGTCTTCTTGCTGTTGCTGCGTCGAACCTCGTCCTTGTCAAGGTGATAGACGTATCAGACCACACGCAAGTCGCAATTCCTCAACTTCTTGTCCGAGGAATCCTCCAGGCTGACAACGCGAAGCTTGCCGAAGTTGCCGTTGGAAGTCCTGAACAAGACGATCGTATCCTTCCGCAACGGATTGTTCTCCTTCGTGCAGCGAATCCCCTCCGGGCTGAAAGTCCAGCGTTGGATGGAAGAAACCGAAATCTGCCTGAATGGAGTCAAGTCGCCCTTGAAGATCACCGCTCCGCAACCGTTTCTCGGCTCCAGAACCCGGGTGTCTCCTTCCACTCGCCAGTAGAAATCCGCATCCTTTAGGTCGAAGTTTCCTTGCTGATTGGCATTGGTCTTCCAGATTACATGTCCCAGGGCAAATGTCGGCGCATTCAAGTCAGCATCCCAATGGGAATTGTGCGTGAGCGACGTTGTTCCTGTGGTATAGACCTCGTCTGACCAACTTGGCACCTCAGGTCTTTTTCCCCGTCTTGCCTCGAGCAGGAGCTGCAATCTCTTCGGGTCGCGGCACATGTCGAAAATGCTTTTTCCGTCTTCGTATTCCCATTTCACGTTCGCCCCTTCGGCAAGCAGCCAACGAACGGCAAAATCATCGTACTCATGCCGTATGACGTACGCCAGCGGCGTCTCCCGGTACGTGACGCCGTCCTCGACATGCTCGAACAACGAATTCACATCGACCCGCTTCTTCTTGATCCACTCCAGTATTTCAACACGGTTTATCGAGGACAATGCATACACTAAAAACAATGCGTACTCGCGATTACGCATTGACGGCGTTCGCCGTACCATTTCATGCAGCAACTCCTTCGGCATTTCGCTCCGCAATGCATAAACGAGCATCGCGGACATCTTGTCGTGCTCGCCAAGCGACTCCTTGTTAGCCTCGTACCATGCACGCAATGCTTCCAGCGCATACTTGCCATCGCCTCTCCTATAGACCTCATTGCACAGCATCACGAGACCGGACTGGACGACTCCATCATCGATGCGATCCCCCGAAAGCACATCAGGATCGGCGCCATGACGTAAAAGCAGCCTCAAAATCCCATGGGACCTCCTGCCATCGCTCAACACAACCTGCAATGGATACCTGAAATTTCCTCCCCCGCCAGGGCGCCAATCGGGATCGCATCCCGATTTCAACATGAACTCGACCACATCCTGGTGCCGCCTTGCACACGCCTGCTGCAACAGGCTCGCACCGGATTGAGAGGCCCAATCCAATTTCGCCCCTTGGGCAACCAAGTTTGACGCCGCATCCAAATTGCGTTTCCGCAACGCCAATTCAAGTTGTTCTTGCAGGCGCAACAGCTGTTGCTCATCCAGAACATTTTCCGCGCCCTCCTGCTCATCCAGCGCATTTTCCTGCTCAACCAACGCCAGCAACTCAAGGATTTCCTCTTCAACCTCTTCCTCCCATTCAGCCACCTCGTCCAATGCCTCACGAGCCAATTTTTCCTCCAGTTCAGGCCAACCACCATCAGCGGCGGCTTCCTGCTTTGGCGGAGCGGTCATGATGTCAAACTCGTCCTCAACCAAATCCTCATCCAAATCCAATTCGTCTTCGCGACGAGTTTCAGGCACGGGCACCGTAGCAACCGGCGACACGGCATCTTCCACCTCTTCAGGCTCTGCGACGGTCGCAGAAGCAGGCACAGAATCGGATGCAGGTGTTGGTTCAGGCGCAGGACCTTCATCTGTGCCGCTACCGCCGTGGGCAAGAACAAAGCCGATCCAAAAGGCAACGCATAAAGCCAAGGCAGCCAATATCAGCATCAACGCCAGGCGAAACTTGGATCCTTTTCCAGGAGCAGTTGCAGTTTTAACTCGTGGCTTGACGCCACCAGACAACAGCTCGCGGATCTTGCCACCGTCCAAACGACGAGACGGGTCAATCGATGACAGCGCAGACTGGACATCCGAAACCGTCTTCGCACCACCAACCCCCTCGACCAGACGGTGAACCAGCAAGCATGTGTCAGAACTCAAGTTCGGACGCAACTCCCATAACGGTTCAGGCTTGGGAACACCCGCCTCGACGCCCCCGAGCATAAAGTACAATACACGCCCCAACGAACGCAAATCCCCAACAATTCCATCATCAGAACTGTCAGCGGAACCAGAAAACAACACATACCCAAACGTTATCTTCCCATCACTGCGCAAACACACGCTTCCGGGATCAAGACGACCATGGCACGCACCCAGTTCCTCGTAACGAGACAACTCCGACAATGCACCGCGGAAAATCAGCAGGCCACGAGCCTCGTTCATCACACCAGATTCGGAAACCAATGACTTGACACTCTGGCCTTCGGGAACATCGCAGATGATCAGGGAATCCAAGGCATTCTCACCACGCAAGACAGCATGTACGATCCCACCAGTGTCGAACAACCCCATCAAGCTCTCGCAACGAGCAAGGATCATCTCGACGACGGCCATGGGAGCAGATAGGCAAAAACAACTCAACAAGCACGAACTGCCGTCGCGACGATCACGCGCGCGATAAGTCTCGCCAACACCATCGCGACAATAGCACTCGGTCAGCAAATACGACTCGATTTTCTGACCTACGGCATAACGCCAACCTGCTTCCTGATTCTTCGACGACTCGCTCATCAGACCATCAGCTCCTTGACTACAACAACCCCACGCCAACGCTGATCAACCAAGCCCCCTTTCCACCATGCGATAACTTGAATTATCATGCTTGCGTTATATAATGTAATGGTCTATCCTTACTCTTGCTATCAATTATCAACACATCACCCACATTTTTCCTCACATGCCTCAGAAACAACTTACTTCGGAAAAAATTCTCAAGCAGGCAGCAGAAATCTTGGACATCGAAATCGAAGGCCTCAATGCCATCAGAAACAACTTGGGCGAGCCTTTCGCAAATTGCGTCCGGCTCTGCTTTGAAACCATTGCCAGGGGCGGCAAGCTCGTGGTCACGGGCGTCGGAAAAAGCGGGCACATCGGGCAGAAGATGTCCGCCACCCTGGCCTCCACGGGTTCCCGCGCCGTCTTCATGCACCCCGTCGAGGCGATGCACGGCGACCTGGGCGTCGTATCCCCGCAGGATACCGTCATCGCACTAAGCTACAGTGGCGAGACGGACGAACTCCTCGCCGTCATACCCGCCATCAAACGACTCAACATCGACGTCATCGCCATCACGGGAGTGGAAACATCCCGCCTGGCGCAATGCTCAGACCTGGTGGTCCCGATGCCCGTCCCCAGGGAAGCATGCCCGTTCAACCTTGCGCCGACAACGACGACCACAGCGCTCACCGCCCTCGGCGACGCCCTAGCCATGACCCTGCTCAACTGCAGGCATTTCCAACTCAACGACTACGCAAAGCTGCACCCCGCAGGAGCGATCGGAAGATCGATCACGCTCAAGGTCAAGGATTTCATGAGAACCGGCGAACACGCCGCCAAAGTCACGCCAGGGACATCCGTCAGGGACGCCCTGCTCGCCATGACTGCCGCACGATGCGGGGCAGTAGCAATCGTTGACAGCCAAAACATGCTCCTCGGCATCTTCACTGACGGAGACTTCAGAAGGCAAATCACCAAGTCAACAGAGGTCATCGACGCCAAGATCGAGGACGTGATGACGCAGAATCCCATCACCATCAATGAAAATTCGATGGCCGTCGAAATCATGAAACTTCTGGAAAAACGCAAGATCGACGACATCCTGGCTGTTGATGACGAAGGGCACTTCGCAGGCCTGGTTGACATCCAGGACCTGCCCAAATTCAAGGTGATGTAAATGTTTTCCGACAAGCTTCCCCATATCAACCACACGGCTGAATTTTGCGTTGTAGGCGGTGGTTTGGCCGGATTGGCCGCCGCCGTCGCAGCCGCCAGGCACGGTACTAACACCATCCTCATCCACGACAGGCCCGTGCTGGGAGGAAACGCATCCTCGGAATGCCGAATGTGGATCTCAGGAGCGCGAAACGATGTCCACGAAACGGGAATCGTCGAAGAACTCAAGCTGGAAAACAACTACCGGAACCCCGAGCTCAATTGGCATATCTGGGACACGATCCTCTACGAAATCGCACACTTCCAGCCTAACCTCACAGTCCTCATGAACGCATCGGCGTGCAATGTGAAGATGGACAAAAACACCATCAAAACAGTCGACGCATGGCAAACGACAACGCAAACCTGGCACCACGTCAGCGCAAAAACATTCGCGGATTGCTCGGGAGACTCAATCTTGGCACCACTGACAGGCGCGGATTTCAGAATCGGGCGAGAAGCAAGGGCGGAATTCAACGAAGACATCCAACCGGAACAGGCTGACAACAAGACGATGGGACTCAGCTGCCTGATCCAAGTGCGGGAACTCACCAGAAAAACAACCTTCATCCCGCCGAAGTGGGCTAACAAATACCTCACTGACGAGGATCTGCCAAACCGTGGACACGCTTTCAGGGGACTCAACAACTTCTGGTGGATCGAACTCGGAGGCGAAGACGACTCCATACACGATACGGAAATCATCACCAAGCGACTCCTCGCAGCAGCGCTTGGAGTCTGGGACCACATCAAAAACCATGGCGACCACGGAGCTGACAATTGGGCGCTGGACTGGATCGGCTTCCTGCCCGGAAAACGAGAATCAAGGCGATACCTGGGAGACCACATCCTCACACAAAACGACATCCGCGCAGAAGGACGCTTCCACGATGTCGTCGCATACGGAGGCTGGACAATGGACGACCACCATCCGGGCGGATTGAACTTCAAAGGACAACCAACGATCTTCCACCCCGCCCCATCGCCCTACGGCATCCCGTTCAGATGCCTCTACTCAAGGAATGTCGGCAACCTGCTCGTCGCAGGACGGAACATCTCGGTGACCCACGCGGCCCTGAGCTCAACGCGAGTGATGGGCACATGCGCAATCCTAGGACAAGCCGCAGGAACAGCAGCAGCCATAGCAACCAAGTACAATTGCACCCCGAGGGACGTGGCAAAAAACCACATCGAAGAACTGCAGGACATCCTGCTTGACGACGATTGCTTCATCCCGGGACTGACGCGAAAAATCCCCGCGGCAACAAAAAACGCAACGATCACAGCTTCCGAAGGCAATCCGGAAGTGCTCATCAACGGCTGCGACAGCCCCATGGACGGACACGACAACGCATGGTCCGCCAAACCAAAGGCATGGGCCAAAATCGACTTCAATCAAGAAACGCATATCACCAAAGTCAGGATCGTATTCGACTCCGACCTCAACCGAAAAGGACAGGGAGATTGCGGGCACTTCGAAGAACGCAACCTCCTCTCAAGCTACCCACTCAACCAACCGATAAGACCAGTGCCAAAAACACTCGTCAAGAAATTCTCAGTCCTCGCCCAGCTCAAGGATCAATCCTGGACAACGATACACGAGGAAAATGACGCGCACCAAAGACTGGTCGCAATCAATGTCGACGTCAGCTGCACCGCCATAAAACTCGTTCTCCATGAAACTTGGGGTAACGAACTCTGCAAACTCTTCGCTTTCCAGGCCTCCTGATCAGCCAGAAAAGACTAGAACATGTCTGAAATCTCACTCTACAACAGAGCCACGAAGCAACTTGAAACTGAAATCGTACTCGGCGACGCTTTCGTCAAACTCGCCTACGAAACACCGGCAAAACACATCCTCTCGTGGCCAATGTTCGCACACGCCATCGTCTCAAGGATCCTGGGATGGTATGCAAACACAAATTGCTCAAAAAACCGCATACAAAAAACCGTCCGGGATTTGAACATCGACATGGACGATTTCATCATCCCAGAACAAGGATTCACTTCGTTCAACGATTTCTTCGCGCGCAAAATCAAACCGGATGCAAGAACGTTTGATGGTGATGAAAGCATCATTGCCTCGCCTGCTGATTGCAGGATGATAGCTTGGCAAAAGCTTGACGGAAACACGTGCATCCCAGTCAAGGGAGCAAACTTCACACTCGACAAGTTGCTCGGACCCAATCGCCGAAACACAGCAGAACAATTCGAAGACGGATCCCTTTGCGTTTGCAGGCTGTGCCCTGCCGACTACCACAGATACCACTATCCAGCCAATGGGAAAACAATCGAGGCATGGCCAATAAAGGGTAAGTACCACTCCGTCAACCCAATCGCATTGAGGCAGAACCTCGATGTGTTCACAACAAACTACAGAACAGTTTCCATACTTGAACTAGATGCATGCGGCATTGTCGCCTACATCGAAGTCGGCGCCTTCGGAGTCGCCTCGATCATCCAAACGCACAACGAATCCAATTTCAGGAAAGGCGACGAAAAGGGATACTTCGCATTTGGAGGGTCAACGATCATCATGGTCTTCCAAAATAACAGGATCCAATTTGACCAGGACATCATCGAGTACTCGAAACAAGGCATCGAAACAAGAATCCTCGCTGGAAACCAAATCGCAACCATTCAATAATAACCCCAAAATCCAGGCAAGCACATGCGTTCAATCATTCCCATCCTGATGTCGGCAGGACTAGCCTGCTCCGCACAAGTCAAGCCACTTCTTGAACAACTCAAGGACATTGCAATCAAGGACAACATGCAGGTTTATAACATCTGCGAAATCAAGGACGGCGTCAGCAGGACGATCAGCATAACGCCTTCGTCAAACTGCCACAACACCTACTCGGTCGCAAAGGCGTTCGTCGTCACGGCCATCGGTATCCTTGACGATAGGGACTACTTTGATGTGGACGATCCAATTTACCCGTTCATCATCGACTTCCTCCCCAAAGACCACTCCCCCAACTGGAGGAAAATCAAGATTTCGGACGTGATGACTCATCGGTGTGGTTTCCCCCGTGGATTCCTCGATATCGATGCGCAAAATGCAACCAAATGGTCATCGACGGACTACCTTAGCCTCATACTCCAACTTCCAATCCCGGACAACTTCAGGGACAACGCTTCATACAGCGATGGTGCGTTCTACCTCCTGTCAAGGCTTGTCACAGAAACCATTGACCAGAAACTCGACGATTTCCTCGCCAAAGAACTCCTCGTGCCACTCCAATTCCGCGAATTCGCCTTCTCGAAATGCCCCCAAGGCTATCCAATCGGAGCAACGGGAATGTACATCACAACCGAAGACATGGCGAAACTCGGACAACTCTACCTGCAAGGAGGGGTCTACGACGGCAAACGCTACCTCTCCAAGCGATTCGTTGACAAAGTCCTGGCGCGCGGCTTCGAATTCCACGGCAACCCCAAGGACGGATACGCCAAAGGCGGAATGGCTGGGCAATACCTCCACTTCAATCCGCGAACCAACAGGGTGATCGCAATCCACTCATGGAACGCAGACATCAAAAAGCTGATGGAATGCGTCGCAAAATTCGATTGACACCTCCAATCATCGTCGATCGCGTAAAAAGAAAAAGCCGTCGGCTTTCGGGCAACTCCCCAAAAAGCCGGCGGCTTTCTTGTTTTCTTGCAACGAGCCAGCTATTACTTACTGCTTTGCGTCCTTCCTGAAACCGAACTTGTTCATCGAACCATCGCGGGGATAGGACTGGACGTGACCATCGACGTGAACAACATTGATCAGGCCGTTATGAGTCCATACGCTGCGACGATCGTCCGTGCCTACACGATGGTCGATGTTCTGCCAATTCCAACTGGCGACGTGATTTCCTTCCGTGGCAAATCCAACATACGATGGCTGGACAACACTGGACAATGCAAATTGTCTCGTGATCAAATCCTCCATATGCATAATTGTATTGCCTTTATACTTGCTGGGGATGCCAGGATTCAATTCATCTGCGTTCTCGTAGTTTTGCAATCCCCACCAGCCATAGCTCGTCGGGACATCGCGGGACGGGCAAATCATCGCCTTTGCGGATCCACCCATGTATCCCCAGAACAAGACCTGCGGCGACTTGTTCGTGTTGCCGGGAGGATAGTTAGTCTCGTTCCAAGTACCGCCGTCGCCGTCCGACTTGCCCCAGCCGAACAGCTTGTCTTCGTTATCACCCAGGTACATCGCAAAAGCAAGCCCATATTGCTTGTAGTTGCTGATGCAACTTGTCTGCCTCGCCTTTTCACGCGCCTTCGTCAATGCGGGCAACAGCATTGCAGCCAAAATGGCGATGATGGCGATGACAACCAACAACTCAATCAACGTAAATTTCAATACCCTTGACATCATTTTGTCTCCTTATACGCTTCTTCAAACACAAAATACTTGCGAAAAAACAAATCCATAAGACAATATACCAATTTCATAACCAAATATCAAGAGAAAATGATGGGATTTATCCAATTGAAACGAAATTGCGAACATCACGCACCCAGGGTCTCTGCAAACCCAACGTCCCATAGTCCCAGTCTTCCCCCAATAAAGCCAATCTCTCCGTTCCCTACCACGATACGACTTCATGACGAAGACGCAGCGAGAAAATCATTGGAACATCACGAATTCAGAGATGTTGATGTAGTCGTTGGGTTCCCCACCTTTTGCATCGATGAAGAAGATGGTTTTGGCGGGATCCGTCTTGAGGAGGTTTGGGGGGAGCGTAGCCGTGATCGTTGTTGGGCTTTGGATGTTTTCGGGGATTTTGACGACGCAATCCTTGAAGGTTTTGTTGCTGTTGTGCCCTAGCTTGTCCGTTGCCGCCGCCGTCCAGGTTCCAACCCAGCCATTGTTGAAGAAGGCGAAGTTGAATGATATCCTAGCCGATGGCGAGAGCTTGCCCTGGATCTTGACCTTGAAATGCAGCGGTTTGGCGAGGTCGTAATTGGGCGCGCAATAGAGATGTGTCCTGGAATCAAATGGAGCCTTGATGAGCATCGACGATGTTTTGTCGTCGAAGATTTCAGGTCCTGCCAAGGAGAATTCATTGAGGTTACCAGAGGTGAAGAATCCATCTTCGATGAAGGAGACGCAATCGATGGCGATGGGAATCGCACGGTTGATTTTCGGAAGGGCTGAATCCGGAAGGGTAAAGGTGACCATCGCGATCGGCGTCCCCTGCTTGTCGCCCGCCTGGATGAGAAGATTGAGCTTGTCATTGTCGATGTTGAAATCAAGGTTTACGAGTTGCGGGTCGTGGAGAAGCTTGGCGTCGACTTTTGTGCCCCTGGGAATTGTGAAGGCGAGCGATTTTTGTTCGTTTTTGTTGACTGTGATTGATGAGAACAATGGGATCTGCGATTCTGCGATAGCCTTATGCTTTCTGTCCTGGCGTTGTTTGTTTTGCGTTGTAGCCGCGACCATTTGCATTTGGCTGCTTCCGATGATGTAGTAGGGACCATGTTGCATGTCCAGGTTTATGGTATCAGCCTTACCCTTGGCGATTGTGTTTGCGAAAATGTCCTTGACTTCGATGGTTTCGTCAGGTAGCGCACCAAATTGGACGAGTGTAGCCATTGAATAAGGTTGGTTTTGCCATGCCACTGCCCTGTTGCCTTGGAAAGCGACGTAGTGGAGGTTACCGGAAGGGTTGACTTGACCTAGGCATTCGCTTCCATCGAAGACTTTAGCGAAACCCGCCATTGCCGGGATGGCGAGTTTTGGGGTCAATCCGAGATAGAGTGTACCGATTGCGCTATCCCACGCCCACCCTTTCTTTTGTGCGCTGTCCCTTGGATCGAGGCTGCAGAAGACAAAGAATTTCGAGTTGGGTCCTGCGATGGCCAGCGCTTGCGCAGCGTTCGCGACCAGAGTCCTTGCCTGGTCGTGCTCTGTAGTCCCCTTGTGGTTGGCAGCGTATTCCGGTGATTCGTCATAGCCGCCTCGCCCAATTTCGTTGAAATACTGAGGGATGCCGAAGAAGCCGCACTGGTCGAGGATCAGCTGGCGCTTTGACTCGTGGAAATTGAAATTCTCGATGCCTGAATACCTGTGGAGAGTAACCACGTCAGTGGCCTTTGCGACATTTCGATTGCCCGCTGCCTGGAGCCAGTCCAATGAGCCAGCATGCGAGAGGGTGTGGACACGTGCGTTCGGGTTGGCGCGTTTGGCTGCGGCATATCCCCTGATGGCAAGCGTGGCATAGAATTCCGCGGTAAACGATCCATTGGCACAGATATCGGGTTCGTTCCAGATTTCATAGTCGAGGACTTGCGGCGAGCAGTGCTTGACGATCGCTTCAACGTGCCTCTCCCATTCCTGAAGTTGGTTTTCGTCAAGGGCAACCCTGTCGTTCGATGCGTTTTTACCAACGAGCCAAGCCGGGAATCTATAGAACATGTACTCGATCGCCTGCCCGTGTAGTTTGAGTCGCCTGAGTTGCGTATCGAGGTATTTGAGATCGAGGTTACCTTTTGTCGTTTCCTGTTTCGACCAGACGTTTTCCCATGCGAGCCATGGTCTTATCCATCTGAAGCCTGCCTTGGCGAAGATCGGCAGTTGATAGCTGTGGTACCATGTTTGCTGCTGGAAGATATTCATTCCCATGAAGGAGTTTTCAGGTTCGACATCTTTTCGTTTTGGGATTCTTGCGAATCTGAGCTTGGCGTTTATGCCTCCGCAGGTCAAGGTTGCGGTGAAAGAACCGAATTGCTTGAGGGGAATTGGGATGGATGCCGATGGTCCTCCGAGCTTCACGGTTTGGGTGAAGACTGTTTTTTTGTTCCAATAGTCTTCAATATAGATTGTGCCGCTGCCGGGGAACTTCGGCCAACCATATGCCTTGAGCACGACAGGTTCCGATTCATCGAACAACGACGCGAGTTGCGTCGTCGTGAGCTTCAGGAATCCTGATTTTCCTGGAAGTTCCAATGACGTCCATTGGTTGTCGATTTTCATGAACAAGGCGGCGAGGTTATGTGTTCCTGCCATTGCCTCGTTGAGGTCGATGTTGGAAGCCGTTGCGTTGACGATGCCATCGTTGTCGGGTTTCTCTGCAAAGATTGTCAACTTTGCGTTTGGTTCATTGACAACGAATGTGCATCCATCGTTTTCTGGGTTGATGGTTTTCCACACGGCGTGATTTTTATCCCCTGGGAATTCTGGGTCTTCGAGCAGGATGGCCAGCTGTGTTGGGGTCGATGTTCCTCTCGCCTTCAGGATTACCGTCCCCGGGTGCTTGAGGCGATGTCCCAAGGCGCCTTGGAAGTCCCATTTGCCTCGTTCCTGAGCGAGGAGTTCTTCGACGAATGGCTGGTCGGGATAGGCAAATTCTTGCGCGAAACATGAGAAGGCTAGGCAGGTGGTGACGATGGAGAGCAATGCGTGTTTCATAGTTTTGATAAATATGAAAATTGAGGTTGTTTCCAAGCGAAGTCAGGCAATATAGCATCGTATCGAATGGACACCAAGGAAGCATTTGGGTTGCTGTTGCATTTCTTGTTGCAATTGCGCTTCCAATGTCGAAAATTGTTGCGAGGACGATATATTAAAAATGTATCAAATCATGTTGAACTGATTGCAAGGCTTGTCGAACCATGAAACGAATTGAGTATGATGTTGTTGTCGTAGGCGGTGGTCCTGCCGGGATTGGCGCGGCTGTCGCGGCTTCCGAGAATGGCGCCCGTGTCGCGTTGCTTGAGCGTTCCGGTCGCCTTGGCGGGATGGCGGTTCAGGCTTTGGTCGGTCCGTTGATGGGTGGCGTGAAGTCGCGGGTGGTCGAAAACGTCCTGAAAAAAATTGGCGGCCATGTCATCGACTTCACTCGGCTTGACTTGCAGTACTACGACATCCTGTCATCCTTGGGCGTTGATGTTTGGTTGCACTCTCCGGTTATTTCTGTAGTTCGCGAGGGTGCGTCTG
>Ga0123334_1001939_pt1 | contig 24807 bp, 20 predicted proteins | sample BiotimSIPDNA_FD_89706 | JGI IMG/M metagenome (GOLD analysis project Ga0123334, IMG submission 89706) | Anaerobic biogas reactor microbial communites from Washington, USA - Biogas_R1 time_0 SIP DNA | ecosystem: Engineered > Bioreactor > Anaerobic > Unclassified | place: Washington, USA... | reverse complement strand
GTCACTGCTCTCAGTTCGAACATGACGGTCCTTTCATGCAAACGGGCGCCCGTAGGGCGCCCGCCATGTCGTTCAAGCTTGTTGGGTGTGCTCCGTTGCCGGGCGGCCTGCTATGCCTCTTCGTCCACCAGGGCGCGGGTCTTCGATGTATCCAGCGGGATACCCGGTCCCATGCTACTGGTCATCGTGATGGTGCGCAGATACTTGCCCTTCGCAGCCGCGGGTTTCGCGCGGATGATCTCGCCCAAGACTTCACTGTAGTTGCCGACCAACTGCTCGGCCGTGAACGACTTCTTCCCCACCGCCAGATGGATGACCCCGAACTTGTCGGTGCGGTACTCCACCTTGCCGCCCTTCATGTCGGTGACGGCCTTGCCGACCTCGAAAGTCACCGTGCCAGCCTTCGGGTTGGGCATGAGACCGCGAGGGCCCAGCACCCGCCCGAGCTTGCCGACAACACCCATCATGTCGGGGGTGGCGATGGCCGCATCAAAATCGAGCATGCCGCCCTCGACCTGCGCCGCCAGATCCTCGGCTCCCACGAGATCGGCGCCGGCGGCTTCTGCCTCCGTGGCCTTCTCGCCCTTGGCGAAGACAGCCACCCGCAGTGTCTTGCCAGTACCGTGCGGGAGCATCACAGTGCCGCGCACCTGCTGGTCGGCGTGGCGGGGATTGACGCCCAACTTGATGTGGACCTCGACCGTCTCGTCGAAACTGGCCGTTTCCATGCTCTTGAGAAGACCGGCGGCTTCCAGAGGGGTATAGAAACGCCCCTGCTCGATGGCCTGCTTGGCCGCCTTGAAACGCTTGGAATCTCTACTCATCGCGATACCTCCTGGTGGTCAGACGGGCCTCGTGGCCCTCCCACCTGTCGTCGTGTCGGGTCGTCCGCAGACGACCCTCACTGCCCTTGTGGGCTTATTACTCTACGGTGACTCCCATGCTCCGGGCCGTGCCGGCCAGGATGTTCATGGCAGCGTCGACGTCGTTGGCGTTGAGATCGGGCATCTTGACCTCGGCGATCTGCCGCAGCTGGTCTTTCGTGATCTTGCCGACCTTGTCTTTGCGCGGGTTGCCCGCACCCTTGTCGATGCCCGCGGCCTGGCGTATGAGCACGGCGGCCGGAGCTGTCTTCAGGATGAACGTGAAAGACCGGTCTTCGTAGACGGTGAGCTCCGCCGGCACCACTTGGTCGATACGATCCTGAGTGGCCGCGTTGTAAGCCTTACAGAACTCCATGATGTTCACGCCATGCTGACCCAACGCAGGGCCGACCGGAGGGGCCGGGCTTGCCTTGCCCCCGACACACTGCAACTTGACTATCGCCCGTACCTTCTTCGCCACCTTGAATCTCCGTCTCTTCTAGAGGGTCTGCGACCGACCTAGATCTTCTTTACCTGCTCAAAGCCCAACTCAGTGGGCGTGTCCCTCCCAAAGATGGACACCATGACCTTGAGCTTGCTCTGCTCGATATTGACCTCGGACACTTCACCGGTGAAGTCGGTGAGCGGTCCGCTGATCACCCGCACCTGATCGCCCACCACGAACTCGGCCTTGGCCTTGGGCTTCTCCACCGTGGTCGTATGCAGGATGCGGTCGACCTCCGAGGGCATGAGCGGGGTCGGCTTGTTCTCCGACCCGACGAAGCCCGTGACTCCCGGGGTGTTCTTCACCAGCGACCACGAGTCGTCTGTGAGTACCATCTTGACCAACAGATAACCCGGGAAGATCCGCTTCTCCACCTGGACCTTCTCGCCGCCCTTGGTCTCGACCACCTGTTCGGTGGGAACCACGATCTCGTCGAAGTACTGTGCCTGGTTCATCGACTGGATGCGATGTTCAAGGTTGGTGCGCGCCTTGTTCTCATGGCCCGAGTACGTGTTGATGACGTACCACTTGAAGTCCATGGACTCGACGACTCCCGCTGATGTAGTGCTCGGGTCCGTGGATCAGCCCAACCCGACGGCTTTGACGATGACGCCCCAGATGAAGTCGAACACACCGATGTACACAGCGGCTATGATGACAGCGACTATGACTACAGCGGTCATCGTCAGCAACTCCTTGCGCGCCGGCCACGTGACCTTGGTCATCTCCACCCGTACTTCGCGCAGGAAGTTGCGGATGCGGCCGTGAGGCTTGACGCTGACCGTCCCTTTGGGCGCAGCAGAGGTGCGTGCGGCAGCGCGGGACGACGAGCGCGACAGCATGCTCTTGAGCCCTCCGGACTGTTTGTCCGGGACCTTTGCCGACTTATCAACTATTGTCTTCGCCATGATCTCTGTTCGCCCTTCGGGGGAAGAAGTGGCAGGGCAGGAGGGATTCGAACCCCCGGCAACCGGTTTTGGAGACCGGTGCTCTACCAGCTGAGCTACTGCCCTACGCCAGCCCTCGTCTCCACGCTCGACTACTTGGTTTCTTTGTGAAGCGTGACCGTATCACACCACTTGCAGAACTTGCGCAGCTCGATCCGCTCGGGATCGTTACGTTTGTTCTTCATGGTGGTGTAGTTACGGCGCTTGCACTCTTGGCAAGCCATCGTGACCCGTACCCGCATTACTTCACCGCTTCCTAGTCCTTAACAGCCCGTGAATGCTACCACAAACCGAGGTAGCGGCGAGAGGACTCGAACCTCTGACACGCGGATTATGATTCCGCTGCTCTGACCGACTGAGCTACGCCGCCCGGCTATGGAGCCCCCATTCGGATTTGAACCGAAGACCCCTTCCTTACCATGGAAGTGCTCTGCCAACTGAGCTATGGAGGCCCATTCAGCCAGCCTGCCGCTGACCACCTCGCCGGCCGCCAGTGAATCGTACTGGTGGGGGGGGGAGGATTTGAACCTCCGTAGGCATCGCCGACAGATTTACAGTCTGCTCCCTTTGGCCACTCGGGCACCCCCCCACACGCGAAACCCCGCGCGGAGGCGAACTCGCATGATACCCAAACGACTAGGCAGTTTCAAGAAAGGCTGAGACCGCTTTTCGCGGCGGCGCCGAAGCCTATCCGCACACTCTCGGCACGGTGATGCTGGCCTCGGTCAAGAAGAGCGCTTGGGCTCCTTCACCCTGGTCGCGGAGCGCGGTATCGACGGCCTCCTGCACATCCGCAAACGGGGTCATGAAGATGGAGCGCACATCGTCGTCACGCAGTGCGCTGACCATCCAGATCTGCGCCCGCTCGAGTATCGCCGCGATGCGCGCGGCCTGCTGCACCCCCAGCTTGTACTCCTGGCTGTTGATCCGCTCGATGGCCTGCGCCGGCGAATCGGCGGCCGACAGCATGTCGAACAAGGTCTGGTTCTCGCCCAAGCCGAACGGACATTGTGACACCACTATGAGGACGCCCCCGTCTTTGACAGCCAGCGCGCCCGCCTGGATGGCCTTGTTGGTCTGATAGAGGTTGCAGTCCATGGGATGGGGGGCCACGGCGACCACCACCTCGTAGGGCCGCTCGATCTCGAGGACGAACTGCTTGTCGGCTACGGCCACCGCCTGCCGGAACGTAGTCTGCAGATCGCCCGCGGCGGCGAAACCTATACGGTGGTCCTTGTCGAGGACGAGCTGTACGGAGTACACATCCTTGCCCTCGATACCGACGGCGAGCATCTCCTCCAGGTCTTCGTGCACGGGGTTGCCCTCGAGCATCAGCAGCTCCGAACCCTCCTGCATGGAGAGCTTGTGGTTCGCCCACACCGTCTCGTAGGCGGCCAGTCCGGGAAAGAGCGACTTGCGTCCCCCCGTGTAACCGGCGAAGTAGTGCGGCTCCACCGAGTTGATGACGATGACGCTGCGGGCCTCCGCCAGCAAACGGCTCACATGGACCTCGGTGCCCCGCGCCGTCCGGCCGACGTAGGCCAGCTGTCCCTGGTCCTTGGCATCGTGCGAGAAGATGCGGCCGGCGTGGGTCCGAGCCACATCGGCACCGAAGATGCGGTCTAACTCTTCCGGCAGGGCGGCACGATGGGTGCCCGTCGCTATGACGAAACTCAGCTCGTTGCCGGGAGTTCGCAGCCACTCTTCTAGATCGGGGCGGAGCCCCGCCAGCACCTCTGCCGAGGGTGTCGGCCGTGTCCCGTCGTTCACCACCACAAGGAGAGGAGAGTCGGCCCGGGTCAGAAACTCCCCGAAACCACTCCCTGCGCGGGTGAGAGCCTTCCGCAGGATCCCTTCAGGATCTTCCGCCTTATCCACGTTCGCACCCAAGACCCCCGCGACCTGGTGGGCCTCCACCTCCACAGGGGTAGTCCCGGTGCCCCAGGGCACATCAATCCGCATCTTTCGACTCCTTGTCCGGCAACCCGACGAGCCTCAAGGCCGTCCGGCCCGATGAGAGCCGCGGTCACCCTTCGATAGCGACACGAGAAGCCTAACGCAGGTACAGGCCCGGCAGCAAGGCTGCCTGGTCGCCACGCCGGCCACGACCTGCACTCGAGCCGGCGGCTTTTTCGGTAGAATCGCGGCACCGGCACTCCGACCACAGGTGGTCTCTCTTATGCAGTACTACAGCTACAGCGTCTCCCCTGACATCTTCGAGCGCTTTCCCGGCTACATACGCGGCGTGGTCATAGCGCACGGCGTCACCAACGGGCCCTCTCCCGCGGATCTGGTCCAGTTGATGCGCGAGGCTGAGGAATCGGTGCGGGCCAGGGTGGATCCGCAACAGATCGCCGAGGAGCCACGCATCAAGTCCTGGCGCGAAGCCTACCGCGCCTTCGGCGCCAAACCCTCCGAGTACCGCTCCTCGGTGGAGGCCATGGCCAGACGGGCTCTGCGGGGCGACCAACTCCCGTCCATCAGCGCCTTGGTCGACTTGGGTAACGTCATGTCACTGCGCCACCTGCTCCCGGCCGGCGCCCATGCCATAGACCTGCTGAACGGCGACATCGAGCTACGCCTTGCCACAGGCGAAGAGGATTTCGTGGCGTTCGGCTCCGAGGAACTGGAGCACCCGCTTCCCGGCGAGGTCATCTTCGTGGAGAACGACACCAAGACGGTGCTGACCCGCCGGTGGACCTGGCGCCAGGGCAACCACACCCTTACCCTGCCGGAGACCAGGGCGATCGAGTTCAACGTGGACGGACTGCCTCCCATCACCCGTGAGGAGGTGGAGGCGGCCTGCGCCGAGGTGGCAGAACTCATCCAACGCTTCTGCGGTGGCACCGCCCGCATCGACTATCTGACGGCTGAGACCCCGATCATCTCACTGGCCCCGTAGCCGAGCAAAAGATGGAGGGAAACCCGCCGGTCCTGTGGCTTGGTGACTAGCTGGCGGCCTCCACTACTGTGGCGATGCCCTGGCCGCCGGCGATGCACAGCGTGGCCAGCCCGTACTTGGTGCCCCTCTTCTGCATCTCGAACAGCAGTGTGACGAAGATCCGCGCCCCCGAACAGCCCAGCGGATGGCCGAGCGCCACGGCGCCGCCATTGACGTTGAGCACGTCCATGCGGTCGCCGATACCAAGCTCCTTTATCACCGATAGAGATTGGGCGGCAAAGGCCTCGTTGAGCTCGATGAGCCCCATGTCGTCGAAGGTGAGACCGGCGCGCTGGAGGGCCTTGCGGGAAGCGGGCGCCGGGCCGAGGCCCATGATGTCCGGCGGAACACCCGCGACACCCATGCCACGGATGACCACCATAGGCTTGAGACCACGCCGGCTCGCCTCCTTGGCCGACATGACCACCGTGCAGGCGGCCCCATCGTTACGCCCCGAGGCGTTGCCCGCGGTGACCTGGCCGCCCTCTTTGAAGACAGCCTTGAGCGCCGCCAGCCCCTCAAGGGTGCTCTTACGGGGATGCTCGTCGGTGTCGAAGAGCACGGTGTTCTTCTTCTGCTTGACCTCCACCGGGATGATCTCGTCCTTGAACCTACCCGACTCGATGGCGGCGAACGCGCGCTCCTGGCTCTGCAGAGCGAACGCATCCGACTCCTCGCGGGTGATGCCGTACTTCTCGGCGAGGTTCTCCGCGGTGAGACCCATGGTCAGGTTTCCATACACCTCGATGGGTTGCGAACGCGGCTGGCTCTCGGTGTTGGAGTCGACCAGCACGGCGTTCCCGGCGCCGTAACCGTAGCGAGCACCCCGTAGGTAGTAGGGAGCCTTGCTCATATTCTCCACGCCACCCGCCACGACGACGTCGGCCTCCCCGATCATGATCTGCTGGGCGGCATTATGGATGGCCTGCAGGCCCGAGCCGCACTGCCGCATGACAGTGTAGGCCGGCACCTCGACCGGCAATCCGGCCTTGAGAGCGGCCACGCGCGCCAGGTTGGCCGCGTCGGCGCTCTGCTTGGTCTGCCCGAGTATGACTTCGTCGACCTCGGCAGGATCGACCTGGGCCCGCGCGAGCGCCTCGCTGATGACGATCTTGCCAAGATCCTCCGGCTCGACGTCCTTGAGTCCCCCACCCAACTTACCTACTGCCGTACGTACGGCGCTTACGATGACAACGTCTTCCATGAGTCCTTTTTCCAGTCGTTTGTTATGCCTGAGAGCTCCTACCGCCAAGACGGCGGCCGCAGTCTCTCTAGTTGAAAGGTTCCAACACTATCTCACCCAGGTCGACGTCGGTCTGCGTATACACCTCGATGACCATGGACGCGTACCCGTCGAGCTCCACCCCCACGCGGTAGTCGGTGTTCTTCTCCAGCCCGTCGAACTCGAAGTCGCCGTAGCTGTCGGTGCGCGTCTCCAGTGTGAGACCCCCACCTTCAAGTGTGACCTTGACGCCCTCGGCGCACTCGCCGGGGTCGTCACGCCTGATAACTTCGCCGGCCACGAACCGCTTGGGGATCCCGATGTATTTGACCAGCGGTTTGAGGCCGTATTCTGGATGGTACACCTCGGGCTTGAGCGCGGCCGACAATTTAGCGATCTCACTACCGGGATCGTCAAGATCGCCGAAGACCAGAGCCCCGGTGGGACAGGCCTCCACGCAACGCGGCTGCTTCTCGCCTGCATCTAACATATGCGCGCAGAGCGTACATTTCTGGGGGAGCTCGAGCGCCTCGTTCCAGAAGATCACGCGGTAGGGACACGCGTTGACGATAGCCTTCTGCCCCTTGGCCTTCGTCGGATCTATGATCACGATGCCGTCGTCGCGCCGGTAGACAGCCCCGTCGGCAGCCGCGTCGATGCAGGGAGCGTCCTCGCAGTGCATGCAGGGGATGGGGATGTAGTCGAGCTTCGGCTTGGGATAGCTCCCGCGCTCGACTTCGTTGATCTGCATCCAGAACTGGCCGTTGAGGGGTTGGGGGCCGGAGTAGGGGCTGTAGTCGTTGCCGTAGTACTCGTCGCGGCAGGCCAGGAAGCAATTGTGGCAGCCGCTGCATTTGGTCACATCTATGAGTAGGCTCAGCCGCGTCATGATCTCAGCCCTCCCATTTCTCTATCTCGATTAAGCAGGAGTTGGGTGTCATACCCGGAGCGTTCTTGGAGAGCATCCGCGACGGCGTGAGCATGGCCACGCAACCGCCTCGGTCCATGGAGTCGGGCTCACCCGGGCGCAGAGGATCATACAAGGCGGATGACGCGTAGCAGTGGATGACACCGGGCCGCACACGCCCGGTGACCACCGCGATACAGAGCACCGACGCGCGGTCGTTGTAGAGACGCACGATGTCGTAGCTGTTGATACCGCGTTCGGCGGCATCCTCGGGATTGATGCGCGCCGGCCACCACGGGTGGCCGTCTTTCTTGATGCGGTGCACCGAGATGTCGTTGAGCCAGTCGGTGTGCTTGTCGTAGTGGCAGTGGAACGTGAACCGCGGGTGCGGCGACACAAGCTGCAGCGGGTACTTGTCGTACAGTCCGGGAGTGAGGTACCCCTCCCAGCTGCGGAGGTACCGCGGCGCCGTCGGCCGTTCTTCATCATCGGGGAAGTACTGTTTGAGGCTCTCCGAGACGAACTCTATCTTGCCGCTGAAAGTGCCCAGCTCGCCCGCATGCTCTGGGTCGAGCCGCTTGGCGTTCCCGGTATCGGGGGTGTCGCAGGCACGTCCTTCGTAGAACCAGCGCAGTCCCGGGGTGGGCTTGTAGTCGTCGCTGATGTTGATGATGTGGTAGCCCTTGGTGTTGAACTCGTCCCAGCTGACCACCCGGGGAAGGTCGCAGTCATCGAAGAAGCCCTTGACCCAGTCGAGGTCGGTCTTACCACCGTCGGTGTAGAGGTCACGCTTGCCCATCTTCTCGAATATGAGAGCGAAGATCTCGTAATCCGACTTTGATTCCCACAGGGGCTCGATGCACTTCTGCTCGCGGACGACTACCCGGTAGTTGCACCCGCTGCTGGCGTGCCACGTGTAGCCGTTGACCGCGGCCCACTCACCCAAGTCTTCGCGCTCGAAGTTGGTGCAGGCCGGCAGGATCACATCGGCCATGCGGGTCTCACTGTTCCACCAGATGTCTTGGTTGACCACGAACTCCAGCTTGGGGCTCTGATACATCCGCACCCACTTGGTGGTGTCGCTCATGGTGCCCATGAAGGAGCCGCCGTAGCGGTACCACATCTTGATCTCCGAGCAACCGGGCGCCGGATAGACGAAGTGCTTGAACTGCTGCTCGAGACTCTGGCCGCAGAAGCCCTCGCCGTACCACTCCACGGGTGGGTTCAGGATGGCGTCCGGCACGGTGAGGCGCCAGAGACGCTGGGGGTTCGAGTTCTTCGGGATGTACTTGGCCACTCTGCTGGCCATGGAGATCCGGCCGTTCGGCTCCCCGTAAGCCGGGACCCAGACGCTGGTGTCGTTGGGAGCGCCCATGGTGGTGCCCCAGATGCTGCGGCCCGGAGCGCCCAGCCCCTGCATGGCCTGCAGAAGCACCATCATGCGGGCCCATTCGGTGGCGTACGCCTCCCGGCACGCTCCGCCCTCACCGCCGCGAGACCCGCCCGAAAGGATCGTGCGCTTGGCCGCCCACTCGCGGGCCAGAGTGCGGATGTCACGGGCGTCCACCCCCGACTCCTCCTCTGCCCACTCAGGGGTCTTCGGTACGCCGTCGATCTCGCCAAGTACGTACTTCTTGAACTCGTCGAAGCCGATGGTCTTGTCGGCCACGTACTCCTTGTTGTAGATGTCCTCGGTGATCCAGACGAAGGCGATGGCCATCGCAACGGCGGTATCTGTGCCAGGCCGCGGGACTATCCACTTGCCGCCCATCACCGCGTTGGTGTAGTTGTAGAAGGGGTCGATGAAGACCATCTTGACGCCCTTCTCTTTCAGCCACTGCCGCCAAAGAGCGGAATCCTGGCCGGAGTACGTGCCGCGGGTGCTGTCCGGATCGTTACTCCAATAAACGATCATCTCCGCGTGCTGCAGAGCATCGGTCAGCATGTCGTACGGCTCGGGCATCCCCAGCCGCCAGTAGAAGCCGTAGCTGTGCGTAGCCCCCCAGTGCCATCCCTCCCAGCTATCGGGATTGTCGAGCACCGGGGTGCCTTCCACCATATTGAGGAAGCGGGCGAAGGGACCCATCTTATATCCCACGATGCCCCAGTTGTGGTGCGACGAGGTGATCCCGCTGATAGCCGAACCGCCATACGCCTCGGTGACCCTCGTGATCTCGTTGGCCACCAGAGTCGCCGCTTCATCCCACGAGATCCGCTCGTAACGTGACTTGCCACGGTTCTGAGGATTCCGTTCCCCGTTGGGATCGAAGTCGACACGCTTCATGGGATACTTGATGCGCTCGTCTGAATAGATCCTGCGCCGCTCGGCGTGGATATAGGGTGAGAGAGTGACCTTCTTGGGTGGCGAATACTTCTTGTCCCCGGCCTCGATGACCCACGGCTTGAAGTCCTTCTCATCGACCACCAGCGGCCGGATTCGGGTGATCTTGCCGTCTTTCACATAGACCGATACCGGTCCACTGTTCGTACAGCTCGTGAACACCTTTTCAGCCATCAAATATCAGCTCCCCATGAACTCGTTATGGTCACGATGTGGACAAAAACGATATCTCGATATTATTCTATAATACTGCTAGTATCGTAGAGTAGGCGTTATCGATTTGCAAGGTACCCGGGCGCCCTGAGGCCCGGTGCCGATCGATGGGGGACACATGGCGTCATCAACGGTGCCACGAGACACCGACCCGTTCGTGGTCAGGGCGCTCACCCGTGGACTATCGATCTTGAACCTCTTCGACGTCGATCACCGTGAATGGTCTATAGACGAGATGGCGGAACACACAGGTCTTGTCCGTATGACCGCCTACCGTATGGTGCGCACGCTCGAGTCTACAGCTTTTCTCGTCCGCGATCCCGCCACAAACAGGTACCGGCTGGGCCCGGCGACCATCGCCATGAGCTACGTAGCCGGCGACCACTCCTCGATCGTGGAAGCCGCCCGGCCTTTCCTGGAGGCGCTGGTGGCGGAAACGGGCGAATCGGTCACCCTCGCCGTCGAAGTCGACGGATTCCCTGTCTGTGTGGACATCATCAACACCACACGGCCCTTCAAACGTATGACCGCGCCCGGACGCATCCTCGGGGACATAGCCACGGTGCACGGTAAGATCTACGCGGCTTTCAAGTCGCCTGAGGAGAGGGAGGCCATCCTGGCCGAGCCCCTCACGCGCCGCACTCCCCACACCACCACCGACCGGGCCGTGCTCGCGGCGGAACTCGAGCGCGTGGCCCAAGAAGACGTGGCCTATGACTTCGAGGGCTTCTACCTGGGGATCTGCGCTGTCGGCGCCCCGGTCCGCGACCAGTTCGGCTCAGTGGTAGCTTCGGTCTCCGTCGTGGCTCCCAGAGGGCGCTTTGGCGAGACTGACCGCGCGCACTACACCAGAGCGGTCAAGGCCGCCTGCGATTCTTTCTCCGCATACTTGGGTTGGACTAGTGCACCGGGGGAATAGTAGTATTGGTCTCATGATGGATCCTCATAGCAACCACTTGACAGGCGGTGCTAAGGTATAAGGGATTGGCCAATAGGTATTACCCGAACGTCCGTCAACCCTCTCCGCGAAAGGAGAACGATCCCGATGGCAGACGCGGAACGCAAGAAAGTCGACGTGAGCGTCGACAAAGTGACCATCAAGAATCTTGCGATGGGTGGCCTTCTAGGAGGTGGCGGCGAGTGCTTTGTAGATGTGAAGGACGGCAAGGCCGTCCGCATCAGGCCCTACAAGTACGATTGGAAGCATGACTTCGAATCGCTTCGCCCTTGGACGATGGAGCGCAACGGCGAGACCCTGAGTCCGCTGCCCAAGGCCCTCCCCGCCCCCTTCTCGCTCGCCTACAAGAAGCGCACCTTCTCCCCCAACCGCATCAAGTTCCCCATGAAGCGGGTCGACTGGGATCCCAACGGCGAACGCAACACGCAGAACCGCGGCAAGAGCAAATACGTGAGGATCTCTTGGGACGAGGCCATCGATCTGGTGGCCTCGGAGGTCGAGCGCATCCACAAGGAATACGGCCCGCTCGCCATCTTGGCGCAGGGAGACGGCCACGGCGAGTGCAAGACCATCCATACGCCCCACGGCCATCAGGCCCGCCTGCTCGACATGATGGGCGGCTTCACCCAGCAGGTCCGCAACCCCGATAGCTGGGAAGGCTGGTACTGGGGCGCCAAGCACGTGTGGGGCCAGGGTTTCCAGGGCATGATGTCGCCGGCCGCCAACCTCATCAAAGACATCTCCGAGAACTCCACCATGGTACTCAAGTGGGGCTGCGACGAGGAGACCACTCCGTGGGGCTTCACCGGCCAGTACGCCAGCCGCATCTCACAGTTCTGGACCCGGGCCGGCATCAAGCAGGTCTATGTATGTCCCGACCTCAACTACGCTGCCGCCGTGCACGGCGACAAGTGGATCCCGGTCTTACCCAACACCGACGCGGCTCTTCAGTTGGCCATCATCTATGTGTGGCTCACCGACGACACCTGGGACAAGGAGTACGTGGCCACCCACGCCGTCGGCATGGACAAGATCGCCGCATACGTGCTCGGCGAAGATGAAGAGGGCATCCCCAAGACGCCCGAATGGGCCTCGAAGAAGTGCGGCGTGCCCGAGTGGACCATCAAGGCCCTGGCGCGGCAGTTCGCCAAGAACACCACGTCGATCATCCATTACTTCGGCGGCTCGGCCTTCCGGGGCCCCTACTCCCACGAGCCGGGCCGTTTGGAGTGCATCCTCCTGGGCATGCAGGGCCTGGGCAAGCCGGGCGTCCATCAGTGTCAGATGACCTACTTCGGCATGCCGAGGGCGGAGGGACTGGGCAGCATCCGCTTCTTCAACCCCGAGCTACCCGAGCGGCTCACCAAGCCCTGCTGGACCACTGTGCATTCCTGGGGTCCACAGCTGATACCGAAGACCCTTATCCAGGACGCCATCCTCAAGGCGCCGCTGGTCTTCCATGGAGCCGGCGGCCAGGAGAGCCCTACCGAGGAGCAGTTCGACCGCTATACGTATCCGATCGCCAAGGACAAGGGCGGTGTCCCCATCCACATGATCTGGACCGACACGCCGTGCCGCATCACCTGCTGGAACCACGGCAACTGGACCATCGAAGCATTCAAGGACCCAAGTATCGAGTGTGTCGTGGCCCAGCATCCGTGGCTGGAGAACGAATGCCTCTACGCCGACATCGTGCTGCCGGCGAACACCACGCTCGAGGTGGAAGACATCGTCACCACCACCCGCCAAGGACCACACTTCGCGAGCGTCTCCATCCAGGAGCAGTCCATCCTCCCCATCGGCGAGTCGAAGAGCGACTACGAGATCGTGGCCGCCATCGCGGAGAGGCTGGGCTACGGCGAAGAGTTCACCGGCAACATGACAACGAAGGACCTGCAGAAGATGGTCTTCGACAGCATGCACATGGACAAGCTCACCACGTGGGAAGACTTCTACGAGAAGAAGACCTACGTGTACAAGACGGCTCCAGACTGGGAGGACGATCCGCCGGGCTTCCGCAAGTTCTACGAGGATCCTAAGAACAACCCGCTGCCCACGCCCACCGGTCTCCTCGAGTTCTACTCGGCGCGGCTGGCCGAGCATTTCCCCGACGACAAAGAACGTGGGCCGTTCCCGAAGTGGATCGAGAAGGGCGTCACTCACGACGAGGCCCTGTCCAGCGAGCGGGCCGCGATGTTCCCGCTGCTGCTCATCTCAAACCACCCGCGCTGGCGTACCCACGCCCAGGGTGACGACAACAGCTGGGCCCGCGAGACCCCGACCGGGAAGGTGCTGGGATTCGACGGGTACAAGTACGAGCCCATCTGGATCCATCCCAGCGACGCCGAGCCACGGGGCATCAAAGACGGCGACGTGGTCAAGATCTTCAACGAGCGGGGCATCGTGCTGGTGGGCGCCCGCGTCTGGGAGAGGATCAGACCCGGCGTTGTCTACGTGGACCACGGTTCGCGCCACGACCCGTTGGTGCCCGGCAAGGTGTGCCGGGTCGGAGCCATCAACACTATCGCTCCGAACGGGCTCACCTCCAAGAACGCGTGCGGCCAGGCGACGAGCGGCTACCTGGTCGACGTGGAGAAGGTCAAGAACGAAGAATGGGAAGAATGGCGCAGGGACTATCCTGAGGCCTTCAGCCGGGTGTACGACCCGGGTGCCGGATTGCGCTTCGACGCCTGGATAGAGGGAGGCGACAAATGAAGGTCTTCGTCATCGATGTCGACCTCTGCGTAGGCTGCTACGCCTGCCAGTTCGTCTGCAAAGACGAGCACGTCGGTAACGACTGGTCTCCCATCGCCAAGCCCCAACCCGACACCGGCCAGTTCTGGATGCGCCTCGACGAGCACATCCGGGGCACCGTGCCGAAGGTGGAGATGCACTACGTCGCCAACCCTTGCATGCATTGCGACGACCCGCCGTGCATCCCCCCGTGCCCCATCGAGGGAGCCATCTACAAGCGTGACGATGGTCTTGTGATCATCGATTCGGATAAGTGCACGGGCTGCCGTCTGTGCGTGGATGCCTGCCCTTACGACGCCATCTTCTTCAACGACGACCTGAACCTCGCGCAGAAGTGCACGGGCTGTGCGCACCTGCTCGATGGAGGAGAGTGGAAGATCCCGAGGTGTGCCGACGCTTGCCCCACCGAAGCCATCAAGTTTGGTGAAGAGAGCGACTTCGCGGCCGAGATCGCCAAGGCCGAGGTGCTCAAGCCCGAACTTGGTCACAAGCCGCGGGTGTACTACCTCAACATGCCCAAGAAGTTCGTGGCCGGCACGGTCTACGACCCGGTGGCAAAGGAGATCATCGAGGGAGCGACCTGCACGCTGACAGGCGGTGACGGACCGGCGCAGACCGTCACCACCGACGGTTTCGGCGACTTCTGGTTCAGGGGCCTGGCGGACAACGCCTCGTACAACCTGAGTATCGCTGCGGCGGGCTACAAGAGCAAGACCTTAGACGACATCTGCACCGAGAAGGACGTCAACCTGGGAGACATAGCCCTCGACAAGTAGGCTCAGCAGCCGGAAGACGGCGCGCGTCCAGCATCGGACGCCGCCGCGACCACGGCTCCGGAGAAGAAATCGCGGCCCCGTCACGCACGTGACGGGGCCGCGTTCTGTGTTACCGCAAGGCACGTTCCAAGCTATCCTATGTGGTATCACGAGCAGAGAGAGGACGCGAGATGAACGAGTCCAGACACCTGACCGACCGCATCCTGCAGATGAGAGAGCTCATCCGAGACCGGGTCATCGCCGTGGATGCCGAGCGCGGGGTGAACATCACCGAATCCTATGAACGGAACCTCATGGTGCCCCCGGCCATCAAGAGAGCCAGAGCTACCTACGACGTCTGCTCGAAGATGACCTGCCGGGTGGAAGACTTCGAGATCGTAGTCGGCAATCTGGGGACGAGCTTCCTGGGGTCGGGCGTGTGGCCGGAAGATGGGTTCGATTGGATCTGTGAGGAGTTCGACGCCGGGGGCCTCTGGCTGCTGGGCGACGATGGCGTCTATCACCGCGACGACATGGAGACCAGGCTCTCCATCACCAAGGAGGAATTGGACAAGCTCTACTCCATCCGCGATTTCTGGAAGGGCAAGACCGTCTCCGACTACATGGATTCCTGGTACCCCGACGGGTTCGAGGAGTGGAGCGCCCTCGGGGGCTCCAGCTATTTCCCAGGCATGCCCGTCGGCAACCTGGCCAGCGGACACCTCATCGCAGGCTACCCGAAGGTCATCAACACGGGATATGCCGCCATCCGCAAACAGGCCCAAGACTGGATCGACGCTCACCAAGGCGACCTCATGGGCGGCGACGTGGAGAGGTACATGTTCTACAAGTCCGCGGTGCTGGTCTGCGACGCCGCCACCGTGATGATCCGGCGCTACGCCCAAGCCTGCTACGACAAGGCCGCGGGATGTGCCGATGCCGCGCGACAGACGGAACTCACCGGGATGGGCGACGGCCTCATGTGGATATCGGAGAATCCGGCCCGCACGTTCTGGGAGGCCGTCCAAGCCACCGTCATGTACCAGGTGCTTCTCTATATGGACGCCCGTTACCCGGCGCTCGCCTTCGGCCGGTTCGACCAATACACGTGGCCGTTTCTCCAAGCCGATCTGGAAGCCGGACGGCTGACCATGGACGAGGCTCACGAGATCGTCGACGCGTTCCTGCTCAAGGCCAATTGCTTCTACCGGGCCTCACCTCCCTTCTTGAACGAGGTCGTCGGTGTCGGCAACACCTATCAGCACACCACCATCGGGGGCGTCGATCCCGCAACAGGCGCTGATGCCACCAACCCGGTCACATACATGGTGCTCGATTCGATGGGGAGGCTCATGCTGCACGACCCGACCATCTCCGTCCGCATGCACAAAGAAAGTCCCGACGAGCTCTGGGACAAGGCCATCGAGATGACCAAGCTGGTGGGCGGATTGCCCCTTTTCCAGAATGACGAGGTGATAGTCCCCGCACTGCTGGAGGCCGGCTTCGAACTGAGGGATGCTCGGGACTACGGCCTCATCGGGTGCCAGGAGATCGTCGGTGCGGGCAACGACTACCCCGCGCCGAACGGGACCCACTGCAAGTCGACGATCCATTACGGGGTCATCCTGACCATGGCGCTCAACGATGGGGTCAACCCCTTCAACGGGAGGAGCAGCTCGCTCAAGACCGGCCACCTCTACGACATGAAGTCGTTCGACGAGGTCAAGGCGGCATATAAGGCCCAGGTGGAGCACTCGCTGAAGTGGCTCGTCACCATGAACAACTACTCCGAGCACATCGGCATGATGGTGAGTCCGCACCCCGCCCTCTCCATCTCTATGGAGGGCTGCATGGAGTCGGGCAAAGACTGCGTCTGCGGCGGCGCCAAGTACAATTCCTTCGGCGGTACGGCCACCGGCCTTGCCACCGTGGCCGATTCGCTCACCACCATCAAGTATATGGTCTTCGACAAGAAGATATGCACGGCGCGCGAGCTCTACGACGCCTATATGACGAACTGGGAGGGCCACGAGCCCCTGCGCCAACGCATCCTGAGCGAGGTGCCTCACTTCGGCAACAACGACCCCTATGCGGACGAACAGATGAAGTGGGTCATCGATGTCTATGTGAACGCCTGCAGCCAGATGTACAGCGAGAGGAGCAGGCTCTACAAGGCCGGCCTCTACGGCGCCGCCGACCACGTGGCGCAGGGCGCCCACACATGGGCCACCCCGGACGGCAGACGCACCGGCGACCCCATAGCCGATGCGGCCTCGCCGGCGCAAGGCAGAGACCTGCACGGCCCTACAAGCGTCTTCTGCTCGGCCGTCTGCTACGACCACAAGGATTTCTTGGACGGTATCGCCCTCAATCTGAGGATCCACCCCACCGCTCTACGCGGCCAAGAGGGCAACGCCAAACTGAGAGACGTGACCAAGGCCTACTTCGACCAGGGAGGCATGGAGGTCCAATACAACGTCGTGAGTTCCGACGATATGAGGGCCGCCCAGAAAGACCCGGCCGCCTACCGCGACCTAGTGGTCCGCATAGCCGGCTACTCGGCCTACTTCGTGGAACTCAGCGAAAGGATGCAGAACGACATCATATCGAGGACCGAGAATGCCGTCTGAGCTAGACCCTCCTGCCGGCGCGGCGCCGCTCGAGAAGCCGCCGGTGGATGCACCGCACGGCACGGTGTATGACATACAGGGTTTCTCCGTGCACGACGGCCCGGGCATCCGGACCACCGTGTTCCTCAAGGGCTGCCCTCTCAGTTGCCCCTGGTGTCACAGCCCCGAGTCCCAGCGCTTCGAGATCCAGCTCTCGTGGCGGTTCCGCAAGTGCGTGGGTACCTCGCTGTGCGGCCTCTGCCTGTCGTGCTGTCCGAAAGAGGCCATCAGCCTAGGCGAGATCTCGGAAGATACCGTTGCGGCCGGCGCCGGTGAGACGCCGGATGCGACTCCGGACGGCGCCATCCAGCTCATCAGGGTCGATTGGAACAAGTGCGACGACTGCGGGATATGCGCCGAGCAGTGCCCGTCTGACGCTCTCTCCATGTGGGGCAAGAAGTACACGGTCGGCGAGGTGGTCGACCGGGTCCTCCGCGATAGGCCTTTCTTCGAGCGGTCCGGCGGCGGCGTCACGGTCTCCGGCGGAGAGCCGTTCTCGCAGTCGCGGTTCACCCTGGCCCTGCTGCGGGCGCTCAAGGAGCAGGGCGTGCACACGGCGGTCGACACCACCGGCTACGCGTCCTGGGACGTCATCGAGAGAGCGCTCCCCTACATCGACCTGTTTCTCTACGACCTCAAGCACATGAACAGCGACACGCACAAAGCCGCCGTCGGTGTGCCCAACGAGACTATCTTGGAGAACGCGCGCCGCATCGCGGCCGCTGGGGGCAAGATGCAGATGAGGATCCCCGTCATCACCAGGTTCAACGACTCGGCCGAGAACATCAGGGCCGCCGCCGTGTTTACGGCGGAGCTCGGAGAGGCAGTTACTGTAGTACAACTGCTCCCGTACCACGCCATGGGCGTCTCGAAGTGGGAGCGGATTAGACACGACGGCCCGATATTGGAAGCAACCGCTCCGTCCGATAAGAAGATCGGGGAGTTGAAAGCCATATTGGAGGAGTACGGGCTTCCCGTACAGATCCACTGACGTGCCGTAAGAAGGATGATGCTGAATGTATGAGTTCTCTCCTGTCACACCGCGGGTAGCCCGTATCCGGCAGAGGTATCGCGATACCAAGCCGAAGGTCTGCATAGAACGGTTCAAGCTGGTCACCGACTTCTATCAGGATAATCCGACCATGCCGCCCATGATCAAGAGGGCGAAGAACCTCCTCCATCTCTGCGAGAAGATGCCGGTGATCGTCCACGAAGACGAGTTCATAGTCGGCGAGTTGGCCTCCACCTATCACGGCTCGGCCCTCTATCCCGAATACGCCATCGGCTGGCTCTTCGACGAGATCAGAAGCGGCCACTTCCTCGACCGCGACCTCGACCCGTATGACATGGACCAGGAAGACATGGACTATGTCATGCGGTATGAGGACTTCTGGGCTGAGAACGACCTCAGCAAGCTGACCGACGCCGCTCTGCCCCCCGAGTTCTACGAGATCGTTGGCAACGGTGTCGTGACGTTCGGGGTCAAGGGATCGGGCGCCGGGCCCGTCGGCCATTTCTGCGCCAACTACGACAAGGCCGTCCGCAAGGGCTTCGGGGCCATCAAGCAAGAGGCGCTGGAGATGATCGCGAGCCTGAAGGGCAGGCTCTACGGCGACAGCGCCGAGCGTGAGCAGTTCTACTACGCCGTCACCATCGTCTGCAATGCCATGATCTTGCTCTCGAAACGGTACGCCGAGGAATGCCGGCGGCAGGCGGCCGAGTGCGCCGACGAAGACCGCCGCGCCGAGCTGCTCAAGATGGCCGACGGCCTCGAGTGGACTATGGAGAACCCAGCCCGCACCTTCGAAGAGGCGGTGCAGAGCCTGTTCACCTACCAGATCGCCCTCTCACTCGACGGCAACCTCCACGGTCTGACCTTTGGCCGGGTCGACCAGTACCTGGACAGCTTCTACCAGGCCGACCTGGCCGCCGGGCGCATCACGCGCGAGCGTGCGCAGGAGGTGCTCGACCTCTTCTGCTTGAAGATCGCCGAGATGAACAAGATATGGCCCTCGTTCGCCACAGCGGCCGCCGGGGGCTACACGACCGGCCAGCTCATCACCATCGGTGGCGTGAAGAAAGACGGCACCGACGCCACCAACGACGTCACGTACATGCTCTTGGAGTGCGCGCGCCGTCTGGTGCTGCACGATCCTCCCATGTCGCTCCGCATCCACGAAGGCACGCCCGACCTCCTCTGGGATGTCGCCATCGAGACCACCAAAGCCTGCGGTGGCGTGCCGACGTTCGAGAACGACAAGGTGATCATACCCGCGCTGCTGGACCGGGGTCTCGCCCTGGAATCGGCGCGCAACTACTGCCTCATCGGCTGCGTGGAACCCGGCGGATGCGGTGACGACTGGCCCGCCAACGGGGGCCCCGGCCAGGAGACGTTCTGGCGCATACCCGGCGCGGTGCTGCTGGCCATCAACAACGGCATCAACCCCATGCCCAACTTCGACGGCACGCCGCAGCGGCAGACCGGCCTCCCCACCGGCTACCTCTACGACATGAAGAGTTTCGACGAGGTGTTGGACGCCGTCAAGAAGCAGATCGAGCACTTCATCGACTGGCACGTCTCGTTCTGCAGCGTGCGCGAGATGGTGGCGCGCCGCAACATGCCGCTTCCCGCGGTCTCTGCGACTGTGGACGGCTGTCTCGAGAGCGGCAAAGACGTCATGTTCGGCGGCGCGAAGTACAACGGCACCGGCTTTGCGGGAGTGGGCATCGGCACTGCCACCGATAGCCTGGTGGCCATCAAGTACATGGTCTTCGACAAGAAGCTCTGCTCGGCCCGCGAGTTCTACGACGCCCTCATGGCCGACTGGGAAGGCTATGAGCCCCTGCGGCAACGCATCATGAAGGAGATACCGCACTACGGCAACGACCTGGACTATCCCGACGAGATAGCCGAGTGGATCTCCAAGGTCATCACCGAGAAGGTGCGCTCGTGTGTCGGACCGCGCGGCAACCACTGGTCGGCGGGTCTCTACCCGGTGGCCACCCACGTCGCCTGGGGCAAGATGACGTGGGCTACGCCCGACGGCCGCAAAACGGGCGAGCCGCTCTCCGACGGCATCTCACCCATCCAGTGCATGGACACCAGCGGCCCGGCTGCGACACTCAAGTCCGCCCTCCGCATAGACCACCGCAACAGCGGCAATGGGACCCTGCTCAACATGAAGTTCCATCCGAAGGCGCTAGAGGGTGGAGGCAAAGACAAGCTCGTCGCCCTCATGAAGACCTACTTCGACCTTGACGGCATGGAGCTGCAGTTCAACATCGCCAGCAGTGAGATGCTGAAAGAAGCCCAGGCGCAGCCCGACGCTCACCGGGACCTGGTGGTCCGCATAGCAGGCTTCAGCGCCTACTTCGTGGAGCTGCACAAGGGTCTGCAGGACGACGTCATCAAGCGGACCGAACTCGACTTGGTCTAGAAGGCATCAGTCGGGGCAGGCCGGCGCGCCGGCCGCATGCAAGACCGAACCCCGCCGCTCAGCGCGGCGGGGTTCTCTGCGATCAGCGTCCTCCTATGCCCAAGCCGCCCCGTACTGCCCGATGGCAGCCGCGAACGGGTCGACGATATGCACGCCCCCGTCGATGAGGACGGTCGAACCGGTCATGAAGCTGGAATCATCGCTCCCAAGGAAGACAAACAGGCCGGCTATGTCCTCGGGAAACGCCGTATGACCGATGGGCACGTGCTTGCCCATCTCCTTGAAGACCCCGTCCATGTCGGTCTTCAGTACCTCCGCCATCGGCTCGAAATTGCCCTCGAGCATCTTGGTGCGGATGGGGCCCGGGCAGACCACGTTGCAGCGGACGCCCTGCTTGCCGTAGTCGAGCGCCACCTGCTTGGTCAGATGCATCAGCCCCGCTTTGGTGGCGCAGTAGGCGGGCCCCCCAGGCACCGCGACCACTCCGGCCAGAGACGCCACGTTGATTATCGAGCCACCGCCCTTTTCCATCATCGTGGGAATAGCCGCCTTCATCATGAGAAACGGCCCTGTCAGGTTGACCTCGAGCATCTTGCGCCAATCGGCGGGATCCATATCGACCACACCGCTGTTGATCTCTATGGCGGCGTTGTTGACCAGGATGTCGAGCCTCCCGGTGAAGCCGAGGGCGGCCTCGACCATCTTCTGCGCGTTGCCCTCTTCGGTCACATCTCCGGCAAAGATTGCGATGCTGTCCGCGGGCACGGAGCTCGCGACCTCTTCGAGCATCCCACGCCGCCTACCGGTGATCACTACCTTCGCGCCTTCGGCCACAAACCGTTGCGCGACCGCGGCCCCGATACCTGTGCCACCGCCGGTGATGAGTGCGACCTTGCCTTGCAGTTGCATGTGCACGCTCCCTACTCTTTGGGCGGGTCGCCGTCGAACCCGCCGGTTGGATTCAAGAAAATCTTACCCGGTTCGCCCGGCAGTGGTGTATACCAATCGGGGCAGCTGTGCGGGAACAGCAGCCTGGCCTGCCAGTGGAGGGCGAAATCCTCCGCCTTGACGTCGCCGTAGTACTGGTTCATGCCATCCACCAGCTCGGTTCCCGTCCTAGCCCGGCTGTAGACGTCGTCGTAGATGTCCAGGTACCTGATCGACCAGTCGACGCACTCGGTGTAGGTGAGTGAGACGTCTTCCTGTGCCTCCTCGAGGATGCGCAGCTTGGCCTCGTCGTGGTGCCCGGGGATCACGATACGGGGATCGAAGTCCATCAGCCGCGCGATATCCTTGCGCCACCGCGCCCGCCGCTCCACGTTGCTCTCGATCGGCCACAAGTTGCAGTCGTGGAAGGCCACGTCGGTTGCGCAGGCGACCCGGATCGACGGCACCCACACCACAGAATTGTTGATGCTGTCGCCCTCCCATCCGTCGGACACGAGGAGTTCCTCGCCCTCCAGCTCGAGACGCGGCTCGGCCATGGGCATAGGTATGGTGGTCTTTGGAGGGATGTCGGGGCCAAAGCGGTCGATGGCCCACATGTCGACCTTGTCGCTCGCAGTGAAGATCACATCCTTCACGACGCTCGGCAGGGCGACCACCTTCGCATGCGGGAAGGCGTGGGTAAGAACAGCGAGTCCAAAATGGTGGTCGGGATGGAAGTGCGACACGTATATGTGCATGAGGTTCTTCCTCATGGGGATGATATCCGCCACCATCCTGTGAGCATCGCTGAGTAGTTGCGAAGCATCTATGAGGATGGCGTCGCGTTCTCCGTAGAACAGAGTGGAGTTGCTGTTGAAACCGAGGTAGCTGTGCAGGAAGATCCTATATCTGAGTGGCACGGGGACTCCCTTCTTCAAGTGTGCGGGCCCGTCGCCCGCCGCATCTCGCAGGTGGATCAGTCGCGCCGCGCATATCCCAAGAAGGCCGACAACGACGCGGCGGCCTCCTTGACCGCTTCGGCATGCTTCACCTTCTCGTCGGGGCCGAATCTGCCCGAAGGCACGATGACCGACAGTGCAGCGATCACGTTGCCGAGTTGGTCTCGCACGGGAGCCGCCACGGCGCAGGTGCCCAGGTTGCGCTCCTCCAGGTCGTAGGCCACCCCCTCTGCCGCTACCCGGTCCAACTCGTGCGCGAGCGCCTCAGGATCCACGATGGTGTTGGATGTGAGTTGAGGACGAGGTCGGGCCAGTATCTCATCCCTCTCTGCCCCGGTCTTGTAAGCCGCGAAGACCTTACCGTTCGCGTTGGCCGTGTCGCCGATGATCCGGCCCAGAGCCACTTCACGACGGAAGGGCCGCGACGTGTCGACAAGATCGACGCCGACCGCAACACCATCGACCTCGATGGCGAGGGTGGCCGCTTCTCCCGTCTTATCAGCCAACTCAATGAGATAGGGCCTGACGATGGAAGCGAGCTCCGCATACCCATCGGTGAGATACATAGTGGCAAGCAACGCGGGACCGAGGTGATAGCGATTGGTCACCACGTCGCGCACCAGGTACTTGGCCGATTCCATGGTCCGGATCATCCGGTACGCGGTCATGCGAGGCAGGCCGGCGCCTTCCGCGATCTCGTCCAGGGTCCACTCACGGTTCTCCGCATCGAACAGACTCAAGATGCTGAGACCCTTGGCTAGGGCCCTCACTACGAACGCGTTCTCCCCCCCGTCGATCGACCGAGTACCCGACGCTGTTTCGCCGGTCTCTCTTGCCATAGCCTCGTCACTTCCTCCGAAACATGTCGGTGTTACACGAAAGCCATAGTACCGCCATCAGGATAGAGGATGGTCCCGGTAACGAAATCGGACGCCGGCGAAGCAAGGAAGACCGCGGGCCCGATAAGGTCGGACACGGTGCCCATCCGTCCCATAGGGATGTTGGCCAGAACCCTCTCATACCGCTGCGGTTCTCTGGCGATGGTGGCTTCGGTCATAGGGGTGATGGTGATGATCGGACCAAGCGCGTTCACCTGCACGTTCTTCGAGGCCAATTCAACGGCCAGCTGCTTGGTGATCATGTCGATCGAGCCCTTGGTGGCGCAATAGCCAAGGTTGCCACCCAGCGCACCGCGTTGCCCCCGGATAGACGACATGTTGATGATCTTGCCGCCTCCCTGCTCCACCATGTGCTTGGCAAAATGCTTGCAGCACAGCATCACCCCGCGCACATTCACGTTGAAGAGCTTGTCCCAGTCTTCCAGCGGAAATTCCGTGGCGGCTGATTTGATGTTGAAACCCTGGGCGTTCACCAGGACATGGACGCGCTCCAGATCCTGGACGGCGCCCTCCAGTATCTCCTCGACGTTCTTCTCTTGGTCCCGCCCGGTCATCACGGAATACGAGAAGACCTTCTGACCGGTCGCCTCCCTTATCTCCGCAACCGCGCTCTCCATACTGTCTACGTTGATGTCGGCGATTGCGACCTGGGCGCCGTAGGTGACGAAACCTTGGGCCAACCCTCGGCCGATGCCGCCGGCGCCGCCTATGACGACGATGTTCTTGCCCTTGAGGGAGAACAGATCATCAGGTATCTGCATTATCATGCCGCCTTTCTCTGTCAGCGTTTGACGATGCCGAGGATCTGCCGGGCCTCATCGGGGCTGACCGGCTCGATGTTGAGTTCCCGGGCTATTCGGACCGACCGCTCGACCAACTGCGCGTTGCTCTTGGCCAGCACGCCCTTGGCGTAGTAGATGTTGTCCTCGAGCCCGACGCGGACGGCGCCGCCCATGATCATGGCCGCCGTGGTCACCGGCAGCTGAGCTGCCCCCACGGCGCAGCAGTTGAAGTAGCAGCCTTCGGGGAGGAACTCGATCATGGAGTGGAGGGTCTCCGGGGTCGCCTCGATGGCGCCTTGATACTGCATGCCAAGCACCATGTTCACGTAGTACGGCGGGTTGATGAGCTCTTTCTTGATGAGGTTCTTCACGTCGCGGTACATGCTCTGCGAGTAGCACTCCATCTCGGGCTTGATGTTGAGATCGCGCATCTTGGCGGCCCAGGCCTCGATGTCCTTCGTCATGTTGGAGAACGGCACTCCCGCTTGGGCCCCGGTCTGGCGCATGAGGGTGCCCATATTAAGAGAGGCCGACTCGGGAAGGGCGTCCAGGCAGCGCACCCGCTCCTCAAGGGTGAGGTTGGCGCCTCCGCCCGTTGAGAACTGGATGATGATCTCGCTGCACTTGCCACGGACGGCCGCGAGGATCTCCTCGAACTTCTCCTTGGTACCGGTGGGCTTGCCCTGCTCGTCACGGGCGTGGATGTGGACGATAGCGGCCCCGGCGTT
>Ga0123334_1001935_pt1 | contig 24816 bp, 22 predicted proteins | sample BiotimSIPDNA_FD_89706 | JGI IMG/M metagenome (GOLD analysis project Ga0123334, IMG submission 89706) | Anaerobic biogas reactor microbial communites from Washington, USA - Biogas_R1 time_0 SIP DNA | ecosystem: Engineered > Bioreactor > Anaerobic > Unclassified | place: Washington, USA... | reverse complement strand
GCTTTTTTTGCAAATGGCAGAGGAGGGTGTTGAGGATATCGTCATGGAGGTTTCTTCTCAGGGGCTTGCCCTTCATAGGGTCGGTTACTGTGAGTTTGACACAGCAGTTTTCACCAATCTATCCCGTGATCACATAAGTCCCAGCGAACATGCTTCTATGGAAGAGTACCTGGCCGCAAAGTGCATGCTTTTTAAAATGTGTAAATGTGGTGTAATTAATGTTGATAGCCAATATGCGCCGGCCGTTATGGAGCAAACGCAATATGATACTATAAGCTATGGTGTCGACGGAAAATGTGATGTCAGGGCGGTTGATATCATAAAGAAGCCCCGTAGTGTGGAGTTTAATATAGAGTCACCATGGTATTCAGGTAGGTTTAAGGTCAATATTCCGGGTAAGTTTACTATATATAATGCATTGGCAGCCATCAGCGTCTGCGGACAAATGGGCACAGCTCGGGAAGCAGTAAAGGCAGGCCTGGAACGGGTTCAGGTGCCGGGCAGAGCAGAGTTGGTAGATACAGGGCGTGATTTCAGTGTTATAATTGATTATGCGCATACACCCGATAGCCTGGAGAATATTTTGCTGGCAGTGAAGGATTATGCAAGAGGAAGGGTCATCTGCGTATTTGGTTGCGGAGGAGACAGGGACAAGAAAAAGCGTCCAATGATGGGGGCTATTTCCGGGAGGCTTTCAGACTATACAGTGATTACTTCCGATAATCCCAGAACAGAGGACCCGGATGCAATTATCGCTGATATTGAGGAAGGAATAAAAACTACAGGCGGTAAATATATCTGCATCAATGATCGCAGTCGGGCGGTGCAGCATGCCATCGTTAATGCCGGGGCAGGGGATGTAATCCTGCTCGCGGGTAAAGGGCATGAAACATATCAGATTTTTGCTGATAAGACGATTCATCTCGACGAAAGAGAAATCGTAGTTAGTATTATTGACCAGATGGGGAGGGGGGCTAATATATCATCCGTTTAAGTATTGACGATTTATTAAAGGCAACTGAAGGGAAATCGGCAGCAAGCGGCGAAAGCACTGTGGTATCTGGAATTTCAACGGATTCAAGGCAGATTAGCGCCGGTGATCTTTTTATACCCTTAATCGGAGAGAATTTCGACGGGCATGATTATATTCAAAGCGCATTTGACAATGGTGCGGCTGCCTCGTTGACGCAAAAAGATTATCTTCATTTCCCGGGTAAAACTACTATCTTGGTAGACGATACACTAAAGGCCCTTCAAAGCCTTGCAAAATGGTATCGAAGCAAATTTGATATTCCTTTCGTCGGCATTACGGGAAGCGTTGGTAAAACCAGCACAAAGGAAATGGTTGCATGTGCTATTGGGCAAAGGTACAATGTACTAAAAAACGAAGGGAACTTCAATAACGAAATAGGCTTACCCTTGACAATGTTCAAATTGGACAGAAGCCAAGAGGTAGCAGTGCTAGAGATGGGGATGAGTGCAGTTGGGGAAATCAGGACACTTGCTTCCATCGTCAGGCCTAAAGTAGGGATTATTACTAACATAGGGCTTTCGCACATTGAGAAGCTTGGATCACGGCAGAACATATTGAAGGCAAAGCTAGAGATACTTGAAGGATTGTATGCGGATGGACTTCTAATACTTAATGGAGACGACGTAATGCTCAGCGGAGTTAAGGATTTACTGAGCTGCAGAACGGTTTCATATGGATTGGAGGAAGGCGTAGATTACCAGGCATACAATGTTCAATCCCGTGGAGAGTTAGGTATTGATTTCAACATAACTGTTGGAGGGCAGGAATACGCCATAAATTTGCCGGTGCCTGGTGTTCACAATGTATATAATGCTCTAGCGGCAGTCGCGGCAGGGATTGAGCTGGGTGTTCCAATGCAGGATTTACAGTCGGGAATATCTCATTTCAGACCGGAGAATATGAGGCTGAACATTGTAAAGACGCACGACATGACTATCATCAATGATGCATATAATGCAAGTCCTCATTCCATGAAAGCGGCCTTGGATGTTTTGTCTGAGCTGCAAGCGACGAGGAGGATTGCTGTTCTTGGTAATATGCTTGAGCTCGGTGAATGGTCTCAGAGGGCACACATGGACACTGGTGTTTATGCTGCAAGAAAGAAGCCTGATATTCTAGTGACAGTTGGCAATGAGGCGGAATACATCGTCAAGGGTGCCGTTGAAGCAGGTTATTCGCCGGATCAGACTAATGTGCTTCAAAACAATCAGCAAGCGATTGAATATCTTAGGAAGGTTCTCAAACCCGGTGATGCAGTTCTTGTTAAGGGTTCTAGAAGCATGAGGATGGAACAGATAGTTCAGGCACTGACAGAAGAATAAAGGAATACATTATAAATACGGAGGAATGAGCTTGGAATTCAACTTATTGGAATCGTCGGAGGTAGCTGCATTTGCTATTACATTTATCCTGGCACTTATCGCAGGACCTTTAATAATACCGCTGCTTAAGCGGTTGAAATTCGGACAGACGGTGCGGGATGACGGACCTCAGACACATTTAAAAAAGATGGGCATTCCTACCATAGGCGGCTTGATTTTTCTAGTACCTATGCTTATATCAACTTTGCTTTTTGCCTCGAAATATCCGATGCTCATTCCAATGCTTATTGTCACGCTGGGGTTTGGGTTCATCGGATTTATCGATGACATGCTAAAGGTGATTAGAAAGGATAAGGACGGTTTGAGCGCAAAGCAAAAGTCCTTCGCCCAGTTTGTAATATCAGCAGCCTTCGCTTTCTATGTTGCATACACTCCATCTCTTGGCACCGGAATGATTCTTCCCTTTAGCGGGAGTAATGCTGTGGCTGAGCTACCTGTATGGTTATTTGTGCCATTGGTTATAATTGTAATGTACCTAATCACCAATTCAGTAAACATGACTGATGGTGTAGATGGCTTGGCTGCGGGCGTAACACTTATTGTTACCGTCTTCTTTACAATAGTAGCCATGCAGCAGTCACAATGGAATCACATTAAGCTGATGTGTTCTATTACTGCAGGTGGATGCTTAGGGTTTCTTGTGTTCAATGTTTATCCCGCAAAGGTCATCATGGGGGACACGGGGTCTCTTGCATTAGGTGGTGTAGTGGGAGCTGCTGCGGTATTAATGAAGATGCCCTGGATGCTGCTGATAGCGGGTGGAATATATGCCGTTGAAAGCCTGTCGGTGTTCATACAGGTAGTTTCCTTCAAGCTAAGGGGTAAAAGAGTGTTTAAGATGGCGCCGATACATCATCACTTTGAGCTGTCGGGATGGAAGGAAACCAAGGTAGTCAGGGTTTTCTGGACTATTACCATAGTGCTGTGTATTATTGGATTCGCGACTTTGAAGCTGGACTTTATACACTGACCCTAATGCTTTATCTGTAGGCGGAGGTTTGAAATGAAGGATAAGAAGCCATTTGATTTTATACTTTTCATAACAGTTCTAATTCTGCTGTCGCTGGGCCTGGTCTTGGTCTTCAGTGCCAGTGCGCCTACTGCTGAGAGAATGTTTGGCAATATATACCATTACATTAGAAGTCAGCTAATGTTTGCTGCATTGGGTATGGTAGCAATGATATTTGCCGCAAACTATGATTATCACAAATTTGGGAAAAAGACTGTCTGGGTACTTATGCTGGTCTGCATTATCCTGCTGATACTCGTTCTAATTCCCGGTATAGGCTCTAAAGCAAACGATTCCTGGAGATGGATTGAGATTGCTGGAATCCGCTTCCAACCGTCCGAATTAACTAAGCTGGCGCTGATACTTTTTTTCTCCTACAATCTTTCAAAACGCAAGAAGCCCCTTAATTCGTTTTTTAGTGATCTCTTGCCTTACCTGTTCGTAATAGGTATCATATCGCTGTTATTGCTGCTGGAAACGCATCTTAGCGCTACGATTATTATGATTATGTTGGCAATGATTATTCTTTTTGCTGGAGGCGCGAAAATCAGGCATTTTATACTGCTCATTGTGCCAGTTGGCGCCATGGTTGCAGCGGTTATTACATTTACGGACTATATGACCCCGCGTATAACCTCCTGGCGTGATCCCTGGAGCAGTCCGCTAGGTGCAGGCTACCAGACAATTCAGTCCCTCTATGCCATTGGTTCAGGGGGAATATTTGGACGAGGACTGGGTCAAAGCATGCAGAAATTCCTTTACGTACCTGAACCCCATAATGATTACATATTCGCCATACTGGCGGAGGAGTTAGGATTTGTTGGAGTACTGGCTGTTTTGCTCCTCTTTATGATATTCATTTGGAGGGGTATAAAGATTGCCTTGAATGCGCCTGACTTATATGGAAGCCTTATTGCTACGGGAGTCACATCGCTTATTGCGGTGCAGAGCCTGTTTAATGTAGCGGTTGTCACAAATACTGTTCCGCCCACAGGAGTATCACTGCCTTTCTTCAGCTCCGGTGGTACATCTCTCGTCCTATTCATGACAGAGGTTGGTATTCTGCTAAATATCTCCCGTTATTGCAAGTATGAAAGAATTTGAACATATTACATTTGGCTCGCATAAAATGGATTGTGTGCGAGGTGTTTTTATGAGCAAATTAGTAATCACTGGGGGCTCCAGGCTCAATGGCGAGATTATAGTAGAGGGCTCCAAAAATGCTGTTTTGCCTATAATGGCAGCTTCTTTGCTCAACGGCAAAGAAAGTGTTATAAAAAATTGTCCCAGACTAAAAGATGTGGAGGTAATGATAGAGATATTAAGAAAAATCGGCTGTAGTGTAAAAATGGAAGCTGATGTTATAACAATTAATTCTTCAACCATAAGCGAAACTCAAATACCCGTGGAGCTGGCGGCTGAGATGCGCTCATCGATTATCTTCATGGGTCCTATGCTTGCAAGATGCGGTAAAGTGACTATTAGTTATCCGGGTGGGTGCGTAACTTTATAGGCACCAAGCACAGGATAGGGACGTCGGTGCTCATTTTTGTAATTAATGTGTTCCTTTATCTTGGAAAAGGCTGTATTTATTGCAGTTTGGCTATAAAATATGATCTTTTCAAGGATAGATCCACACAAGGGTTGAAAAAATGTGTACTGGCCTATGGTTTTTGGACTAAGCGCATACTAATTCATATCAAAGGTTTCAACAAACCAATAAATAATGTATAATAAAATCTGTGCTTGTCTTTTACTTAAGATGCGCAGCAGGGGGATAGAGATATTTTATGGGTCAAAACGAACAATATCTGCTAAGAAAAGCAAAGGCTGGCGATGTTGCTGCCTTTGAAGAATTGGTAGAAAGCTATCAAAAAAAGCTATTTAACCTAGCTTACAGAATTGTCGGCAATCCTGAAGATGCTGCCGATATGGTTCAGGAAGCCCTTATTAGAATATTCAGATCGATTGCTAAGTTTAAAGAGCAATCGTCTTTTTCCACATGGATCTATAGAATAACAACAAACGTTTGTCTTGACGAGCTCAGAAAGAGGAAAAACAAGAAGGAGTTCTCTCTGGATCAGGAAATTCATGGCGAAGATGGGGACATGAAGCGCCAGATTAAGAGCGATGATATCTTGCCCGATAACGCTGCTGAACGGGAGGAGCTTCGTGAGATTGTAAACAGCGCGATTAACAGTCTGCCTGAGGATCAGAGGGTTGTTATTTCGCTCAGGGACATACAGGGCTTGACCTATACCGAAATTTCACAGGTTCTGGACTGCCCTGAGGGCACGGTTAAGTCAAGGATAAACAGAGCGAGAAATGCCTTAAAAAATGTATTATCACAAAAACGGGAACTTTTTTTTGAGGAGTACGTCAGATAATATGAAAGGAGGGTTGGAGATGATAAGCTGTTTAGGTTTTAGAGAAAACATGAGTGCATATATTGATGACGAATTGAACGAAGTAGAAAGGCTTTCCTTTGAGGAGCATATTAGGGATTGCCGTGACTGTGAAAGAGAATTAGACGAGATGACACGTATTATCGGCATCTACACAAGTGTACCCCAGCTTGAATTGCCGGCTGATTTTCATGCCGAGCTTCACGATAAGCTGCTAACAGTTGCTGATAGGAAAGCAAAGAAAGATTCAAGCATCCAGAAGACGAAGAATTTCTTCTTTTCAAAAACATTTGCATCCATTGCAGCTGCTGCTCTCCTGATCTTCCTTGGTGGGACCTTTGTCAGGTTTGGCCTTTTTTCCTCTAAAATGGCAGCCGATAGTGCAATGGCTCCTGCTGCCAAGGGAATGGCAACGGAAGAAGCAGATGCAGAAGCAGAAGCAGATTCATTTTCAATGGCTCAGGCAGCTTCAGAGGATGCTGGTGAAAGCAAAGCTGATATGAGCGAACCTTTGCATATGGATGATGGCTCGGCCGGGGATTATAACTCTGCCGGGGATGATGCAGTCGGCTTCAGATCAATAGATAATGGGTCAGGCACTGTGGAAGTTGATCGTTCAGGGACAATTGAAGGTCGAAAAGCAGCACTGTCAATGGCAGAGATGCCGAAATCTGAAATGTTCTATAATAGGATGGCCACAATAACAGTCACTGCAGATGAATTGGCAGATGTGGCTGAAAAGGTCAGATTGATAGCGATTGAAAATAATGGCGAAGAGATAGAAGAAGCCCAGCAGGCTTTATCTGATACTTTGAAAGGTGCAGAGGAAATAGCTATACAGGATAATGAAGCCGTAAGCTATAGTACAGTAGAACAGATACCCACACAGATAGTGTTTGTTTTCTCGCAAACACAGTATGAGCGGTTTGTTAATGACCTCGGAGATACTCTTGGCGCAGCTAATATTCATATGGGAGCCTTTGTTTCTGAGGATATGACGGATACGGTTAATTCCATGATTGAAGAGTCTGAGCAAATAGGTCTTCAGCTTCAGGAGCTCCAGAACAAGGAAAAAGCAGGCACAGATGAAATAGCCATGCTAAAGCAGTTGAAAGAGGAGATTGATGGTCAGGTTGAGATGGTTAGGCTGGGATCAGATTTTGTTACCGTTACGCTAACTATTAATCCCAAGTAATCCAATAGTATTTAGAACAGACGGCAAACTAAACCGTCTGTTTTTTTGTTTTTCCATTAAGAACAGTAACCAGGCAGGAAAAGCTTTTGGAGCATTAGGAACTTTCCTTTACGACGAAAGCTTTTTTGTGTACAATATATGCGCGGAGGATTGATATGAGTACACAAAAATTGATGATTATAGATGGGAATAGCATACTCAACAGAGCCTTTTATGGTTTGAAGGGAGCACAATTGCTGGCGACGACTGATGGACTGCATACAAATGCTATCTATGGCTTCTTGAGTATTCTCAATAAATTTTTAAATGAAGAAAACCCCCAATACCTATGTGTTGCATTTGATTTGAAGGCGCCAACCTTCAGGCATCTGGAATTCTCGGACTATAAGGCAACAAGGAAGGGTATGCCTCCTGAGCTGGCGGAGCAGATGCCCTATATGAAAGAGGTCCTGGACGCGATGAACATCAAACGCCTTGAGATGGAAGGCTTTGAGGCGGATGATATTATTGGGTCGATCGCCAAGTGCGCGGAGGAGAAAGACATACAGGTAGTTATTGTGACGGGTGACAGGGATTCGCTGCAGCTTGCGTCTGAAAGGACTAAAATACTGCTGCCCGTTACCAGAGCCGGCAGGACTGAAACCGAAGTATATGATGTTCAGGGTGTTGTAGACCGCTACGGAGTCACCCCCCTACAGTTCATTGATGTGAAGGGTCTGATGGGCGACAAATCCGATAATATTCCCGGCGTTCCGGGCATAGGAGAGAAAACGGCCTTGGAGCTTATCAAGTCCTTTGGAAGCCTTGATGGCATTTATGAAAATATCGACAAGATAGAGAAAAAGGGCCTTCGCGAAAAGCTGGAGGATAATAAAGAGCTTGCATTCATGAGCAGGAGTATTGCTACGATAGATACACAAATGCCGACCTTGTGCCAAATGGAAGAGCTGAAACGGCAGGAATTTGATGGAGGAAAGCTCTTTGAGCTTTTCGAACGGCTTGAATTTAGGAGCTTGATTAAGAAGTTTGGTCTTGAGCAGGAGAGCAAGCCACATGTAGACCCGCTGGCTAAATTGAAGTCAACTATTGTTGATGATCCTATTACGCTTGCACACATCAGCTTCCAGATCAAGAAGAGCGCAGGAGCGGCAGTATTTCAATTAATAGACCGGATCAGCGATTTTGAATACAAGTTGGCAGGGATAGCTTTCTCCTGGGAAGATGAAAACGCATTTGTCAAAATCGGTGGCGGAATCAGTGAAGATCAATTCCTGCAGCAATTCGGCTCTGTTTTTAATGATAGTAAAATAAGGATAGTCGGACATGACCTAAAGACTCTTATAGTGTACCTGAAGTGGAAGGGGTACGACCTTAGCGGTCTGGACTTTGATACAATGATAGGCGCATATATTCTTAATCCTTCTCGCAGCACATTTACCGTTGCGGAGCTTTCACAGGAGTACCTGGGCTATACCTTCGAGTCTGTGGAGGAGATAGGCGGTAAGGGAAGAAGCTATATACCTTTTTGTGAGATACCTACCGAGAGGCTTGCAAAAGCCTGCTTGTGTCATAGCCATACTGTATTGATGCTGGCGGGTGCAATTAGAGATATTATTTCCCAAAATGGTCAGGAGCAGCTATGCTATGACATAGAGATGCCTCTGATCGAAGTGCTAGCAGATATGGAGTATAGAGGCTTCAAGGTAAATGCTGATGCACTTATACAATTCTCAGCCAAGCTGGACGATAAGATTAGCTCTGCTGAGGATGATATATATCGGGCGGCGGGCGAGAGGTTCAATATTAATTCACCCAAGCAGCTCGGCCTTATTCTATTTGAAAAGCTTGGACTACCGGTTATAAAGAAAACAAAAACGGGGTATTCCACGGACGCCGAGGTCCTGGAGCAGCTTGCATCACAAAACAGTATGGTTTCTAGGATCCTGGATTACCGTCAGTTGGTTAAGCTAAAGTCTACGTATGCACAAGGACTGCTCCATGTGGTCAATCCTGCTACCGGGCGCATACACTCCAGCTTTAACCAAACTGTTACTGCTACAGGAAGAATTAGCAGTACCGAGCCGAACCTACAGAACATACCGATCAAGCTTGAGATGGGCAGGGAGATCCGAAAGGTTTTCATAACGGAAAATGAGGAGTTTATCCTGTCCGACGCCGATTATTCCCAAATCGAATTGAGAGTTCTTGCTCATATAACAGGCGATGACAGCATGATTACTGCCTTTCGAAATAATGAGGACATCCATACAGCGACAGCCTCCCAAGTATTCCATGTTCCAAAGGATGAGGTGACACCCCTGTTGCGCTCCAGGGCTAAAGCAGTCAATTTCGGCATTGTATACGGGATAGGCGACTTCAGCCTGGCCAAGGACTTGGGTATTAGCAGGAAAGAAGCTCGCGAATATATCGATAATTATCTGGAGAAGTTTCCGGGCGTAAAGCAGTATATGCATGATACCGTGGAAAGCGGCAAATCAAGAGGCTTTGTGGAAACGATGTTCAACAGGAGAAGATATTTGCCGGAGCTGCAATCCTCGAATTTTAACACAAGATCCTTTGGTGAAAGGGTCGCAATGAACATGCCGATTCAGGGAAGTGCTGCTGACATTATTAAAATAGCGATGGTAAGGGTATATAAAGAACTGAATAAGCATAATATGAAATCAAGATTAATACTTCAAGTACATGATGAGTTGATTATCGAAACGCATATCAGTGAGAGAGCACAGATCGAGAAGATTTTACAAGAATGCATGCAGAATGCCGTAAAACTTGATGTACCGCTTATTGCTGAGGTCAAAACTGGCTCCAGCTGGTACGAGACATTATAGAAGCGGATGGACACAGCAGGGGGAAGGAGATAGCATGAAAATTATTGGTGTGACAGGTGGCATTGGCAGCGGTAAAAGTACTGTTTCAAGAACACTTAGGGATCTTGGAGCCGCTGTAATCGACGCTGATGTACTTGCAAAGAATATAACAGGCACGGGTGGGAGAGCATTTAATGAGCTCGTTGAGTATTTCGGGAAAGATATTCTCGATGATGATGGTGAGCTTGACAGGTCAAAGCTGGCCTCTATTGCATTCGGCGATAAGGTCAAGCTTCATGCATTAAATAGTATTACCCACAAATATATTGCTGATAAAATACATGAGACAGTAAAGGCTCTTAGTGATTCGGACAAATGGGGTATTATAGTTATAGATGCACCACTTCCTATTGAAAAGGGCTTTATGGATCTTGCTGATGAGGTCTGGGTAGTTACCGCCAAACGAGAAACCAGGATCAAAAGAGTCATGGATAGGAGCGGTTTTACATATGAGGCTGTTGCAGAAAGAATTGATTCACAGCTCAGAGACGAGGAATACCTTAGAATAGCTGACGAGGTAGTTGAGAATAATGGAACGGTGGAAGAATTGGAGCAGGCAGTTGTGAAGCTATTTTTGCAGAAAAAGAAGGAATTACAGCGATAGGACGGAACTATGAGCAATAGCCGAAAGAAGATAACGATTATCATCATTTTAGTATTGGTGATTCTTGCAGCATTTGTACTGACAATGTATAATATTGTAAGAAGGATTTACCCCCTGGAGTATATGGATTTTATCGGGAAGTATTCCGATCAATATGATTTGGATCCTTATATGGTTATGGCTGTTATAAGGGTAGAAAGCCGGTTTAGACCGGAGGCGGTATCACATAAGGATGCAAGAGGCTTAATGCAGATTACTAAAGGGACAGGCGAATGGGCAGCAAGAAAGCTCCAGTTGGATGACTATAATGAGGATAAGCTATTTGATCCCGAAACAAACATCAGGATAGGATGCTGGTACCTAAACACTCTGCTCCTTGAGTTTGGAAATACGGATTTGATGTTGGCCGCCTATAACGGTGGGAGTGGAAATGTTGCCAAATGGCTCATGGATACTAATTACAGCAAGGATGGAAGAAACTTGGACAAGATACCTTTCAAAGAGACCGATAAATATATTACAAAGGTCAAAGACAGCTATACCATATATAAAAAGCTTTACGGAAATCCTTTTTAATGGTACTTTTACTATATGAGATAAAATAAAGAAAAAATGGAGGTTTTTATGGATAAGGAACTTCTTGTTGAGAGAGACATTTTGTATTCAACCGATAACTCCTTTGAACTGGGATGTGTAAATGTTAAGATATTCGGTCCGAATAACAACAATAAAATACCTCTTGTTATTGAGGAAAAGACTACTAATTCACCATTAAAGCATATTGCCACCATTACAAAGATTATCCAGAGTGACATTTTTGGCAGGATATCTATCGATATCAAGAAAGACTGCGATGTATATATAAGGGTAAATGAAGAAATGTCAAAGGAGTTTGGAAATCATAGCTATGTCAGGGTCAGTTGGATTGATGAGAACATATCTGCTGAAGGCGTTGACTGGTAATATGATATTTCAGGGTGAGCGTTTTGGAGAAAAAGCGGGAATCCTACAGTAAAGGAAATAGTCAAAGCAAGAAAACCAATACGATGATGCTAGTCTATCGGTGGTTGTTATTTTTGTTTTCTATTTTTTTCTGCCTTACAGGCAATAAATCCGGTACTCATGGATATGCTGTTTTAGAGTCATTGGCTCTTGTAGCCATTTATAATGGAGTGATTACTGCATATTATGTGAGAAGCGGCGAAAGATGCCTGCTGCCGATAATTTACTCCGACGCTATTGCCTTTATGCTGCTTATCTATTTCTCAGGCGGCATTGAATCTGAGCTGTACATATTCTTGTTTTTCCTTATTGGCTTATGTGGGATTAATAGTAATGTCTCAAATACACTGAAAACCGGTATAACAATTGCTGCATTCTATGCTACGGCATGTATACTATCTACTGGATTTCAGGCAGATGCCACCTTCTATACCCGGCTGATAATAAGAGCTATATTGATTTTGATGGCGTCCTTCGCGGTGACCAGAATAAATCTTGAGGTTAGGAAGAATGATGAGCTTATCAAGAAGGAATTCAGAATCGCCCGGACAGACAAGCTGACGGGTCTTGCCAACAGGCACTATTTCGAGCAAAAGGTCAAGGATGAGGTAGAGTATGTGGCCAGCACCAATTCTGTGTTAAATATACTGATGTTTGATATTGACAACTTCAAGGGATTTAATGATACATACGGGCACGTTGCAGGAGACAAGCTACTGGCACTTTTTTCAAATATTATTCTGCAATGCATAAGAAAATCTGATATTCCTGTCCGCTACGGAGGAGAGGAGTTTGTGATACTGATTAGGGATTTGGATATCATTATTGCAAGAAGTGTAGGGGACAGAATCCGAAGTCAGCTTGAAAAGCAAAGAATTTATCTCAAGCAGTATGATGAAAGGCAAAGAGTAACGGTGAGCTGTGGAATAGCTCAATTACCTGGTCATTCTAAAAGCATAAAGGAAGTCATAGAGAAAGCAGATGAGGCTCTCTATTATGCAAAGAGTATTGGAAAGAATATTGTGGTTGCATATGATGAAATAGGTATGCCCAGAGAGGCGTTGGAAAGGTCGCAACGCGGGGTTTAGCAAAGCGGCCTCTTAATTTTCGGCTTGCTTGTTTTGGCCTGATGTTGTCTTAGCTGAAAGCTTGTCCAGTTCTAATTTGATGATGCCAATTTCTTGAGTAAGCGTTTTTACCCGTCTTGCGTTTCTCGATAGTGCTATTGTCAGAGTAAAAATGATTAGGACCATTAAAAAGATAATAAACAAAAACAGGGTGTTTACCGGCTCAACTATGTGCAACAGATTAGATAGTAGGCGGAGCAAATCCGGGAAGATAGCAAAAAGCAGAAAACATATTCCCGTTAAGAGCCAGGAAAGTGTAAATTTTAATTCGATTTTCTTATTGCGCAGCATAAGTATTATGTAGCACAAAAAGAGCAGGGAAGATATGATCATTATGATTTGCAGTTCTTTATTCATTCGTCTACCTCCGTATGTCTTCTGCTGGAAAAGGATGCAATGACAATAGCCAGGCTAACCTTTATCATGTAGTACAGGGATTTCACGAAAGTGATTGAAGACTTGCCTTCTTTTCTTTCGTTCATCACAACGGGGATTTCACACGCGCTTAGTTTGTTTCTAGCCGCGCTAACAATGGATTCAGGCTCGGGATAGTCTCTTGGGTAGTCTGATGCAAACAGACTTATAGCTTTTGTGTCACAGGCCCTAAAGCCGGAGGTTGGGTCAGTAATATATAGCCCGGTAAAAAGCTGAATGAGCCCGCTGAAGTAACGAATGGCCAAACGCCTTATCAAGGAAGACTGAAAGCCTTCCTTAGATATAAACCTTGAACCTATGCAGATGTTTGCTCCATTCTCAAGCTCAGATACCAGCAGCTTGATATACTCCGGATTGTGCTGACCGTCGCCATCTACCTGGACTGCAGCATCGTAATGCTTGTATCGGGCGTACTTGTAGCCGGCTTGGACAGCGCCACCTATTCCGAGGTTGACAGGCAGATCTATAACATGGGCTCTGTACTTTTTACATATTGCTAGCGTGTTGTCAGTGGAGCAGTCATTTATGACCACCACATCATAATCAGGGCATGCTATTCTTATCCTGTCCAACAGAGGGACCAGGTTTTTTGCTTCGTTGTATGCGGGTATTATTATTAGTGTTTTCATCGTAGCCCTTTTTATCAATGCATATTATTCTGTTTCCAAGCACCTGCATCTAATTCTTCATAATCAGTGTGTCGGTAACTTGGATAGTTATAGCTTTATTGTACCACATATACTCAGTTACATGTTATGGGGAATGAGCATGCTTCTGCCGACAGCCAAGGCTATGGGTTCAATTTCCTGCAGGAGCTGCGCAAATTTAGCGGGCCTTAGCGATTGAGGTCCGTCGCTCAAGGCGTTGGGCGGATCTTCGTGGACCTCAATAATTAGGCCATCTGCGCCGGTTGCTACAGCACCCTTGGATAATGCGCCAACATACTTCCAGTTGCCTGCGGCGTGGCTTGGGTCTACTATAATAGGCAGATGTGAAAGCTCCTTTACCACGGGGATTGCGCTCATATCCAGAGTGTTTCTTGTACTCGTTTCATAAGTGCGTATTCCTCTTTCACAAAGAACAATATTCTGATTTCCAGCGGCCATTATATATTCAGCTGCCATTAGCCATTCTTCAATCGAGGCAGCCAATCCTCTTTTTAGTAGAACCGGTTTATTTGTCAGGCCGACCTCATGTAAAAGCCTAAAATTTTGCATGTTTCTTGCACCAATCTGAATCATATCAACATATGATGCAACCATTTCCACATCACGCGTGTCCACTACCTCTGTCACAATCTTAAGTCCGGTTAATTCACGCGCCTTTGCCATTATTTTCAGCCCCTCCTCTTCAAGCCCCTGGAATGAATAGGGTGAGGAACGTGGTTTGAAAGCCCCACCCCTTAAAAGCCTTGCGCCAGCGGCTTTTACCTTAACAGCTGTTTCGAGGTAAGATTCCTGACTTTCAATGGCGCAAGGGCCTGCGATGGCTATGATTTCGCTGTCACCGATCTTAATTCCGCCTACATCTACTATAGTAGGCTCATGCTTAAGCTCCTTTCCAGCCAGCTTAAAGGGCTTCATAATCGGAACAAGGCTTTCTACGCCTGGCATTGTTGATATTGCCTGAGTGCTGAGCATTCGTTTGTCGCCGATGGCGCCTATAACAGTCTTAATCTCACCGATAATGGGGTGGGTCTTAAAACCCAGCTCAGTGAGCTTTTTCTCAACATTGTCTATCTCTTGTCTACTTGCGTTTTTGCTCATAACAATAATCATTTTATTTCCTCCCTTCATAAAAAACAAAAACCCTTCGTCTACTATGAGACGAAGAGTTATCCTCTGCGCGGTACCACTCAAATTGGTTAAACCCTGCTTATCAGTGTACAATAATACACCTGTCCTTGTAACGGCGGACTCCCGGCACAGCCTACTGTGTATCTTCAGCCTGCGGCTCAAAGGGGAACTTCAACAGGTTTTCCCAGCCGGGCTTGCACCATTCCCGGTTCGCTGTGTGAGTGAACTCCGGTTTACTTTCCCTTGTCATTGCCTTTTGTTATAAATTTATTTAATGGTAGCACGATGTTCTTTTAATGTCAAGGAGGATTTTTAGTTTCATTTTGTCGAATATATGGGTATATAAATAGTATAAACTTATATGATAATAATAGAAGGAGGTCTACATATGAGCGATATACAGGTAGTAGTTTTTGATATCAGCGGGCAGTTGTTTGGTGCTGAATCTGAGCAGGTGTTTCAGATAATTAAGTATCAGGAAGCCGCAAAAATGCCCAGAATGCCAAGGTTTCTAGAAGGTATTATCAACTATCGTGATACTGTTCTTCCTGTGGTAAACCTTGCCAAAAGATTTGATATGGGTGAGCCCACATTCAACAAGAAGACGAAAATACTTGTTGCCAAGGTGGAGGACAATTATGCAGGGTTTATTGTAAATGATGTTTCCGAGATTATTCGAGTGTCCGAAAGCGAAATTGAAGCCTCCCCATCAATCTTGAGCTCAGATGTATCAGCTTACCTGAAAAAGGTAGCAATAAAAGAAGGCAAGCTAATATCAATCATCGACCTTGAGAAAGTACTAAATGGTAATGAAATAAAGAGACTTGCACAGGCCGCGAAAAAGGCGAAAGCCGATGCCGATGCTGAAGTAAAAGCAAAGACATAAGCTATACATTAAACCTGAATAAGGTTACATCTCCATCCTGCATGATATATTCCTTGCCCTCGGAGCGGACAAGGCCTTTTTCCCGTGCTATAGCGTATGATCCGCATTTCATTAGGTCATCATAGGAAACGATTTCAGCTCTTATAAAGCCTCTCTCGATGTCACTGTGTATTTTACCGGCAGCTTGAGGGGCTTTTGTACCCTTTACAATCGTCCATGCACGTACCTCCGGTTGCCCTGCTGTCAGAAAGCTAATCAGTCCAAGAAGCTTATAGCTGCTTTTTATTAGCCTGTTAAGCCCCGATTCTTTTAAGCCAAGTTCTTCAAGAAAGGCAGCTCTTTCATCCTCTTGCAGCTGTGCGATTTCCTCCTCAATTTTGGCGCATATCAATAACACTTCGGAGCCTTCTTTATCAGCTATTTGCATTAGTTCATTAATAAAAGGGTTTGAGCCAGTCGCCTGAAGGTCGTCTTCGGACACGTTTGCTGCATACATTACAGGCTTGGAGGTAAGAAGGAAGAGCTGATCAACTATTGCAAGCTCTTCCGGGCTAAATGTCATGGCTCTTACGAGTGTTCCGGCTTCAAGGCCTGTTTTTATTCTCTCGTAGAGGTCCAGCTCAATCTGAAATTTTTTATCTCCGGACTTCATCATCTTGCGAGTCTTGTCGATACGCTTTTCCAGCATTTCCAGATCTGAAAACATGAGCTCAAAATTAATCGTTTCAATGTCTCTGGCTGGACCGATGGAACCGTCCACGTGAACGATGTTGGCATCTTCAAAGCAGCGAACTACATGAATGATGGCATCGACCTCGCGTATGTGTGAAAGAAATTTGTTACCCAGGCCTTCACCTTTGCCTGCGCCTTTTACAAGGCCAGCAATGTCAACAAACTCAACAGTGGCAGGTGTTACCTTCTGGGGGGAATACATTTGTGCCAGCTTGCCAAGTCTTTCATCCGGAACGGCAACTGTACCTATATTGGGTTCTATTGTACAAAACGGGTAATTGGCGATTTCTGCCCCCGCTTTGGTAATTGCATTGAAAAGGGTGCTTTTGCCTACATTGGGCAATCCCACAATACCTAGCTTCATTTTAATCCGACCTTCCTTAAGCGTTAGTTATAATAATGTTGAATTAAATAATGTAGATTATATATTAAAAGTCCAAGTATTGCAATAAAGGCAGGTAGGGCATTTTGCGATGTAGCTTGGCAGAGTTCCGCAGCACAATATATTGCGGGCATATATGAAAGCTGGTCACTACATATTGTGCAACTTACCTATATAGCGGTTGCATCCTAAAAGCCTTAGGTAGAAAGAAAATTATATGTAAATGACATTTATTTAGATTTTTTATTATCGCATGCCATGATACTATTATGATGTAATACAACATAAAAAGGAGGATTTGTTTATGAGACTCACAAAGGTATTTTCACTTCTACTTGCTATTGTGATGGTTTTAGCATTAGTAGCAGGTTGTGGCGAGAAGGTAGCCCCAGCAGCCGATCCCAAGACACCGGCTAAGACGGAAGAGCCAGCTCCAAAGAAAGATGACGCGGCTCCGGTAGAATCGACAGTCACAGAGGATGGCAAATTAAAGGCTCCAGACAAGGACATGAAAATTGTACTGTGGGACATTGCTACTGCCGAACCTGCAGTAACTATTCAACCGGCAGCGGTTGAGCGTTTCAAGGCAGCTTATCCAAACATCGAAGTAGACAACACCCATATCCAGAATGACACATACAAAGAGAAATTAGTTATTGCCATGAGCTCAGGACAGTGCCCCGATATGTACATACACTGGACCGGAGGCCCGATGAATGAGTACATTGATTCAGGATTTGGAGTACCGATTACTGATTTGATGGAAAACTACTGCGACGTACCATTCCTTGAAGCAGCTCTTGCACAGTGCACCTACAAGGGAGATATCTATGCAGTTCCATACGGCGGACTTAGCGGCAGCGGAGTTTACTACAACAAGAAAATATTTACTGAGTTGGGTCTGAGCGTACCACAGACTATTGGCGAATTGGAAGCAGCCTGCGAGACCTTAAAATCAAACGGTTATATTCCCTTCGCTCTTGCTAACCAGAGCAAATGGACAGGATCCATGTACTTCATGTACCTGGCAACCCGTTTCGGCGGCGTTGATGAATTCAACAAGGCAGTTGCTGGCACAGGAAGCTTTGAATCCGAAGCATTCGAGTTTGCTGGTAATAAAATCCAAGAGTGGGTTAGAGCCGGATATTTCCCTGAAGGCGTTAACAGCCTGAGCCCGGATGATGGTCAGGACAGACAGCTGATGTATACAGAGGAAGCAGCTATGATGCTTCATGGTACATGGCAGTCAGGAGCTATGAAGGGCGATAACGAGGAGTGGTATTTGGATTCAATCGACTATTTCGCATTCCCGAAGCTGGAAGGTAGCACTGCCAATCAGAACATCGTTGTTGGTACCTCAGTTGGTAACGCTTTCTCCTTCAACACCGGCGATGATGAGGACCTGCGTCGCGCATGCTTCGTTCTTGCAACACAGTTCTATAACGATGATACCTACAACCAGATGCAGATTGAATCAGGTGGTTTACCTTCCATTGAGGGCATGGGAGATACCCTCACAGATACAACCATGCAGAAGGTATGGGCAGACTTCTCCAGCGCCACTAACGTGCAGCTATGGTATGACCAGTACTTGCCGCCAGAAGTCAGTGAAGTCCATAAATCAACCAGCCAGGAGATATTTGGTTTGACAAAGACACCTGCAGAGGCTAATAAAGAGCTTCAGGCTGCTTTGGAGAAGTATCTCGCTAAGTAGTAATAAGCGACAAGAAGAATAAGACAACTTTAGAGGTGGCCCGCAGTATTAAGTTACTTACTGTGGGCCTCTTCATAAAAAGGGCGGAGGTAGTATGCCATGGACAATGTATCTTTGCTAAACAGCAGACAGAAAAGTACACGTATTGCAGCAACGGTGTTTCTTTCGCCGGTTATTTTGCTAATGTTGATTTATATTATATATCCCATATTCTCAACATTCGAAATAAGCTTAAACGAATGGAACGGAATTTCTGCAAACAAGGTTTTTGTAGGATTGGAAAACTGGAAGACTTTAGTGAAGGACGAAGTATTTTGGAAGGCATTTTTAAATAACATAATTCTTATGGTTTGCTCAATATTACTGCAGATGCCGTTGGCTGTTGCCCTTGCGACATTTTTGGATGCTGGGGGCAAGAAGGTAAATATTTATAAGGTTGCATGGTTCTTACCTCTTCTTATGTCATCTGTTGCAATCGGTTTTTTGTTCTCATATGCTCTTGCTACTACCGGAGGTATTGTTACCACGATATCACAGGCCTTTGGAGGAGGCAAGGTCGACCTGCTCGGCCGCGCCCCACAGGCATTGTATGCGGTTATCTTTGTCGTGGCATGGCAGTATACTCCATTTTATATGATATATTTCCTGGCAGGCTACAGTAATATCAGTATAGATATCTATGAGGCAACAATTATTGATGGAGCGACAAGGGGACAGTATTTCCGACATGTAGCTCTTCCGTTGCTGCGGCCGGTTATCTACACCGCATGCATTCTTTCACTAATAGGTTCACTGAAGTATTTTGACCTTATTTATGTCATGACGGGTGGCGGCCCAGGTACCGCAACGGATCTGATGGCTACTTATATGTATAAGATGTCATTTAAGACCTTCAGAATGGGTTATGGCTCAACTGTAGCCGCTGGTATGTTTGTTCTGGTAACGGGAATCGCGCTAGTAATTCAAAGACTGCTTAAAGTGAGGGATAGTGTAGATGGATAAATATGTTAAGGAAAAAATCAAAAGCAGAGCGGCATGGGCAGTTGCATTCATCCTTGCATCGGTCTGGTTTCTGGCGACTGTACTTCCATTTATATATATGGTAATGAACTCCTTCAAGGGGCAGTTTGAGATGCTCAAGAAGGGTGTGTTTCAGCTTCCTGATTCATGGTATCCCGCAAACTATATTGATGTTTTGCAAAAAGGGATTTCGAGCTACTTTATACACAGTGTAATAGTACTGGTGATTTCACTGGCAATCCTGCTGTCTATAACAGCCTGTGCCTCATACCCTTTGTCGAGGATGCGCTTTAAGCTTAGAAATGCAGTTTACGCATTGATCGTTGCAGGTATGTCAATACCGATACATGTAACACTAATCCCTATTTTTAAAATGTCAACGAAGTTAGGAGTATATGATTCAATTTGGGCATTGATAGGACCTTATGTTACATTTACTATACCAATATCCTGTTACATTTTGACCTCATTCATGGCAACTATACCCAAGGAGGTTGAGGAATCAGCTGAGATAGACGGGTGTAATAAGTTCAGAAATTTCTTCAGTATTATTTTGCCATTGTCGAAATCGGGCTTATCTACACTTGCTATATATAATGGTGTAAGTATATGGAATGAGTTCTCATTTGCAAACACACTGACGCAGTCAAAGAGAGCAAAGACCCTGCCACTTGCAATACAGTCCTTTCAGGGTGAGTACACGATGAACATTCCGGTTATAATGGCAGTTTTGGTTTTGACGGTACTCCCGATGATTGCCCTGTTTATAGTTCTTCAGGATAAACTGGTCAAGGGCTTGATGGCCGGGGCAGTAAAGGGTTAGGTGACTTAGTAGGGCATTTTGCGATGTGATACATTTTGAGTTCAGCAGCACAATATATTGCGGGTACATATGAAAGATCGTTACTATATATTGTGCAGCTAACCAATATTAAGGATACATCGCAAAAGCCTTTGGTAAACAAGATATATATTTAACTAAATGTTTATGTTATAATAGATATGGGAGGATAGTTTTGTTGCGCGGTATGAACGATGCAGGAAGGCTGTCCTCGTATGCTTATTATTACACTTGTCCGGAAATGGTGATTTAATGCCTGGCTTTATTAGAAGAAGGACTGCGAACTGGAATCTGGATAGAAGGATTAACGCCTTTGTTACGAGCCTGATTTATTGCATTACAATGATTACGCTCATAGTATTTGTAGCCTTTTATTTCTATTCGTTTGTTGAGCAATCAAATAACATTATTGAAAATCAGCTATCCACACTGGCTAAGAATTACGAGTACACTTTTGACAGCTATAAAAACCTTGCAGAATCCCTAATTATCGATGATGCAATTCAATATTATGTTTTAAGTAATGGTAAGACCGATAAGAGCTTCTTTGATTTGTTTAACAACGCAACGAATACACTGCAAAATACTGTTAACATGCATTCTGAGATAAGGTATGTTTCGGTTGTAAGCTACAATTTCGACCATATTTTATACAAAGGATACGGAAGCTACTTCCCCAAATACTTTCCTATCGTCTATATGGATGATTATGCCAACAGCATTTACTGCCGCAATCCCGGGACCTTGCGTATGAGCTTTAATGATGCTTATAATAAAAATGGAAATAAAATGCTCAATATATACATGCCAATTTATTCCTTATCAAAAATGATCAATGAAATCGGCTTGCTATGCATAATACTTGATGGCAGCTTATTTGATGGGCTTTCAGAAGAAAACATGATGGAATATGATTCTGAAGTTATCCTGATTGACATTAATAACTACATTATGTCATGCTCAGATAAGAGTCTGGTAGGAAGTACATTTGAGCATGCAAATCAGCTTACAGGAAGCAGCGGCAATTTTAAACTGGGTAGTAATCTGTACAACTATATGAAAATTGGCAAGTGGAACTATTATCTCATTAGCAGAGTCCCTTTGGCGAATATGTACAAGGGTACAATTACAATGACCATTATTCTGGCTGTCTTATCTGTTCTTATGGCCAACTTTGGCCTAATTATATGCAGGATGATTATTAATAGAGCATACAAGCCGCTTGACACAGTGATACAAGGAATGAACAGCGCTGCTGAGGGTAAGCTTGACACCAGGATTAATATGGAGAATGTGGGAATTGATTTTGTCAAGCTTGCAAATGGGTTTAACTATATGATGGGGAGAATCACCACGCTCATGGAGCAGGTGAAGCTAGAACAGCAGCAAATGGATCAGCTTCGCTTTAATGCACTGCAGTCTCAGATACAGCCACATTTTCTTTACAATACTCTGGAGTGTATTCATTGGCAGGCTAGTGCCGATGGGAATGAGGAGGTATCTATTTTAGTCAGAGCACTTGCAAGATTTTACAGGCTATGCTTAAGCGATGGTAAGGATGTTATTCATATAGAGCAGGAAGTTGATCATGCAAGGAACTACTTGATCATTCAAAACATGAGATATGACAACATCATTAGTAGTACAATTGAAATGGATGAGGATTGCAAGAAGTTTTTAATACCGAAGATTACCCTGCAGCCTCTTATTGAAAACTCAATTTATCATGGTATGAAAGTCAAGGAAGGCAGAAAGGGAGAGTTGAGAATTACCATTCGCAGGGAGGATGACGAGGTAATAATTGTTATCGCCGATAATGGGACGGGGATGTCAGAGAATCAGATTAAGAAGATGAATGATTCAATTTCAAACTATGACAAGGATTTTGGATATGGAATAAGGAATGTTAATAAAAGAATTGAAATACTATTTGGAAAAGCATACGGGCTGCATTTTGAAAGAAATAACACTGGAGGGGTAACGGTCACGATCCGCTTGCCTGCTCGTGTAGTAAGCGAATATGAAGAGGTGCTCTAATGTATCAAGCATTAATCGTGGATGACGAAAAAATGATAAGAATGGGTATGCGTAAGGCTATCCCCTGGGATACTCTGGGCGTAAGGAACGTTTTTATTGCAAAATCAGGTGAGGAAGCACTGGAGATTATTAGAAAACATAAGCCTGAAATATTAATCACCGACATAAAAATGGATGAAATGTCCGGGTTAGATCTGATTGATTCTGCGAAGAAGTTCGTTCCCCAGATAAGAGTTTTAGTGCTTACGGGTTATGATAAGTTTGAGTACGCAAGGCAGTGTATCAGATTGAAGGTGCATGACTTTTTTCTTAAGCCAATCGATGAAAAGGTATTGATTGAGGCAATAAAAAAGCAAGTTGCTTTTCTGGAGATGAATCAGATTGATAGATTGACAGATGTCAATGAATATAGGGCTAATGCTGTTGCTGAGCAGATGAACATAGAGAATTTCATGAGAAACCTTATACACAACAGGGTAGACCTTAATAGAAATGAAATAAATGAGTTCTGTGAGAGGTACAATTTTATTCAAGAACAACAAATGCAGGTAGCTGTTATTGTACCAACATTATTCATCGACAGTGGAGATAATCACTTCACTATACTATCGATGAAAAACATATGTATGGGAATGGTAGAGGGTCAAAATAGAGGGCTGACCTTTATGGATGATTTCGGTAGGATTGTAATCGCCTATTTCCTTAACAAACAAAGAGGCGGCATTATGGAGTGGATTCACGAGCTAAATGGCATTTTTAAGGATGAATATAGCAATAAGCCAAGGGTAGCCGTGGGCAATCCCGTGGATGATATGAAGCTGCTACGTATGTCCTATAACGATGCCGCGCAATTGTTGGAGTACGCAAACGAAGGTTACGACGAGATTATTCAGACGGAGAAGGCTCAAAGAATCGATAATGCGTATCGAGAAGTATTCGCAAGTATTGTCGACTCTATTTGCGCCGATATAGAGGATTCCGAAAGGGTTTTATCACTTTTTGACCAGTTCTGCCGTACTACAGAGTCATACAATCTTTCTGACTCCTATGTTCGCAAGTGCTGCCTCGAGTTATCAGCTTCTGCCTACTATTCTTATTTATGCAATTCAAGCTTGGAAGCAGATTCAAGGATTAGCATATTTATGAACAGCATTGTGAATGCAAACAGGGATGAGATTTTTGAGCTGACCAGTCAGTTCCTAACTAAGATGCAGGAAGACAAAGAGGAGCAGAATGTTCATTTTCTTATAGAAAAAGCTAAGAGATATATTAATGAGCACTTGTCAGATGATTTGTCGGTATCGAGCATTGCCTGTTACTTGTTCCTTTCACCGAATTACTTTTCGAGATTGTTTAAAAGAGTTACCGGAGAAGGGTGTAATGAATATATCATACGAAAGAGGATACAAAAGGCGAAAATGCTCCTGGAAACAACAAATTTGCCAACAGGCAGGATTGCCTTAATGGTTGGGTATAGGGACACTAATTACTTTTCCTTGGCCGTTAAGAAGAGTACAGGGAAATCTCCTAAGAACTATCGAGAGGAGTTCCAGAAGAAAGAGCTTGAAGCACATAAGCAATAATAGCTTGGGCTTTTGCAGCATTCAAATTTGTAAACGTTTTGTGAATTCTGTAACAAGGCTATTGAAATATGTTAAGAAAAGATTAATATTGAGTTTATATGACAAAATATATAGTTAAGTTTTATATTATCACATGATATAGATAAGAATTTGCATTGATTGTAGTGGTAAATGCAAAATAGAATTCTATAAAATTATGAAAAGGGGTTGTATCTATGTTTGGTAAGAAAAAAGGCGCGGAATCAAGGTATATTATCGCAGTAAAGGATTATGAGAAAACATTAGGTTTACTGAAGGAAGGTAAAATATCATTACCTTACGACAGGGCTATTTATTCAAAAATGCTGGATAGCCAGAGCATGAAAGTTGATAATCTAAAGAGTTTGAATAAGTTCATAAGGGCGAACGGTAAGTCCAGCAAAGAAGTGGGGCATTACTGGGAAGGCCTGATTGTTGATGGCTATACACTGGTGAATGTGGAATATCTTGAAAAGATACCTGCAATGGATCATGTTTGCAATAACGACATTATTAAATATGTATGTAATGTTTAAAATTCGATAAAAACACAACAGTGTACTTATATCAAAGCCACCTGACAATTCAGGTGGCTTTTTCACGGTGCGCCCAGCATGGGCGCAATCTAGCGGGTGAAAGTCCCGAACACGCCTTAGTAGTGGGAAGTGTATAGCTTAAGACAAGGGTGTCCACCGTGAGGTGGAATCTGAAGGAAGTCGGCGGC
>Ga0123334_1001933_pt1 | contig 24835 bp, 22 predicted proteins | sample BiotimSIPDNA_FD_89706 | JGI IMG/M metagenome (GOLD analysis project Ga0123334, IMG submission 89706) | Anaerobic biogas reactor microbial communites from Washington, USA - Biogas_R1 time_0 SIP DNA | ecosystem: Engineered > Bioreactor > Anaerobic > Unclassified | place: Washington, USA... | reverse complement strand
TTTTTGACAGACCTTGATTGCTCTGGCGTTCGTAAAATCAGGTTTTTCAGCATTTATCAGCATCATTTACCCAGTCAGCACCGGCTTCAAGCGTTTGATTCTTTCAAGGATTTCATAAAACAGCGACCTCGATACCAGCACCTCTACTCTGAAAGCGTCCTTTTTGCTTTCACCCATCGGGTTCCTCAAATCTAAACACATAAACTATTGTAAACTGCACCCATAAGCCCTATACTATCAAAATCTTACTTTTTTGCACGGATTTACTTGGGAAATCCGGGGTTAGAAATTAAACAGAAGGAAATTCCTCAAAACAATTGGTGTTGCGGGCATCACTCTTTCACTGGCGGTAGTGACAAATACTCTGGCATCGTCAGCCGAGCCAAACAAACCAAAAGAACCTAACGCTGCACAAATAAGACTTTCGACAGATGATCCCAATAAACCGGCAGATCCGAATGCTGTGCAAAACACCACCCCACAGGCAGCTAAAAGAGAGCTGAGTAAAACCGGTCTTAACGTCTCATGCCTGGCTTTGGGCGGCGATTTCAGCTTCCGCTTTGACGCGGTCAGCCTGTCGTTTATCACGTAAAGAACGATGAAGTTTTTCCAGCTCAATTACTTTTTCTTTTGACAAAGTATAATCCTTCATATATACTGTATATTAGACATAAGGTGTTTTAGGGTCGAGAAATACTGAATCTTTCAATCAAGAGCAGTATAACCTTTTTTGGAGACAGAAGCGATGAACAATAAAAATGTTGATAGAAGAGTCTTCCTTGGGACAGTCGGAACGGTAGGTATTTCTGCATCACTGGCAAATATTAATAATGCGTTTGGCGCAGGTCAGCCGCAAACCACCGGAACAGAGACCAATAAACCGGCAGATCCAAATGATGTAAAAACACAGCAGGAGCAAGCCGCATTGCTTGTGCCAAAAAGAGAGTTAGGTAAAACAGGCGTAAAAGTCTCAACCCTCGGTCTGGGGATGATGTACAATGTAGTCGATAACCAAATCATTCTTAGAAGCGCCTTGAGGTACGGCGTTACCTTCTGGGATACCGCCAGCAGTTACGGAGGCGGTAACAGCGAGCTTGGAATAGGCAATTTCTTCCAAGCGAATCCCGAGGAACGTAAAAATGTGTTCCTTGCCTCAAAAGCATCCGGTGCGAACTCTGTTGCACGGATTGATGAACGGTTGAAACAGTCGTTTGAAAGACTGAAAACAAATTATATTGATTTGTATGAATACCCACACGGATTGAGTAATCCTTCCCAGTTGAGCGATGATGTAAAAAAATGGGCTGAAAACGCAAAGAAGAACAACCAGATAAAATATTTCGGTTTCTCCGCTCACTCCAACCAAGCAGCCTTACTTGAAGCTGCAGCCAAGCTCGGCTGGATAGATGTCATTATGTTCAGCTATAACTATCGTTTAGCCCAGGATTCAGCTCTTCAAAAGGCCATTGATGCTGCTTATAAAGCTAAAATCGGTCTTGTCGCTATGAAAGCCGCCGGCAGCGCAAGCTCAGCCCGCGAAGGCGGACGCGGTTGGCGAGGCGGCCGTGAACAACCCGCTGCTGCAGAATCTACCGAGAGCCAAAAACTGAATGAACAACTCCTCGCCAGAGGTTTCACCCAGATTCAGGCTGCAATCAAACTCGTTATGGACGACCAGCGTATTAGCTGTGTCAATGTGGGTATGGATAATGTACCTATTCTAACTGCAAATGTCGCCGCTTCACTGGACAAAAATAAATTGACTGCTGAAGAACAGCAGGCATTTCGGCAATATGCACTGGCCACCTGCAGCGGTTATTGTGCCGGCTGTTCGCAGATATGCGATTCGGCTCTGCAGCAGAAGTCTTATGTCAGCGACATTATGCGTTCACTGATGTATTACAACAGCTACGGCAGGGAAGATATGGCTCGTGAAGTGTTTGCTCAAATCCCATCTGATGTACGAAGCAATCTTTTGCGAATTGACTACAGCACTGCCGAAGCCCGCTGCCCGCAACAAATCCCTATAAGAAACTACATTGCTGAGGCCTTTGAAAAACTGGCTTAAAATCTCTAAACATCGGAAATTCGCAAACTCTAAGGGGACATACATCTGTCCCCTTTATTTTTCTTAAAACTTTTATTTACAAGAATTTATACGACATCAAGGTGTTGTTCTTGCTTTCTTTAGGGTATCAACATCACTGCCTTTTGCATGACCGTAAATCGTCGCCGGCGTCTTGCATTCCAGCGATCGGTGGCATCGGCGTTCATCGTAAAACGCAAAATAGCGTCCCAGACCCAAACGGTCGAACCTGTGTTTGGCCAGATTAAAGATGTTCTTGGTTTTGAAACGTTTATGCGACGGGGTATTGATATGCTTGCCGCAGTGAATGGTCGCTTGTTTGCGCTGTTGATAACCTTTTGAAGCTTTGGCGAAGCGGCGAGGCCTGCTGGATTTAGTAGAAAGGCCGTTTTTACTCATTATGACGTGTAATTTTGCTTGTTTTTTTGGCGAAAACACGACACCCTATAAAAAGTTAAGAAAAGGTGTTTGGGAAACAGAGAATTGGGCCGTCTGCTCCAGACAGCCGTCGAATCCAATGGTTGGATTCGAAAATCATTGTGCAACAGGCTCATTATATAATAGTTTAGCTATTAAATTTGATTGTGATAAAAAAATTATTAAAAAAAATACCCCCTATCGGGATTATTTCTGAATTTCTCTACTGGCGCAGGCGCTACCGCAAATTATTCCAGGAAGCGCCTCCTGGGCATTATTACTCACCCTTGCCCGATGTTGAATGGGTACTCTCAAACACTGAGAAACTGTATCTTGAGAAAGTTAGTCTATCTTCAGATATCTGTCTCCAAGCGGATTTCCAAAAAAATCTTCGTTGTGATTTAGCAAAATACTTTCCAGAGTTTAATTTTCCAAAAGAACCCTCTGATGGTTTTCGATATCATGATAACAGCATGTTCGGATTAGGTTCCGGTCTTGTTTTATTTGGAATGATCCGACACTTTCAGCCCAAACAAATTATTGAGATTGGCTCCGGCTACTCTTCCGCACTCATGCTGGATACGAATGACCGATTTATGGATCGACAGATGAAACTGACCTTTATCGAACCTTATCCTGATCGCCTGCACAGCCTGCTCAAGGACGAAGATCGATCATGCTGCACAATTTTCGATAAACCCGTGCAAGACATCCCGCTTTCAATTTTTGAACGCTTACAGAAAAATGATATTCTTTTTGTCGATTCCTCACACGTCACAAAAATAGGAAGCGATGTCAATTACATCTTTTTCGAGATTCTCCCTGTACTTAAAGCCGGCGTCATCATCCACTTTCATGATATTTATTGGCCGTTTGAATATCCGCTGACATGGATTCAACAAGGGCGTGCTTGGAATGAAGCCTATCTATTAAGAGCCTTTTTACAATATAACAATAGTTTTGAAATTTTACATTTCAACCATTTCCTCGCTTCATGTTATTCTGAATTTTGTTGTCAGGTTACCGGGACATCCTCAACCGGAAGTTCGATCTGGATACGCAAAAAGGGCAAACCGTAAGAGGCCTGCCCTTTAATAAACGCCCTTGGATAATCGGCTGCCGTTCAATTTTTGATGCTATGGTTCCTGCCCCGGCGGCGACAGCAATGCCCTTGTTCCGTCAAGATACTCCAGATTCATCTCAAGGATCTGCTGGACCAACTGCTGTTTTTGCAATGCCATACGGATCAAGCGAATAGCTTGTTGAATATCTTTTCCGGAAACGCCGGCCGGAATTTCGTCTTTTGAAAGCTCACTCAAAAAGCGCATCGCGACTTCCTCTTTGTCGGATGCGCTCTGGATCAACATAACAGCTTGTTCTTTGTCGGCAATCGCTTCGAGCAGATTTCGAATCACAGCAACGTATGGTAATTCGACCCACTCAGAAACATAAATGCCGGTATTCGTGATATCAGCGCCTATGCTCGGACGATGAAAGTAATACACTCTTTGCCGGTCTCCGCTTAAGCATGGAACGACCGATATGCCGACGCCATAAAGTCCCTCGATCAGTTCAAAGCTACCGAACGGCTGGTCAAGGGATTCGCGACGCCCCATCCATGGCTCCCAAGCACCCCCGCTGATTTGTATCCGGAAAAAGACTGTCAGTCCATCTTTAGTCATATAAGGCGTCCATGCCTGTATTGCCTCAAGTTCATACGCCTCACGGATATTTGAAAAATTGTGCTGGATTGAAGATCGTGTGGCTGTAAAAATCCGTTTAAGCCCGCCGATATCAAATGTAGCGGTTTCCCACATAATCACTTTTTCATCTGCCGACAATGTGCAATTTGTCTGAAACGGTTCAATTTCCAACTCGCTGTGCCGTTTGACGGTTTGCCACGGCGCATCAGGACTGCTCCGGGTGGCCATCCAAATGGGACGTCTGGACCAGCCGAGAGTCTGCGGATCGGATACGGCGTAATATAACCGAAGTTTGTCTTCCGACATCCAGACCCCGTAAACCTGCGCCCCGCCGTTTTTCAGTTCGGACAGTTGCCGTTGCTGGTCATAAATCCCTGTTTCCGGATTTCGACGCGCCTCCCACAAGGCGTCTGTCTTCGAGGGCGTACTCCGGGCAAAAAAGAGGTTGTCCTCATCACTGGACACATGCACACGACCAGGTATGAACTCGTTCTCAAAATCATTAAGCTCAATCAGGAATATCGGGTTTTGCCGGCCTGCGTAAGAAATGGAACAAAAAAGATATAAAACAGCCGCCCAGCAATAGACCTGTCTCACGTGACACCTCCCTTTTCTGAATTCTTTCTCCGATTCAAGTGACCGCTGGATGAATCCTACACACAAACCCCATCGCAAGTCAACCTTTTCTTATTTTTCTTATACACAATCAACCCTTTATTTTGGGCTTATCGAACTCATTTCTTAAGGGTGTTGCGGGGGTTTGGGGTGTTGTTTTCTCTGTGGAAAACCTGTTGATAGTCTTATAGCATCTGTGGAGGCGTTTAAGAAATTTCCTGATTATCAGTATTGTCTGCCCGCTTTTCACAGCTTGGTTATACGGACAAAACATTTCCATTAACAGGTTGTCCACGGTTCAACTGTACTGGGTTTATATCTAAGTCTTTGTTTTACATATACTTATTTCACAGTAGGTTTGTTTCTTCACAATTTCACGCTTGGTATGACAAATACGGTTAATTAAATTTTTATATTCTTTTTTTATCCAATAGTACCCCGCCGTGTTAAGGGTAAGGGAGAATGATTTTATGGTGAAAAAATGCAGATAAGGCATAAAAACCCTTTCCAAAAGCCTGAATAGGGGGTACAATGCCGGATTGAATTTTGGACGCCGCGAATAACGTAAGGATAATTCAGACGCACGAGGAACGCTATGAAAGTAAAATTCAATCGAGCCGCGTTACAGGAAGCTTTGTCTTTCGTAACCAGCATTGTGCCCAGCCGCACCCCCAAACCCATTCTTCAGTGTCTTCGGATCACGACGGAAAAAGACGCCGTGCGTCTCTGTGCGACCGACCTGGAAGTTGGGATTACGGCGATTATCAACCAGGTCGAGGTTGCCGAGGCGGGGGATGTGGTCGTTCCGGCCGATAAACTCAGCTCGATTGTGCGTGAGAGTGTGGATGAGATCATTGAGTTTCAGGCAGCCGAGTCGGCGGTGCATCTGGTCGGGTCGGACAGCCGTTTTACGATTTACAGTCACGACCCGGCGCAGTATCCGGTCGTGCCGGGCTTTGAGGGCAAGGCCGACTTTGAGGTCAAGTTGGATAAGCTTCAGGAAGGCATCGAGCAGACGGTGTTTGCCGCTGCCAAAGAGAGCACCCGCTATGCGCTGAACGGCATCTTGTGGGAGATCACCGGAAAAAAACTGGCGATGGTGGCCACGGACGGACGGCGGCTGTCCAAGGCGATTATTCCTCTGGAAAAAGCCGGCACGCCTCCGGACGGGCGCATTATCGTGCCGGCCAAGACGATGACGATTTTGGACAAGATTCCGGTTCAGGACGGCGTGGTCGCGGGCGTTCGGTTCGTCAATAATCAGATTGTATTGATCTGCGGCGATGTCGTCGTCAGTTCCAATCTAGTGGAAGGCAATTTTCCGAAATACGAAGATATTATCCCGACGGATTATCAGAAGAAGCTGACCTTGCAGACGGCCCCGACGCTGAGTGCCGTGCGGCGCGCGGCGCTGCTGGCGACCGAAGACAGCAAGGGCGTCAAGCTGAGCATTTCCCAGAAGACACTGGTGTTTTCCAGTCGTGCGCCGGAGACCGGCGATGCACAGATCAATATGGCGGTCGAGTTTGACGGCGAGCCGATGGAGATCGGGTTCAATCCGCAATTTTTGGTGGACGTGCTGCGTGTGCTTCGGTCCAATGAGTTTGAGCTGCACTTGGGACAATCGGATCGTCCCGGTCTGATCAAAAGCGGTTCTAACTTTTTGTATATCATTATGCCGGTCAATCTGTAGAAAAGTTTAAAACTAAAATTGTAAAATTTAAAATTGCGGAGGCGGTTGCGCCGCGGTTTTTTATTCGCATGATGAACGAGAGCGAGCAGGACAAGTTGCTTCGGTCGGCAACACAGTGGCAGCGGCGGCCGCGGATGCGCTGTTATCGAGCGGGAGACGAGGCGGAATTGTTTTTACGCCGCGGCCAGCGTGATTTCAGTAAGAACGCATCGCTGGTCGATGCGTGGGAGTCGATTTTGCCGCCGGGCCTGCTTCCGTGGTGTCGGCTGGATCGCCGCGTCGGCAATGTGCTGACGATACAGGCGGCGCCGGGGCCGTATATGCACCAGCTTCGCATGATGCAGAACGAACTGATCGCCGAATTGCATCGCCGCTGTCCGGCGGCGGGCGTTCGCAAGCTTCACCTTATTCCATTAAAAGACGACGACGACAAGGAAATATAAATGACAACACCACTGCAACAGGAATACGGCGCCGACAACATCAAAATACTGGAAGGCCTTCAGGCCGTGCGTAAGCGACCGGATATGTACATAGGCAACCGGCAGGAAAGCGGTCTGCATCACTTGGTCTATGAAGTACTCGACAATTCCATCGACGAGGCGCTGGCCGGGCGGTGTGATCAGATCTTGCTGCATATTCACATGGACGGAAGCTGTTCGGTCGAAGACAACGGGCTGGGCATTCCGACGGAGATGCACAGCGAGGCCAAAAAGAGCGCCCTGGAAGTGGTGCTGACGGTGCTGCACGCCGGCGGTAAGTTTGACAACAAGGCCTACAAGGTTTCCGGCGGTCTGCACGGCGTCGGCGTCAGCGTGGTCAACGCCCTGAGCGAACGGCTGGAGGCCGACGTATGGCGCAACGGCAAGCACTATCATTTTGAGTGCGAGCGCGGCGTGGCCAAGGGGCCGGTGCGCGAGATGGGCGAGACCAACAAGCGCGGCACGCGCATCAACTTTCTGCCGGACAGCGAGATTTTCGAAGACATTGAGTTTAAATATGAAGTGCTGCAAAAACGCATTCGCGAGCTGGCGTACCTGAACGCCGGCGTGCACATCACCTATCAGGATGACCGTGTCGAAAAGAAAGAAGTCTATCATTACGAAAAAGGCATTCGGGCGTTTGTCGAATATCTCAACGAGGGCAAAGCGGGGCTGTCCAATGTCATTTATTTCAGCAAAGAAGACGCCGAGACGGGGATGTCGTGCGAGTTGGCGTTTCAATACAACGACAGCTATAACGAGGCCGTGATGGCGTATGCCAATAACATTCGTAACATCGACGGCGGCACGCACTTGTCGGGGTTTCGCACGGCGATGACACGGACGATGAACAATTACGCTCGCAATGCCAATTTGCTCAAAGGGAATCTAACGCCGACGGGCGACGATCTGCGCGAAGGGCTGACAGCGGTGATCTCGGTGAAGCTGCGCGAGCCACATTTTGAGGCGCAGACCAAGGTGCGTCTGTCTAACCCTGAAGTGGCCAGCTTCGTCGAGACGATGCTCAACGAGCAGTTGGCGACGTATCTGGAAGAAAACCCGGTCGAGGCCAAACGGATTTTGAACAAGGCGATTCAGGCGGCACAGGCCCGCGAGGCGGCTCGCAAAGCGCGCGAGTTGACGCGCCGCAAGGGTGCCCTGAGCAGCGGCAATCTGCCGGGCAAGTTGTGGGACTGTTCCAGCCGAGATACGGTTAATACAGAAATCTTTATCGTTGAGGGCGATTCGGCCGGCGGCTCGGCCAAGGCCGGGCGCGATCGGAACATCCAGGCGATCCTGCCGCTGAAGGGTAAGATTCTCAACGTCGAAAAGGCGCGGCTGGAAAAGATGCTCGGCCACGAAGAAATCCGCACCATCATCAGCGCATTGGGTACGGGGATCGGCACCGATGAGTTCGACTTAAGCAAGTGCCGCTACGGCAAGATCGTGCTGATGACCGACGCCGACGTCGATGGGGCGCACATTCGCACGCTGCTGCTGACGTTCTTTTTCCGGCAGATGCCGCAGTTGATTGAGGAGGACCGCATTTATATCGCCCAGCCGCCGTTGTATGAAATCAAGCGCAAGGGCGTTCGCGATTCCGAGTATATCCTCAACGAAAACCAGATGCGTAAAAACACCGAAAACCGCGGGCTGGACGGCACGACGCTGATCCTGCGCGAGCAGGACGGCTCGCAGCGGATATTCGAGCAGGCCAAGCTGGCTCTGCTGGTCAAGATCCTCAATGAGGCCGAGCGGAGCATCCATATTTTGCAGCGGCGCGGCGTGGTGTTCAAGGAATTTGTCGAGCAGTATTTTGACGGGCTGCGGCTGCCGGCCTGGCAGGTGCGGACGCAGGGGCAGAGCGAGTTTTTCTACGACAAGGACGCCTATGAGCGGCGGCTGGCGGAGATTCCGTATTTGAGCGAAACGCCTGATCAGGCCGAACAGGACGACACCTTTTTGGCCGAGGAGCTGCACGAGGTGCTGCGGCTCAATGAGATTTCCGAGCGGCTCAATCAGGATTACGGGCTGGATATGCGGGATTATCTGCTCAAGGCCCAAAAGACGGTGTCCGGGGAGGATTTGCCGACGCGGTTTGAGGTTGTCAATGGGCAGGATCGTTACCCCGCGGCGTCGCTGGACGAGATTTCGGCGACCATCCGCCAAGTCGGATCGCGGGATATGGAGATCAAGCGGTTTAAGGGCTTGGGTGAGATGAATTCCGAGCAGTTGTGGGATACAACGATGAATCCCGAAAAGCGGACACTCCTGAAAGTGCAAATGGAAGACGCCGGCGAAGCAGACCGTCTATTTAGTATATTGATGGGCGATGACGTAGAAAAGCGACGCAACTTTATTCAGGAACACGCGCTGGAAGTGCAAAATCTGGATATTTGAGGACAGAGGCCGGAAGACGGAAGTCAGAGGTCAGAAGCCGGGCGGTTTTTGCTTGCAAAGGGGCGTGCGGCCGTTTAAATAGAATCAGACAGCGGAAAAAGTGTATAAACTGTGCCCCAAAATCCGAAATAAGTGTATGGAGGCAATTATGCGACAAAAAGGTATGATTATTATAGTGACGGTGATTGCGGCCACGCTGGCAGGATGTCAGCAGAAGACGCAGACCGATCCGGCCGAACTGTCACGCAGCGCGACGGATGCTCGCAGGGCCGAGCTGAACGAACAACTGGCACGGCGTTATGAAAACCCCGAAGCCCATTACGAGCTGGGCAAGATTTTCCACCAAGAAGGGAATTTACTTCGGGCTGAGCAGCATTACAACGTCGCGATGGGGTTTGATCCGGTGCATCGGCGGGCGCAGGCGGCGATGGTTCGGCTGTTGAAAGATCGCCAGGAATCGCAGCGTGCCCAGATCACCGCCGATCTGTATATCAATCAGGCCGCGGCCAGCCCCGATGCGCTGATGGCGCTGGGGCGGAGTTTTCAGCGTGAGAAGCTGGATGATTTGGCCCTGACCAGCTACCAGCGGGCGATGGCGCTGGCTCCTAATACGGCATCGATTCATAAGCAATTGGGGTATTTCTACCTGGCCAAAAACGACCAAGTGCGGGCGGAAGGGTATTTTCGGCGGAGTTTTGAAATTGACCCGAATCAGCCGGATGTCGCCGCGGAATTGGGACGCATGGGCGTACAGGTAACGATTCCGCCGCGCAAGGCCACCGGTTTTTTGGGGCCGCTGCGGGACGCCGTCAGCGGCGACCCTGACGACGACCCGACGATCAAATAGCCTGCTGGCAGACAACAGCAAATCACATCGGCCGTCAATGACAATTCATTGGCGGCCTTTTTTTAACCACCGAGGACGCTGAGGACACTGAAGTTTGGTTTATTTCACAACATCGATATCCGCTGACGCACCTTCATCGGTCTGCTGCGCAGAGCCGATGCCACCCAGCCGTGTCCTCGGCGGCTTCGGTGGTTCATCTTGGATTGCATGAAAGCGGTCTGGTGTTATGAGTGTAACCGCTCGGCGACATAGGCATTAATGTGGTCGGCGGCTTTGCGGGTGGCTTCGGTGTCAGGCAGCCAGAGCATAATGCCGTCGATGTAGCCGCGGTCGCGCATCTGCCGCAGCGTCCAGTCGAAAGACACATCGAACACCCACCCCAATTGTAGCAGCTTGGCGTCGGTCAGCGTCGTCAAGAGGCGATAGTCGATGAGCCGGTTGTTGAGGATGCTGTCCAGAATTGCCGAGGTGACGTCGGGAGCGTCGGGAAACTCTACCTCAAACACAAAGGATTGTTTGTCTTCATGGAAGCGGCGATAGTTTTCGGCGCACAGGCAAAAGATGTCCAGCTTGTCCACGTCGCGGATCATCTTGCCAAAGTGCAGTGTGCGGTTGTCCAGTGCAGGCAGCTCTTTGGCGCCGTGAAACTCGATGGCATCGCGGATCAGGCGCTGCTCGTCCGATTCCAGTGTGTCGAGCAGGTTGTGTTCGGCGATGATCCGCAGGCCGAGCAGGCAGTGGTTTTCGCTGACGCTGTCTTTATAGGTGCGATATTTAGTAAACTGCTCAAACCGCCCCGCATCGTGCAGCAGGGCAATCGTCTCGGCCAACAGCGCATCGTCGGCGTTCATCGCCAGTGCCTCGGCCAGCGCCCGCATCTCGGCACACACCCGCCGCGTGTGACATTCCTTCAAATGAATATTATTATTCAAGTAATCATCGTCCGGCGTATAAAATGTCCGCACATACCCGGCGAACCATTGCTTAAGCGAATCCAGTTGTTGTTTGTGCATTGTTTGGCGTACCTTGTTAGGTTAAAGGTTAAAGTCAAAAATGTAAAACCAGAGCTTAAAATTCAAAATCGATGTGAACGTTCAGTTTTTCAATTTTGAATTATGGCTTTAACCTTTTGATTTCAAATTTAAAATTCTCTTTCCAGTGTTTCCTCGATAATGTCCAATAATTGCTTCAGCGTCGGTACGTCGATGGCGGGGGGGGGCATCAGGACGATGACATCGCCGAGGGGGCGGAGCATCGCGCCTTTGGGGCGCATCGCGGCGCAGACGGCGGCGCCGAGTTTGCGTTTGGCGTCGAAGGGTTGTCGGGTTGTCTTGTCCAGCACCAGTTCGATGCCGCCCATCAGGCCGCACTGCCGCACGTCGCCGACGGACGGCAGATCCGCGATGCGTGTGAACGCGGCGGCGATCAGGTCAATCTTTTCCGGCAGCGATTCGAGAATCCAGTTCTGTTCGAACAGGTCAAGGCTTGCGACGGCCGCCGCGCAGCCCAGCGCGTTGCCGGTGTAGGTATGGCCGTGATAGAAGGTCTTGTACGGGTCGCCTTTGGCGCAGAAGGCGTCAAAGACCTCCTGTGTCGTCAGTGTCGCCGCCAGCGGCAGATAGCCGCCGGTGATGCCCTTGGCCAGGCACATCAGGTCGGGTCGCACGTCGTCGTGTTCGCAGGCGAACATTTTTCCCGTGCGGGCAAAACCGGTGGCGACCTCATCGACGATCAGCAGCACGTTGTATCGGCGCGCCAACTGCTCGACGCTTTTTAAGAATCCCCTGGGATGCACGATAATGCCCGCCGCGCCTTGTACGAGCGGCTCTAAGACAATCGCGGCGATCTGTCCAGCGCAGGTCTTGAGCAGCGATTCGATGGCTTCAAGGCTGGCGGCGGCGCACTGGTCGGGCGTGCCATCAAACCGATACGGGTGCGGGCTGGAGACAAAGAGAGTCTCAAACAAGAGCGACTTGAAGATGCCGTGAAACAGGTCCATCCCGCCGACGCTGACCGCCCCGACCGTGTCGCCGTGATAGGCATCGCGGATGGCGATGAACCGCGTGCGGCAGGTGTCGCCGATGTTTTGCCAGTATTGATAGGCGATCTTGAGGGCGATTTCGACTGCCGTTGCACCGCTGTCGGAATAAAAGACCTTTTGCAGCCCGGCCGGCGCGATGCGCACCAATCGCTCGGCCAGCTCGGCTGCACGGGTCTGTCCCAGCCCCAGCAGCGTACTGTGGGCGATTCGGTCAAGCTGGTCACGAATTGCCGCGTCAATCGCCGGCACGCGGTGGCCGTGGACGTTGCACCACAGACTGCTGACGCCGTCAATATAGCGGCGGCCTTCGGTGTCGAACAGAAAAAACCCCTCGCCCCGCTCGATCATCACCGGTTCGCCGTCCAGCCAGTCGGCCATCTGCGTAAACGGATGCCAGAGGTACTGCTTGTCCAAGGCGATAGTGTCGGATGTTGTTTTGTCTTTCATTATTCGCAGGACGGGCTTTCGCCCATCGAAAAATACAAAGGTTAATATCAAAAAGTTAAACCAGCATCAAAACCTCAAAATCAAGAAGTGTTTTTCACGTCTCTCGATTGAACCGCGGCCATCCTATAATAAAGCCGGTTGAAAAACAAGGTACTGATGTTGCCGGCACTGGGAATGGCGGGGTAAAATGTTAAATGTGGGGAGCATATTCAGATTAAAAACCAAAAACAAAAGAGCAAAAATATTGACAATTCTTCGAATTGGCTGAATAAAAAGGGTGGGGGAAGGAGAGCGTTCTCCCTCCTCTTTATTAAGCCCGCGCAGCGGGCAGAATAAGATGCCGCCCGCTGCGCGGGAAGAGGGAGGGGAGGGGAAGCGGGCGTTTTTTTATTCCACGGGCTTACGCCCGGGGCTACAATATAGCGCCTCTTGCAGAGGCGATGAACATAACGTTTGCTGCGATGGCTCAGAGGAATGAATATCCACAAACGAAAGGGAAGGCGAACAATGGGACATACGTATTCGAACAATCTTTATCATATTATCTTCTCTTTCGTTATCCGTCTTTCCTTGATCGAGGGGTTGACCGGTCGCGGTTGGAATGAAATGTAGTGAAGTTTTTGTCGTTTTTAGATACAAAACAGCGGCTTTATCCCATAACTGCGGAACTTGGGCTAAAAGTGCGGAACCGGCTGCGCCGTGCTGATTTTGATACCGCCCCGTCACTGAGCGGCACCCCGCCTTGATAAAGCGGGGAGTTAGTTACAAAAAGAAATAAATACATCCCAATAGTCAATAATCAATCGTCAATTCAAGAGGCGGGGGCATGCAATAATAGGAATAATTCCATTCGACTTAGCAACTGAAGCAGCAAAAACTATGCCGAAATAAAATCAAAAAAGATTAACCTGAAACGATCCTTTCGCCGATATAATGCGTAGAGAACGAGAGAGGATGATAAATTCACAAGTGAAAAATAATGGCTCTTAATAAGTGACCCAGAAGGTCATCCGGGCTGAGTCTTGAAGCCGAGGCAACGTGTGGCGTGGACACAAGGCGGTAGGCAATTGCTGCCGGCAGGGACAACGCAATAACCGATAAGAGAAGAGCTATTTCAGATTAATGGGAGAGCAATTGGCTCTCCCATTCTTTTTGTTCAACGCTGAGCCAACCTGCTCGTACTAATGCATGGTGTCGGAATTGTACCCAAACGTAGTCAGCATCTGTTCGAGTTGCGCCTGCGCGATGGGTTTTGCCAAAAACTCATCAAACCCCACCGCCTTGGCCTTGCGCTCAATCCCTTCCAGCTTCAGTGCCGAGATCGCAATCAGCGGCAGCTTAAAGCCCATCTCGCGAAGCTGGCAGGCAACCATAAACCCGTCAAGTTCGGGGATGTGAATATCGATGAACATCAGATCGCAAGGATGAGACGCGACATAGCGAAGCGCCGCCTTGCCGTCAAAACAACACTCCACCTGACAGCCCATCCGTCTGATGGCCAGCTCCAAAAGACGCTGATAACCGGGGTCGTCTTCGACGATAAGTATATGCGGGTGTACACCCGGCGTTTCGTCCATAACAAACTCCCTTAAGCCTATACCCTCATTCTACCGCGCGAACACTACAAAACAAGCAAACAATCCGGGAATTTACGAAACAAAATTAAAAAATTCACCCGTGGTTTCAATGGCCCGCATCCGCAACTGAGATTTGATCTCCGCGACAACCCGCATCGTCAATGTTCCTTACATTTTCTCCGCCGTATCGCCGGTTGTTTTCAAAACGACGGTAGACGCCGGGGCGGCCGGGTTGTGCTTTTGCCCGGCGAACGTGGCTTTCTGTACCATCGCCCCGGCCCGGCGGCATCAGCGATTGGCTTTTTGTGGCCGAAAATTGGCTTTGATTGGGTTCGTTTTTCATTTGAAGATTGTTATTTTATAAGGGGTTATGGGAAAAATTGGGTTCGTTTGGAGATTTTTCTTTTACCACTGAGGACACAGAGGACACGGAGGGTAGATAATTGGGTTGGGTGGAATTTTTGTTGTTTTATGTTTTTTTGACACAGATTTACACTGATTAACGGGATTTACTGGATTTTTTTTACCATGAAGTTCATGAAGGACATGAAGGGTATTTTGGGGTTTTTGGGGTGGGGTTTGTTTTGAATTGATTCGAATTATTCTGTTCATGCTTTTCCTCCTGCGGGCGGTGTGCCCGATACGGTGCGTATTATACCAAAAAATGCGGTAAAAATCAATTTTTTTCGTTCACAGTCGCCCACCCGCCCCACCCCACCCACCACCCCTTCTTATCTTTGCTTCTCTTTACCCGTGTTCACGGTTATTACTAAAAAAACGGGTGAAAAAAAATTTTTTTGTTTTTCTGTCGCCCCCCCCCCCCCCCCCCATACACGGACTTTTTTCGTTGTGGCTTGCTCTCAGGCATGGATTAGTTACAATACAAGAAGAACGTAAAGAATATGACCAAGAGTTGTGGCTTGCTCTCAGGCATGGATTAGTTACAATTCGGCGACGATGGCATCCGCAAGGTCAATCGTTGTGGCTTGCTCTCAGGCATGGATTAGTTACAATAGTACTGCCAGAGAAAAGAATTGAATCGGGGTTGTGGCTTGCTCTCAGGCATGGATTAGTTACAATTATCGTTGTAACCGATGAAAGCCAGACGGCGTTGTGGCTTGCTCTCAGGCATGGATTAGTTACAATACTTCCCGCCTAAGCCCTGACAGTGCAAGCACTTGCAGTGAAGTTGCGTCAAAATAATTCGAGCTGGCGCGGCGGCGGCGGGGTGGGTTTGCGCAGTTTTCCCCAAAAAATCTGCATCCGCTCGAACTGCTTGTCAGTGACGGTAAGCAGCCGCACCTCGCCATCCGGCGGCAAAAATGTTGTAACTCGCTTATAATGAACATCCGCGTTCTCCTCGCTGGCACAATGCCGCATATACACCGAATATTGTACCATCGTAAACCCGTCTTTCATAAGATTTTTTCGGAAATCCGTATAATCTTTCCGGGCCTTTTTGGTATCCGTCGGCAGATCAAACATGGCCAAAATCCACACCGCTCTGTACCCCGTCTGAATCATAACTGCGGCAATTCCAACTGCTTATCTTCCCCCGCCAAACATCGATATACCGAGGCCGCCGTCCGATGCAGTCCGACCATCAGCGGCCCACTGTACCCACCGAAAAAGACCGGCTCGTACAGCACTTCCAACAACGTCGCTTTGACGGTTTGGCTCAAAGATTCCTCCGGCGTGCGGCCTTGGCACATTGAACGTACTTTTGACTCGACAAACCCCCGAAACGGCTCGACGACGTCATCGGCCAGACAAAAGGCGTTGTATTTGTTGCAATGATGAATTCCCACCGCCGGAAGCAATCCCGCCGAACACAGCGCCCGCGCCACGGCCGCCCGCATCACCATATAGCCGTAATTCAAAAATGCGTTCGGCCAGACTCCGTCGCGTCTTCGCCGGAATTCCAGCCCCTGCAAGTACGCCCGCCAGAACCGCCGCGACGCCTGCGCCTCGACGTTGTCCGGGTCGCCGCTGCGCACCCGTTTGGCCAGTTCGCGCAAGTAGCCGCTGGTCTGCTCATCGTCGGAAACAATGCGGGCCTGGTGGCGGATTTTGGCTTGCACGATCTGCTGCCAGAGACGTTTTTTTATCGGTTCTTTGGCCGTAAGCTGTTGGCGAAATCGCTCGGTCTGGACGCTGTTGCTCTCCATCGGCATCAGCATTCCTGCGGGAAGATGCTGCCCGTTGCAGACGATCACCGCTGCGCCGTGTTCCAGCAGCGTCGTCATGACCGAATGCGTATAGGTAACCCCCGTATGGTCAACCAATAGTACCCCGATATCCTCGCACGGAACCTGCCCCACGGCCTGCCCGTCGCGACGTACCACAAGCTGCCCCAGTTTGACCGATAAAAACGTCCCTGCCTGCGAAACTTCCACAATCCGCTTAATCATACACGGCCCTTTCAAATGCCTCCAAAGGCCGTATCGACAAAGAAAGGATGCTGCTTAATCACGCACTAAAAATTTGACTTCCCCTAAAGGACTCACCCATACCTTTTGCGGCCGCATATCTGACCCCACTCCCATCTTAGAAAAATCGCTTAAAGATGGGGCAATATCCTTTCTGGCAGTACAGATTTCTGTCGCTTTGCTTCTCCCTGCATCACAATGCGGAGTAAAATGAACGGTGTTAGTGCTGTCGACCTTAAAAACAGAATAATAGTCTGGCTTACCTGTTTCGGGGTGTTTCATGTAAACCATTTCGCCGATGGACAGAGACATTACAAATTTTCCATGTTCCGTATCATCTTGATTAACCGCCGATTGCGGAGCAAGCCCTGAGGATTTAGGTGGCCTGACTCTTTTTGCCGCTTCAAAATTTGTCACGACGTTGCCAACCCATTTCCCCTTGTCATCTTCACGAATCTCGATATGGTGGTTATTTTGCGGTTCATACAATCGCAATGTTTTATTTTTTTGATCTTCAGGATAATATTCCATATTGGCAGTAGTTTCATTCCACCGCTTTCGAGGAATTTCAATAACGGTTGGCGATACTAACAATGTGACTCGTCGTACAGGGACAGTGTTTAAACAAATTCCTTTTGTTTTAATTAATTCAAAAAGTTGTTTCTCATATCTTTTCTTTTTCTTGTCCTTTTCGGAACCCTTGGATTCCTCAATGTCTTTCATGTACTCAATAACTGGATAACCTATTCCTATAAGATACTCGCGTATTTCTTCACGAAACCACCTATCGCGAATAATGCCTGATTTCTTAGGCAACACGTCAGGTAGACGAAGCATTTCTGAACGGATTGCTTTAGCAAAGGCTTTTGTCGGAGCAACATCCATTTTCTGCTTAAGTTTTTCCCAGTCCGCTGGTACACGCAAATGATTTAACGAAAGTTCGCCCACAAATATTTTTTTTGAACAAACTTCGCATCTCTCATTTTTCTCACCAATAACAGGGCCATATTGTCTATCTTTGTGCAACCTGCCAACAATTTTTCGGCTTTCTGGCCTATGAGCAACAACCAGTTTATCCACTTCAGTCATTACCTGCTGGCGAAAAGAATCGTGATTACCCCACGGCGGGTCAAATGGATCACGTTTGCCCAAATATTCGCCTTCTGATTTTGCCAATTCACGTTCTTGTGCGACGTGAGCTACTTTTTGTATCATCTCCGGCCCGCAAAAAGCGACAGCCAATGCATCTAAGGCGTGATGCCGATGGTCAGAGCGATCTTTTTGAAATTTTGGTTCGTCTGAACCGTTCAGAAAAAGTTGCCAGTCTTTCCTTATAATGGACGTATAAATCCCTTTTGTTGTAAACACCCGGCGTACACCATCACGCTCTCCGTCGTACAACACGTCTTTTAACCAATTAGCAACCTGTCTTGAGGCATAGGCGGTATCTGTAAGCTGTGAATTGACAAACCCTTGTATGTCTTTTACCTCTTTGTGGAGATTTTCCCACTTTGCCGGATTTTCCTTCTTTAGATGGGACATTCTTTGTTCGAGCTTAGCAAAATCTTCTTTGGTTAGCCATTCCTGAAGGGTTTTGCTGCCCTTCCCCCGGTTGGTGCCGTCAAAGCAAAGAACAAGATTGTTCAACGTGCTGTTCCCACCGCGGCTGCGAGGAATGATGTGATCTATTTCAAGCCCTTCGCCTATGGCCGCCATTTTTTCAGTAATGTCCCTGGCCGTATCTGAATAAGGACAGATGCCCTTTTGTTCTCGACACAGAAGAATGCGCCTGATCGCATTTTCTTGCTGGCTTTGAGTCAGATTGTCAACGCCATACTTTTTGTTGTAATGCTCACGGATGTAGCTACCATAAGTCTCTATGATATCTTTTTTGATTTTTTCCTGCCTTCGATTTTTTGCCAGTATCTGGTTGCATACTTTTGCGCTTTGTCTGGCTTCCCTTGCAAGTTCAATAACGATTCGATCAGGTTTTTTTCCGAACTTTCGAATATACTCGTTTATATGTCGTCTGACTTCATGGATTGCTTTTCGTACCACGGGGTTGCTGATTTTCTGAGGCGCTGGAGGCAATAAATCTGGATGTTTTTGGATATAACGGCGCATTGCACGATTGGTAATACTTTCTTTGAAACCGTAACGTCTCCGCTGTTCGTCGTTGGCGTGATTATCGGCATCTTCTGTGAATAACTTACGCGATTCGTTTACAGTCCATCCTTCGCGCAGGTAAGGCAGTAAATTGAGAATAGCTTTTCGAGAGAAATTGACTCGTTTGTCTATATTAGGTCGTTTTTGCCATGCAATAATAAGTCGTTGCGTTTGTTCGTCATCCAAATCCCACCACGTCCTACAGCCCTGTGCAAACCGAACCCTATCTTTTTCTTCTTTAGGGTCATGCTTAAGTATCGCTTTATTAATGGATTCTTTCTTTTCTGATGGAAACTCTTCCCATGCAGTTTCTCCGATTGCTCCTAAAATAATCTCACGATAAAACCAATCGGTGTTTAAATCCCGTTGCGCATCTTGCTCCAGGCTAAGCGAATAAAACTTTTTTTTCTCTGCCGTATGTATTTTTAACGCCTTCCGTATCGTACCTTCAGATGCTGTTTTCTGCGAACGTAACGCTTTTAATACCAACGCTCTTTCATCGCTGTTTAATCTTCTTGCTGGTTCATTAAGGGGGATGATTCGAATATTATTCACTGTTTCAAGAACCAGAAATTCCTGTGCATACATATCAGCCTTTGGACAACGCATGTCGGTCGGTTCCAATGAACAACGCCCAAGAGTTCCCATATCCCAATACGTCTTGCGTTGCCCAAAGAGTAAGCCTTTATATCGCCATGTTGCATCCGATGATGGGTCGTCAAGTTCTTTTCGAACTTCAGATGTTAATTGGTCGCTCAAAATGCTTTGAAATAATTTCTGTTTCTTCCATAGCTTGTCAAATTCCTCCCAAATCATGTCTCGGTCTGCACAGTATTCGTACGTCCCCTCTCCGGCGGCCGTAGTTCGATTCCTTACGGGAAACCGAATTTCCGTTTCTCGTGCCGATCCTTTGTTTATTTTGTGTTTTCTCTCTTCATATCTAACCGCAATAAAATGACCGAATGTTTCAATGCCAAGTTTGCGCATTTCTCTTTTTGTCTGGTCAATAGCTCCTTTTATCCTTTGCTCTTTATCATTCGGATTATCTTTTTTCTCCGCCTGCGTATCGTTATCTTGTTCCGTATCGCAGAAATCTTGCTCGTCAATAAAACCAAATGCTCCCCGCCGTTGTATCATATGGAGCAATATCCGTCCAAACTCAGAAGGGGATAGCTCTCTTTCAAGGCCATCTTTTCTCAATATCCACGGATTCAGTTCAGTCCACCTCTGTAACTCAATCCTTTCTGTCGGAAGCCAACCTTTGCTCATAAGGAATTGTCGAAGGTGACGCTTTCTGTCGGCTTTTCGGTCAACATTTCTTCTTCGTTGTCGAAAGTCTCGCCTTGCTTGATTTTTGGGGGCGCCACGCTTTTGGTCTGATTCTTCAATCCCCGCAGGAAATACACTGGTTCCTAATTGAATGAACTTAAGCTGGGTATCAATCCATGCTGAACCAACAGAATTTGTTCCAATATCAAGCCCCAATGTGATTCCCGACATTTTAACCTCCTGATTTTTTGTTTGTTCATGAAATATTTTCCTTGACAAATATAATGCAACAGTCTATCTATGTCAACATTGTAACTAATCCATGCCTGTGGAGTTTTCCACAACAAGATGAAAAATTCTTAGGCACCTGCCTTCGGGCGACCGCCGTAGCGCATGTAACCCATGTCCTGCGGTTTTTTTATTCACGAAAGACGACGGGGCAAACCTTCTTTATTGACACGCTCTATTCGAACGAACCCATGCCCCCATGTTCTTTGTGGTAAAACCCTGTAAATTCCGGGTAAGGGGGCTGGGTGTGCGGGATTTTTTGGGGTGGGTGGAGAAGTATTGCAATTTGCAATGGGGTGGTGTAAAATGCCGTTGTGAATAAGATTGTCAAAGATGTTGTGTTGGATTCTATTACGGAAGGCGTCTTTACGGTTGACGCGGACTGGAAGGTGACGTTTTTTAACCTTGCCGCCGAGGAAATCACCGGGATTTGCCGCACAGAGGCGGTCGGGAGGCCGTGTCGGGAGGTGCTGCGGGCGGATGTCTGTGAGTCGGGGTGTGCGTTACGCGAAACAATGGATACCGGGCATCCTGTGCTGAACAGGCCGGTGCATATTATCGACGTTAACGGTCGGCAAAAGACCGTCAGCATCTCGACGGCTCTGCTCAAGGACAAAAACGGCCGGGTCATCGGCGGGGTTGAGACGTTCCGCGATATGACGCTGGTTGAACAACTGCAAAAGCAGCTTCAGAAGCAGTATACGTTTGAGGACATTGTCAGTCGCAATCACAGAATCCAGGAGTTATTCCATGTTCTGCCGCAGATTGCCCAGAGCGACTGCGCGGTCTTGATCGAGGGGCAGACGGGGACGGGCAAGGAGCTGTTTGCCCGTGCGATCCATAGTCTCAGCGGACGTCGGGATAAGGCGTTTATCGCGGTGAACTGCGGTGCGCTGCCGGATTCGCTGCTGGAGTCGGAGCTGTTCGGCTACAAGGCGGGGGCGTTTACCGACGCCAAAAAGGACAAGCCGGGGCGATTTAAGCTGGCCGAGGGGGGTGTGCTGTTTCTCGACGAGATCGGCGACGTCTCGCCGGCGGTGCAGGTCAAGCTGCTGCGCGTCCTGCAGGAAAAGACGTATGAGCCGGTCGGCGGGGTCAAGACCGAACAGGCCGACGTCCGCATCATTACGGCCACGAACAAGAAGCTGGATGAGCAGGTCGAGCAGGGCCGGTTTCGAAGCGATCTGTACTATCGCATCAACGTCGTCAAGCTTTCTCTGCCGCCGCTGAAGGATCGCCGCGAAGACATTCCACTGTTGGCTGAGCATTTTATCGGCCAATTCAACGCACGCTACAATAAACACATCTGCGGACTGAGCAGCGACGCGATGGCGGCCCTGCTGGCGTATGACTTTGCTGGCAATATCCGCGAGCTGGAAAATATCATCGAGCATTGTTTTGTCCTGTGTTCGGGCGATATCATTGAGGCGACCCACCTGCCGCCGTTTTTGAAACCCACTCCCAGTGTCGCAACAGGCGAGCAGGATGTACGGACGCTCGAGCAAATGGAAAAGATGATGATTATCCAGACCCTGCGCCAGCACAACGGCAACCGAACCGCCGCGGCCAAGGCACTCGGCATCGACCCCAGCACCCTGTTCCGCAAACTCAAAAAACTCAACCTCAGCGATTAGTTTCAGCAGATTTTGTCATTACAGGCCATTGCATATTGCAATAAATAACCCCACCAAAGCATGGCAGGATGCAATAGACTTTGTTGCTTTTGGCCTCTTTTTCTATTTTTTATAAAACTTCAACTCTTGTTTTTCCATATACTTACGATCCATTCGCTGATTGGCTGTGTGGGTGGCATAGCGATTGCTTTTGATTCCAATATGAAGATCGCAATCGCGACATGGCACAATCAGGTTTCGAATGTCTTTGACTTTGCGGGGATTATTCTGTTGGTCGAGACGGAGCAGGGCGAGGAGGTTGCTCGGCAAACCATCGACTTGTACGGCCGGTCGGGGATTGAAAAGGCGGCGCTGCTGCGTCAGATGGGGGTCGATGTCCTGATTTGCGGGGCGATTTCCAAGGCGTCGGCGGCGTGGCTGAACGGTTCGGGAATCCAGGTTGCGGCGTTTGTGACGGGGCCGACCGAGCAGGTTTTAGCGGCGTATCTGGGTGGAACGCTCGACCAGCCGCAATTTGTTCTGCCCGGCTGCGGCGGCGGTCGTCGCGGCTGTCCGGCACGGCAGCGCGGCCGACACGGGCGGCGATGGCAGCAATCCATCAACCCAACACAGTTTAATGATAGAAAAGGATGACACAATGAAACTGGCAATTACGGCACAAGGCGACAAGGCCACCGACGCGGTCGATCCGCGGTTCGGCAGGGCGCGGTATCTGATCGTGGTCAATACGGACACCGGCGATTGCGCCGCCCACGATAACACAGTCAATCTCAACGCTGCGCAAGGCGCAGGCATCCAGACCGCTCGAAATGTGGCGGAATTGGGCGTCGAGGCGGTTATCACGGGCAATGTGGGCCCGAACGCCTTTAAGACGCTCAATGCGGCGGGCATTCAAATCTACCTGGCCGGTCAGCAGACCGTTCAAGAGGCTGTGGAACTGTTTAAAAAGAGTGAATTGAAACAGGTCAGCGCCGCTAACGTCGAAGGGCATTGGTGAGATAACCATGCGAACCTATATTGACTGTATGCCGTGTTTTATTCGACAGGCGCTGGAGGCCGCCCGCCACGCGACGGATGATCCTGAGGTGCATGAACAGGTCGTCCGCGAGGTTCTTCATCTGGCAAGTGATATGGATATGAACCAAAATCCGCCGGCCATCGGACAGCAGATTCACCGGTGGGTGCGAAACCTGTCCGGCGATCCGGATCCGTATCGTCGGGTCAAAGAGGCCTTTAACGCCATTGCCTTGGCGCTGTATCCTGAATTGCGAGAGCGGGTCAATCGTGCCGACAATCCGCTTGAAACGGCGATTCGTCTGGCGATAGCGGGCAATATAATTGACTTCGGCGTATTCGGCAGCGTGGAAACGGAGATGCTTGAGCAAACCATTGACGAATGCCTGTCGGCCGATTTTGACCTGTCCGCCCTTGAAGAATTCACAGAGGCGATTCAGTCGGCCGGGCGGATTTTATTTCTGGCTGACAACGCCGGTGAAATCGTCTTTGATCGGCTGCTGATCGAGCAACTGCCGTTGGAAAAAGTTACGGTCGCGGTGAAAGGGGCGCCAATCATCAATGACGCAACGATGGCGGATGCTGAAGCCGCCGGTTTAACGTCAATGGTCAAGGTCATTGATAACGGCTCGGATGTTCCCGGAACGCTGCTGCGGAGTTGTTCGGAATCTTTTCAATACGTATTTGAAAACGCCGATCTGATTATCGCCAAAGGGCAGGGCAACTACGAGACCTTAAGCGAGGCGGACAGGCCGATCTATTTTTTGCTGAAGGTCAAATGTCCGGTGATCGCCGAACACATCGGATGCGAGACAGGCCGGATGTTTTTTCAGAAAACCGCTGTTATGACAGGAGAAAAATAAAATGCCGGGATTTAACGGAACAGGGCGCGGACAAGGCCGGGGTCGGGGGCAGGGGCAAGGCCGAAACGGCGGACCGTTTGCGGCCGGGCCGGGCGGACAGTGTGTTTGTCCCCGTTGCGGTGCAGCCATACCGCATACAGCCGGACAACCGTGCAATCAAACGAAATGTCCGAAATGTGGAACACAGATGATACGAGGTTAATTTTTTTTTTGAAAGGGTACGATGATGCCAGGTGGCGATAGAACAGGGCCTGCCGGGATGGGGCCGATGACAGGCAGAGCTATGGGTTTTTGTGCGGGATACCCCGTGCCGGGAACTATGAACCCGGTTGGCGGTGGTTTTAGGGGATTTGGTCGGGGTCGCGGCGGCGGCCGAGGCTGGCGGCATCAGTTTTACGCGACTGGTGTTCCGGGCTGGGCCAGGGGCGGCTATGGGTTTGGCGCAGCCGTGCCGATGGCGCCGTCGGCGGAATCCGAACTTGAGGCGTTAAAGCAGCAGGCCGAATTCATGCAGAGCAGCCTCAACCAAATCAACCAGCGGATACAGGACATCGAGAGCAAGTAACCGACACCAACTGGCTGAGGGTCAGTTGGATAAGGTAAAAATTAAAAGGCAAAAGGTAAAATTGTCGAATCCGCCTGCGGCGGATAATAGATTTGATGTTTTTCGTTTGTATTGGAAAACAGTGTTAACGGTTAACGTTGACGCCGGATCAATCAGTGTGATTCAGCGGATATATACTTATTACTCAAGTTGACTGATTTTTTAAACATAGATTTATGCGGCGATCAGTAGTCGCCCAAGCTCTTTGACAATTTGTGTTCCACTGGACAGCTTCTTTAAGTGTTGTGTCAGATCGTCCC
>Ga0123334_1001931_pt1 | contig 24846 bp, 20 predicted proteins | sample BiotimSIPDNA_FD_89706 | JGI IMG/M metagenome (GOLD analysis project Ga0123334, IMG submission 89706) | Anaerobic biogas reactor microbial communites from Washington, USA - Biogas_R1 time_0 SIP DNA | ecosystem: Engineered > Bioreactor > Anaerobic > Unclassified | place: Washington, USA... | reverse complement strand
TTTTCATACACCCGCCGACCATGTCGATGTTGAACAGTATTTCCGAACCCTTGCCGATCAGCGTCGCGCCGCGCACGGGCTTGTCGATCCTGCCGTTCCTGACGAGATACCCCTCCCGCACTGCGAAGTTGAAGTCTCCGGTCACAGGGTTGACCGAGCCCCCGCCCATCTGCGCGCAATAAATGCCGCTGTCCATCGAGCGGATGATTTCCTCGTCCGAAGAGCTTCCGGCCGCGATGTATGTATTGCTCATCCTCGATGTCGGCGCGTATGCATAGGACTGGCGCCTTGCCGATCCCGTCGCCGCCATGCCCATGCGCCTGCCGTTTAATTGATCGATCAGATAACTCTTTAACACACCGTTTTCGATCAGCACGTTCCTGCGCGTATCGTTGCCCTCATCGTCAATGTTGCCCGAGCCCCAGCCGTTCGGTATCGTCGCGTCGTCGATGGCGGTCACGACATCGGATGCGATCTTCTGGCCCAGCTTTCCGGCAAACACCGACTGGCCCTTCGCGACTGCCGTTGCTTCCAGCGAATGCCCGCAGGCCTCGTGGAAAATCACGCCCCCGAATCCATTCTCGATGGCCACCATCATCCTTCCCGACGGGCACAAATCGGCTTTGAGCATCGTGACGGCGCAGCGCGCCGCGTCCCGGCCGTACCATTCAGGATCAATTTCCTCGAACACCTCGAAGCCCTTCTGCCTGCCCGGACCCGCAAAACCGGTCTGGTTCTCCTTACCGTCGGAGGCGACCGCGTTGATCGACAAACGCGTATGCGTGCGCGAATCCTCGGCGCAAAGCCCCTCGCTGTTCAGGATCTGTATGTCCCTCGTGCTGTCCATATACGAGACCGACACCTGCTTGATCAGGCTGTCGTACGATGCGGCCGCGTTGTAGGCGGTCTTGACGACCCCGGCCTTCCTGGCGATCCCGACGCCCTTCGGGGCTATGAGTATCGGATGCATGTTTTTGATGTTCTTATCCCGGAACACGATGTCGACCCCGAGCGGAGCCGCGTTTCCGATCGCCGCGGCAGCCTGGGCCGCAGCCTCGGCAAGCCCCGCCTCCGATGTGTCGTTCGTGTAGACATAAACATAGTTGAAACCCTTGAAGACCCTGATTCCTGCGCCGTGGTCCCTGCCCGACACGGCCTCCTCGATCCGGCCGGACATCATGCTGATCACGGTCCTGAAGCTGTCTTCGGCAAAGATTTCAGCGAAATCCCCGCCGGTCGACAAAGCCTTGTCGAGCGCCTTTTGGGCGGCGTTTTTTGATACTATCAATTCTTTTCCTCCTTGATGTTTTTTCTTGCCTGCCGCAGTTCCCTGATTCTGGCTTCAAAACCCTGGTCGGAAGGGCGGTAGTATTCCTTGCCCTGCACCGACAGCGGCGCATATTCCTGTTCGATATAGTGGCCCGGATAATCGTGCGGATATTTGTATCCTTTCCCGCTGCCGAGCCTTTCATGCCCCTTGTAGCTCGTGTCACGCAGATGCACCGGCACCGGGTCGTGCTCGTCTCCTTCGGCGTCGGCAAACGCATCGCCCATCGCCGCGACGACCGAGTTTGACTTCGGGGATTCGCAGATGAATATGATGGCCTGCGTGATGTTGAGCCGCGCTTCCGGCATGCCGATCATCTCCAGCGCCTGCGCCGCCGCGACAGCCTGCTGCATCGCCTGCGGGCTGGCCAGACCGACATCCTCGGATGAGTGCGCGATCATCCTTCTTACGATGATGCGGGGGTCGACCCCGGCGTGTATCATGCGCGCAAACCACGCGAGCGCCGCGGTCGAGTCGCTGCCGCGCAAGGATTTGCAGAAGGCCGACAGCATATCGTAAAAATAGCTCTCGTCGACCTTTAAGACACGCTGCTGGATCGAGTCCTGCGCGATTTCGATATCGATGCGGACAACGCCGTCGTCATCCGGTTTTGTTGTCAGTACGGCTAGCTCGAGCGCGTTCAGCGCGCTCCGCACATCGCCGTTGGCGACATCCGCCCAATGCATAACAGCTTCATCCGAGATTTCTAGGTTCATCCTGCCGAATCCGTCCTTGTCGTCGGCGATCGCGCGGCGGACAGCCTGCGCGACCTGCTTCTCGGTCAATTGGAAGAACTGGAACAGCCTGCACCGGCTTACGATGGCCGGCGTCATTGAGATCATCGGGTTCTCGGTGGTCGAGCCTATAAACCTTATGATGCCCTTTTCGATCGCGGGCAGTATTGAGTCGGACTGGGATTTGGACCAGCGGTGGCACTCATCCAGCAAAAGGTAGGTGCTTTGACCATACAACTTGAGCCGCTCCTCGGCAGCCTTGATGACCTCACGCACATCCGCGACGCCCGAGGTTACCGCATTTAATTTCGCAAAGTGGGCTTTGGTCGTATTTGCGACGATCTGCGCCAGTGTTGTCTTGCCGCAGCCGGGCGGGCCGTAGAATATGCTGCTTGTCAGCATGTCGGCCTCGATGGCGCGCCGAAGAAGCCTCCCCTTGCCGACGATGTGCTCCTGGCCCAAAAAATCATCGAGGCCCTTCGGGCGCATCCGATCCGCAAGCGGCGCATTCTGTTCTATTTTATGAGAAAACAGGTCATCCATGGATAATTATTATAACCCAGTATAACGTTTATGTAAACCACTGCGAAAATGTGTTTGTTCCGCCTGGATTGGGAAACTTCTGAAACAAATTTGCGGCAAACAGATTTATATTGAAGGCTCTGCCTGGTTTACCCCCACGCCGCCTATTACAAACCCTCCGCCCTTAAATTTCAGGTAATCCGAAATGTCCGCAAACTCCAGGTGCATATCCTCCCACTGCCCTGCGGGATCAATGATGCTGAGCCCACCGCCCGCATTTTTCATGCAAGCGATATAGTGCGCCCCCCTGCCCCGCCATTTCAGGGCCGCAATGACATACCGGCAGTTCTCCATGAGTTTGTTGAATCCGGAAAGCCCGTACCGAAGCTCCGCCTTTGTTCTGACCGCGCCCCTGTTGAATACCGCACCGTCAAAGAATTTTTTGATTTTCCACGGCAGTATTCCGAATAATCGGGTGGGTTGGCGCTCAAATGTGTAATAGGCAATGACATCGATAAACGTCAGATCAATGCCGAGCCGCATCGCGATGTTTGCGGTACAGCAGGCCCCGCAGCCGTACTGCCGCACCGTGCCCCTGCCGAACGGCATGTTCGCATACGGCGCTTCGGACTGCGAGATGTAGTGCATGTTGCCCCAGGGGCTATGGATATTTACGCTCATATTCAATTTTATATGAACACGATAGTTTTAATACCTAAGAAATATCAAATGCTGCATGTGTTATAATGATTTTATGAGTACGAAAGCCATGGACAGGCATCAGTTGACGGTGATCTACGGCTCCGACATCCGCCGTATGACAGCCGACATACTGGAGCACGCAAACGCCGCTTCGCTTGTACCGCCCGGCGCAAGCGTCGCGATCAAGCCCAACCTCGTCGTGCCCCGCCCGGCGCGCGAAGGCGCGACGACGCACCCGGAGATCGCCGATGCTTTGCTAAGCCATCTGTTCGACCACTCGATCAGGGACATCACGATCATGGAAAGCTCGTGGGTCGGCGCGGGCACGCAGCAGGCCTTCGAGGTCTGCGGGTACAACGCCCTTGCCCGCAGGTACGGCGTCAAAATCATCGATTTAAAGTATGATGCGTCAGCAGACGTCCATGGTATCAAGGTCTGCAAAAGCGCGCTCGACGCAGGTTTCATGATCAACCTTCCGGTGCTCAAGGGCCACTGTCAGACCAGCCTGACATGCGCCCTCAAAAACATGAAGGGCTGCATACCGGATTCGGAGAAGCGCCGCTTCCACACATTGGGCCTGCACAGGCCGATCGCGGATCTGTCCGGAATCCTTCGGCAGGATCTGATACTGGTCGACGGCATTTGCGGCGACCTCGATTTCGAGGAGGGCGGCAATCCGGTCGAAATGGGCAGGCTGATACTGGGCCGCGATCCGGTCAAAATCGACGCCTATGCATGCTCGCTGCTCGGCCTTTCGCTGTCCGATGTGCCCTATATCGAAATGGCCCGAAATCTCGGCGCAGGCAGCGCGCAAACGGAAGAGGGCGACGTCATCGGGCTCAATGCTCCCGGCTTGGCGCAAAGCGCGCGCCCGTCGGGAAAAGTGCAGAGCCTTGCCGGCTACATCGACGAGGATATGGCTTGCTCGGCATGCTACGGCTCGCTGATACACGCATTGCACCGGCTGGACAGATCCCGCCTGAAGCGGCTGAACGGAAAAATCCATATCGGTCAGGGATTCAACGGGAAGAACACCGGCGGCATCGGCATCGGAGCCTGCTGCAATGGGTGCGCCCGGTTTGTGCCCGGCTGCCCGCCGAAGGCCTCCGATATACTATCTTTTCTTGAGAAATCCGTATAGATATGCTATGATAACAAAAAAATAAAGACAGTCGGGGTTCCTGTCTCTAAACAAAACAAAGGTAAACGGGCCCATCACGGCGCCCGTTTTTTAGGTGGAAAGAATGAAGAAAATCGATACCAGGCACATCGCCCGGGCCGGCATCATCGCCGCCCTGTACGCGGCCGTAACGCTCGTCGCGGTCGCAACGCCCGTCGGCGCCTTTATGTTCGGGCCTGTCCAGGTCAGGGTGTCCGAAGCGCTGACCGTGCTTCCGGCACTGACGGGCGCGGCGGTGCCGGGGCTGTTCATCGGGTGCCTGGTCACCAACATTATCGGCTCCTTTTTCGGCGTTGCGGGCGGCGCGCTCGACATTGTGTTCGGGTCGCTCGCAACATTGCTCGCCGCGTGGCTTTCCTACCTCGTAAGGGATAAAAAGTGGCTGGTGCCGCTGCCGCCCGTCGTGGTCAATGCCGTTGCGGTCGGGCTGGTGCTGCACCTGGCGTTTGATTATCCGCTTGTCGCTACGATGGGTACGGTCGGCCTCGGGCAGATCGCCGCGTGTTATGTGCTCGGCATGCCGCTGCTTTTGGTGCTGGAGAAATATAAAGGGAAGATATTCAGGTAATTCGCCCTCACCGGCATAACGATTTGACATCATGGAAGGCGCGTGTTATCATAGCATTCATAATTTGATATATCTTGAGGGAGTAGTAGGCTCATATTTTTGAGCGGCAAGCCAACATACTGGCCGATTGGTCTGGTTTGTCTTAATTTACGAGACTCATGTACGGTAGATGCATACTGTGCTTGGGTCTATAATCATGAATTTTAGTCAGGCGCTGTATACAGCGCCTGATTTTTACGAGGTGGAGAATGGGAGGAATAGAACTGCTGTTCATAGCTGTGGGGCTGTCCATGGATGCCTTTGCGGTGTCACTGTGCAAGGGTCTGAGCATGCACAAACTGAATCTTCGGCATGCGGCTGTGATTGCGCTTTTCTTTGGGGGATTCCAGGCTGTCATGCCGCTATTGGGCTGGCTGCTTGGAACACAGTTTGCAAGCTATATAACAAAAATCGATCATTGGATCGCATTCGGGCTTCTGTCATTGATCGGCGGAAAAATGATTTATGAAGTTTTTCAAAAAGTTGAAGAATCCAGGGAGTGCACCTATTCGCTTAACCTCAAGGAGCTGCTTGTATTGGCCGTGGCCACCAGTATAGATGCGCTTGCGGTCGGCATCACATTTGCGTTCCTGCAGGTATCGATCGCACCGGCCGTTTCTATGATTGGCGTCACGACTTTCACGTTATCATTCATAGGAGTTTATATCGGCCATGCAGCGGGAACAAAGCTTAAATCAAAGGCCGAGCTTTTAGGGGGAATTACACTGGTTGCAATCGGGATTAGAATACTGCTTGAACATTTGGAAATTCTCTAGTTCTGCCCTCAGTCAAATATCTAATGCGACCTGCCCCGGGATGCTTGGGCGAGCAGCAGTCCTCGCCTGCTCCCTACCTTGTCTTAAGGAATTCCCCTCATAAATGGCTCAAGAACCAAGTATGTTTTATTTTGTCTATGCGGTCAAAAGACCTTTGACCGCAAAAAGATGGGTTTCATTGTTTGTTATTGAGCCATTTTCCGGAGGGGTGACGCGGCGAATGCCGCGTGGGGTGGTCAAAACAATGCACGAAAAACGGCCAAATTCCATGATCTCCCCCAATCCCCCTCTTATGCGCAAAGGCGGAGCTAATTCGGAGTTCATACTGCATACGAGGGGGCATGACTGCGGGGCTGCCGCCCCGCACCCTGCTTAAGAACTCCTTACCTCCCCGTAGGGCGCGACGCCCTCGGCGCGCCTATAAATTTCCTTGCCTTGTTTCATACCTTCCCTCTCCTTGTATAGACCGGAGAGATCCTTTACAGATGTTCGGAGTCATGGTTTACAGTTTGAAATACAATAAAAGGTATGAATGCCGCGTGGGTTGGTCATAAACAAAGAGCACGAACCTTCCGGCCCGTGCTCATTACCTGCTTATAAATATAGATCAGTGCATCTCAACTTCGGGATAGCTGAGCAGCCCCGCATCCTCCAGAATCTCATGGAAGCAGAGCACCACGTCGTTGACAAGCCTTGCCAGCACCGGGCCGTCGATGGACTCGGCGTGCCTGGACAGCGCCTGGTCCAGTATATAGTCGTATGCGTCCTCGTCGTCGTATGTTATCTCGCCGCCGCCCTTTTTGTTGACCGAAGCGACATACTCGCTGCCGTAGCGCAGCACCTCTTCAACCAGGTCCTGCAGCTCTTCCTTGGAAAAGTCCTCCCACTTCTTTGTGGCGGTGACCCTGTCGAGTATCTCGTTGATATGCACGGTTTTACCGTGCCTCTCAAGCCTCATGACTGTCATATCAGTTCCTCCATCTCCGAAAGCGTTTCTTCAAATGTCTTAAGAGCGCCCGCCACGGCGTCGGGTGTCGTCAGATCCACCCCTGCGTCGCGCAGCAGTTCAAGCGGGAACTTGGAACGCCCGCCCTTTAAGAATGTCAGGTAACGCTCGCGCTCCGCACTGCCGCCTGCAAGCAGCATTCGGGACAGCGCAATTGCCGAGGAAAATCCCGTCGCGTATTTGTAGACGTAGAACGCCCGGTAGAAATGCGGTATCCGCGACCACTCAAGCGCGATCAGATCATCGACGACCATATCGGGGCCATAATATAGTTTATTCAGGTTATAGTAGACTTCATTCAGCGATTCGGTCGTCAGCGGCTTGCCGCTTTCAGCCATTTCGTGCGATATCTTCTCAAACTCGGCGAACATGACCTGCCGGAACATGGTCGTCCTGAACTGTTCGAGCAGATAGTTCTGCAGATACATCCGCTCGTTCTTTTCCGGGTACTTTTTTAGCATGTAATCCATGAACACCGCTTCGTTGCATGTCGAGGCGACCTCGGCCAGCAATATCGGGTATTGCGCGTTATGGTACTCCTGCGCCGTGTCCGAATAGTATGAATGCATCGCGTGCCCGAGTTCGTGCGCAAGTGTAAACGTATTGTCGACCGTGTCGTTCCAGTTTAAGAGCACATACGGGTGCATGCCCCAGACGCCCCACGAATAAGCGCCGGCCGTCTTGCCCTTGTTCTCGTACACATCGACCCAGCCGCCCTTTGTGATGCCATCGCGCATCACGCCGACATATTCGGCGCCGAGCGGCGCAAGCCCTTCGCATACAAGCTCGCGGGCCTGCTCATAGGTGATCTTGATGTCGGTGTCCTTGACGAACGGCACATACAAATCGTACATGTGCATCTCCGAAAGGCCCAGCGCGCGCTTTTTTAAAGATACGTACCGGTGCATCGCGGGCAGCGCGCCGTGCACCGCCTCAATCAGCGAATCATAGACCGACTGCGGCACATTATCCGGGTGCAGCGAAGCCTCGAGGCTCGAGCCGTATTTGCGCGCCTTCGCGCTGAATATATCGGCCTTGACGCTCGATGAATAAGTCGCCGCAATCGTATTTCCCCATTTTTGATAAGTGGTATAGAGTCCGTCAAAGGTGTTTTTCCTGACCTCGCGGTTTTTGCTCTCCATCAGCGGTATGAACCGGCCGTGCGTAATCTCGACGTCGTTGCCGTTTTCATCCCGTATGACGGGGTATGTCATGTCGGCGTCGCACATCATCGAATAAATCGTATGCGGAGCCTCGGCAAGCTCGCCGGCCATCGCAAGCAGCCGCTCCTCGGACTCATTGAGCGTATGCTCGCGCCGGTGGTTGATTTCGGCAATAATCTGGCGGTATGTTTCAAGCTTCGGCTCGTCCCTGAAGTATCCGTCGATGATATTCTGCGGAATCGACAGTATCTCGGGCGTTAAAAACGCCGTCGCGCTCTGAGCTTTGACGATCAGCGCCATGGCCCGGTCGGCCATGCCCTGGTACTTTGTGTTTTGGTTGTCCTCATCGCGTCGCATGCGTGCGTACACGAAGAGCCGCTCGACGCAAAGCTCGCCCTGATTCATCGAATCGAGGGCCTCCAGGAAAACCGCGGCGCTCTCCGACAGCCTGCCTGCATACTTGGCCGCGTCCTTCACAAGCCCCTCGGCTTTTTGATAGTCCGCTTCCCAATCCGAATCCGACTGATATATATCTTCGAGCCGCCACATGAAGCGGCTGTCCATCTCACTGCGCTTTAAAACTTCCCTTTCCGATGCCATTCCCGTCCTCCTTCAAAAGTCCAATAACAAAAATCTATCAGATAAATATTGAAATGTCAAAATAAAACTATGCTTGAATATGTAGATTTACGGTGCATCTTGTATTTAGTTATCCATATTGTCTTCCATTCCGGGCACGAATATGAGCAGGAGCACGATGCGCAGAATGCCGGCGCAAACGAATAAAATCTTATAGCGGTCCATCAAAACGGGGCCGACGCGGAAGCTGATTTCGCCAAGCATTTCCAGAATTGCGCCGCCGCAAAAGTATCCGAGCGCGGTTCCGGCAACCGATGTGACCGCCGCGAAAAGCGCGACATACATCGAGCGGTTCCGCTCCGGCGTCGACGACATCTGCATCTGCTGGTTCACGAGATCCACCGAGGGCATCGTGGCGCCGTATGCGATATTGACCAGGAATAGCGGCCATGCGCTGCCCGGCTTTGCAAAAAGCCATAGCAGCTGTACGGCCGAAGACAGTATGCCGCCGCGCTTGAGCACCCACTTCGGGCCGCGCCGGTCCAGGAGCCGTCCCCATCCTGGCGTGATCAGTATATTGGTCAGACTGTACGCGACCTGGCCCGACAGAATCACCTGCAAAAATGTCAGCGACAGCATGCCGAGCGCATACATGTTACCGAATGCATTGCTTAAGTTGAATGCAAACATCCACAGCGACCAGAACAGCAGGAAGCGCCTGAATCGTTGGTTGCCGACGGCTCTTTTTAGTATGGCTGTGAACGGTTCGGTGCCGGAATTGCCGCCGTGCTTTTGGGTGTCGGTGACAAACAGGAAACCCCCGATATCGAGCATTCCAAAGAATGCGGCGATCGTAAATAGGACGGCGTATGCCCCGAACGACGAGCATTTGTCCAGCATGACGGCAATGATGATTGCCGCAACAAGCCCAACAAAAGCTCCCACGCTGGACCGCAGCGCCATATACCGGCCGCGCATCGCAATCGGCGCAAGCTCGCTCATCCATGGGAAGAATCCGACGTTTACAAATGACTGGCTTGCGGTGCTTGCGGTGATCAGCAGCATGACCAGCACCAGCCTGCCGTTCCCCATGGCTCCGGGCACCAGCAAGGGCACCGCGCCGATCAGTATCCAGAGCCCCCTGCCGATTATACCAAACAGCACAAACAGCTTTTTTCTTCTTCCGGTGCTTTCAATGATATAGGACGCGACAATCTGCATCGCCGCGCCGATAACCGGAACGGCCATAATCAGACCATAGAAAAAATCACCCGCGCCGAGCGCTTTGGCATAGCCGGTCAGCGCCGGGCCCGTCGTCGTCGGATAATAGATCATGACGGTGGCGATGCCGAACAGCACGAGGTTTAGATCCTTGCGCAAAACACTGTCCAGCGAATACTCGTCATACAGCATTCGGATCGGGTTCTTCAGTCTGATTTTAATGGCTCTCACTCTTCCCTGCTTGCCTTTATAAAAAACAAACAGATTATAGGGGTTTGCTCGCCGAATGTCAATATGCCGATATGGTGATGCCTCGATACCCGCGGGCGGCAACCGTCCCGGCGCGTTCGGCCGCAATAGATGGATTGAATTTCCTGTTAATGAGCCATTTTTCAGAGGGGCAATGCGGTGTATGCCGCATGGGGTGGTATCGGCGTGCCATTAATATTTTTTAGGGGTGAGAGTAAAATCGCTATGCCTTACGCCGGCACGATATGGAACTCCACGTCCGGCAGCTTTTCCATCAGCACCGTCTCGAGTCCGCCGTCGCCGGGCGCCGAGCCCATGATGATGATTTTAACATGGTGCTCCAGGGCAAACTCCTCGAGCGTTGCCAGCACATTATCACTGCGGAGCATATACATGACTGCGCCGTTTGCCTTGGATACCGAAAAGAGTATGTCGAGGGCCTCGCCCTCAACCGGGTTTCCCATCAGGTCGTCGCCTGTGCGGGCCACATGGACAACGGCCATGTCCATGCCCTCTTTTTTCAGCGCGACGCCCCTTTTGATCAGCCGTTCGCAAGCCCTTTGGCGTGTCACGCAAACCATTATATCGATACTGTCATGCATTCTTGATTTCCTTTATATAATTGCCGTACATCACGAGATGTGTGTGATCCCCGACCGCAAAGGGCGGCTTCCCCTTTGCAGCATCGTAGTATACCCTCCGAGCCACTTCCTCGGAATCCCTGGCTTTCGAATCGTCCATCAATAATTCGACTGTATAAAACTCGACGCCGTCGCGTATGCAGATGTCGTCCTCGATGTTCACGACCCTTCCGTAAACCTCGTGCTGCCTGCCGGTGCTCATTTCCTTTAGATACTTCAGGTATCTGACAAGCCGGCCGCCTTTTAAGCCCCATAGATAGACCGTCAGCACCGCCCATACCGCCGCGGCGGCATATCCGAGCCAGCCGATCCTCAGAATACAGGCTGTGACAACGGCGGCAATGAGTAATGCGGCCACTGCAAAGTATATTCCTACGAATTTATTATATGCCTTTTTCGTTTCTTCATAATCCCTGTTGGTGTACATCTTTCAGACCTCCGAGCTTGGACACCTATATCATAGTCAATTCCATCGATGAAAGAAAGCGCAATCGGCATTAATTTATGAATAATTCATCAATTTCATAAAACACCGTAAGGAAATACAGGGAAATTCTTAAAGAAAGCAAAGCCGGCGGATTTACACCGCAGCAAAAAGCGGCCGCAGCCCGAAAAAGCTGCGGCATGCCCGATGCGCTCCTGTTAAAAATAGAAACCGATTGCGATAAGCAGCAGGAATACGGCGGCATAGATTGCGGCAAACAACCCCCTGCGGGTCCTTTGATGTCTTTCCGAAAGCAGCCCGACGCTCCTAGCGGCCAGATACCCGCCGGCCAGGCCGCCGACATGCCCCGTATTGTCGATATAGGCCGAGAAAAAGCCGAGCGCCAGCGATATGCCGATGTAGATCAGTATCTGTGTCCCGAATACGCGCGTGAACATGGTTTTGTCATATTTTCTGAAGTAGAGCAGCGCTCCGAACAATCCGTAGATCGCACCGGACGCCCCCAGTGAATTGGCATCGTTGAATGCGTAGCTCGCCGCCGTGCCCATCAATCCGGCCAGCAGGAACAGGGCGACAAAGCGTGCCTTTCCGTAGAGCGCTTCGGCATACTTGCCCCATATAAACAGTGCATACATGTTAAAGCCGATGTGCGTCAGGTCCGCATGCAGGAACACGGCGGTCAGCAGCCGCCAGAGCTGCCCGGCCGATATCGCGCGATTGCTCTTCATGCCGTAGTAGGCTAGAATACCCGTCCATGATCTGCCGCCGGTCAGTATCAATGCCGTGATCAGGTCAACGATGAATACGGCTATGCAAATGCCCATCAGCGCGTATGTCGCGCGCGGCATTGATCTGTTGATGATAACAGGCCTGTACGGTTGCTGTTCTATCGCCGCTCATTCCCCTCAAGATATTTCCGGATCCTTGCAAGCGCATCCTGTATGTTTTCGATCGAATATGCGTAGCTGCAACGGATATGCCCCTCGCCGGAGGCCCCGAAAGCCGTGCCCGGCACCACCGCGACTTTCTGGCGCTTCAAAAGATCCTCGCAGAACTCCTCGCTAGAACGCCCCGTGCTTTTAATCGACGGGAAAATGTAGAACGCGCCCTGCGGCTCGAAGCACGACAGTCCCATTTCTCTGACCGCTGAAAGGATCACCCGGCGCCGCCTGTTGTAGGCGCGCTTCATGGATTCGACCTGCGCAAATCCGTCGCTCATGGATTTGACCAGCCCCTCGCAGGCTGCCGCCTGCGACATGATCGGCGCGCACATGATCGTATACTGGTGGATCTTGACCATTGCGGCCATCAGGTCCCTGTGTGCGCATGCATAGCCGATCCTCCAGCCTGTCATCGCAAAGCTCTTGGAAAAGCCTGAAAGCAGCACGACCCGGTCGTGCAGCTCGGCAAATTCGGCGATGCTTGCATGCCGCTCGGGCGTATAGGTCAGCTCTCCGTAGATTTCATCGGATATGATGACGATGTCGTGCTTTTTTAAGACCGGCACGATTTTTTCAAGATCCCGCCTTGTCATGACCGCCCCGGTCGGATTGTTCGGATACGGCAGTATCAGCGCACGCGTTCTGGATGTGATCGACCGCTCAAGCGCTTCGGGCAGTATCTTGAACTCGGCCTGCGCATCCGTTTGGATGCCGACAGGCTTCCCGCCGCACAGGCTGACGCACGGCGCATAGCTGACATACGAAGGGTCGGGCACCAGCACCTCGTCCCCGGGGTGTATGATGGCCCGCAGCGCGAGGTCGATGCCCTCGCTTGCGCCGACGGTCACCAGCACCTGGTTTTCAGGATTATACTCCAGCCCGAAGCGCACGGCAAGATACTTGGATATCGCCCTCCGAAGCTCGATCGTGCCCCAGTTCGACGTGTAGTGTGTATGCCCCTGCTCGAGCGAGTAGATGGCGGCCTCGCGCATATTCCAGGGTGTTACGAAATCAGGCTCGCCGACGCCGAGCGACACCGCGCCCTCCATCGTGCTGACGATATCGAAGAATTTGCGTATGCCCGAAGGCGGCAGATCGCGCACGCTGTCGCAAACAAAATCGCTGATGTTCACGGCGTTACCACCAGCCGATCATCGGATTCATCCTCCAGCAGCACGCCGTCGTCCTTGTACTTTTTGAGTATGAAGTGCGTAGCGGTGGACAGCACACCCTCTATCGTGGACAGGCGCTCGGCTACAAAGTATGCGACCTGGCGCATCGATTTTCCGTCGACAATCACAAGCAGATCGTAGGTGCCGCTCATCAGGTATACCGAGCGGACCTCATCGAAACGGTAGATCCTGCGCGCGATCGTGTCAAAGCCCCTGTCGCGCTGCGGGGTGACCTTGACCTCGATCAGCGCCTGTACGCTAGCGTCCTGCGTTTTATCCCAGTTGATGGCCGCGTGGTACTTGACGATGATTCTTTCTTCCTCAAGCTCGGCGATGCATTTTTTGATTTCCTCCTCGGGCGCGCCGGTCATCAGCGCGATCTGCGCCGGGGTCGTCCTGGAGTCCTCGCTCAATATTTCAAGTATTTCCTCTTTGATTTCTGACATATTGCACCTCCCAATGCCTTTGCCTTATTTTAGCACTCCGACGTCCGCAGCAAAGAACCGCGGATCATAAAATTGCGCCGGATTGCGGTATCATGTCAAGGATTCTACCTGTACCGGATTTCATCGATCAGCTCCCTGCCCGCCTCCGTGCCGTCCGGGTTGACCCAGACCCTGAAAACCTGGGCGTACGCGCCTTCGCCGGCGGTATCGCAGAAGCTCTTGAGCAGTGCGCTGTAATGCATCGGCGACCGGAATATGCTGCAGGTGACCTTGTATAGATTGTCCTGCCAGCCGCCGGATATGCCGAGCACCACCGGGGTGTTCAGCATGTTCTCGATGACCAGATCCTTGTCGGCGTTGACGACTGCTTCGGTCCCGGGGGCATACAGCATGCGCGGCATTGTGTCCGTTCCCGAATGCTCGGGGATTGCAAGCCCGGCCTGAACCGCACAGTTGAAGGCCGTCGAAGCGATGTGCAAAGCCGCCAGATTGTAGTTGACGTCGTATGCGAAATTCGCGTTATACTCTATCAAATCCCTGACCGACAGCGTCTGCCCCGGATGCATCAGCAGAAATCTGCCGCCGGAGAGCATATTGTTCGCAAAAGCCGCGGTCTCCTGCCCCTCGAATGCAAACGAAGCCGAAACCGGCTCTCCGTCGAGCTCTTTAATGGCATCATAGGTGATGTCCGCGGCCCGGTCGTACATGACCGCGTCGGCGTTTCCAAGCCCGGCGCACACAGCCGATGCGACATTGCGCGCGGTTTTTTTAATATCGAGCTCATGGCCCGGGGAGTCGGGCCTTATCTGTATTCTGCCGCCCGAAGGCGCGGTCAGGCTGATCGATGTGATACCGGCGTTTTGCGGGGCGGCCTCGAACTCCCCGGCCGCCTCCAGAAGATAATCGGCAAGCCCCGGCCAGTCGCCGCTCATGTCGGGGGTGATATCGTGCTTTGCTGCGGGCATCAGCACGATCGACAGCCAGCGCTCAAAGTTGCCGCCCATCCTGCCGTAGGTATAGGCGCGCTCGGCCATTTCGCGGATCGCAAGTGAGCGCAATTTCTGCCGCGACAGTTCATATTCGTGCTGCTGCCATGATATAACCACCGGCATTATTACGATATCACCCGCCTGACTGTCCACCTTCTGCACAGCCTGCTCCACCGTAAGCGAGCCGACGTCCACGCCGCAGATTCGGATACCCGGGTAGATATATTGCGCATCCTTGACCGCGCGGTAATACCTTGTCTGCGATGAGATCAGAACAATGGCGGCAACTACCGTAAAAACGGCAACGGCAAGCCTTACTATATTACGATACCTTCTCATAGCGCTCCTTGATTCATGCTTCCTATTATACAAAAACATCAGCGGCATTAAAAGCAAAAAGAGCGGCCTCTGGCAATATCGCCCATCATCGCTTCATCTTTTTCGTTTTGCCGCCCGCAGCGAATATAAAAATTTGGCACAGTCTTTGTGTAAATGATACCGGCCGTCCGAACAAATACTACAGAAGAAACCGGCTTCAAAGATGAATGGATTGATAGTTGAAATAAAAAGGGGGTGCAGTGATTTGAGGCACAACAACACAGATTGGAGAAGCGAGGTCGGACAACAGCTTCAGGTTGCAAACCAGCAGATCGTGCTCTGCCAGCATAAGATCCAGCAGAGCGGCGACGATCCGCAAAAGCAGTTGTTTTTGCAGAATGCTCTTGGTGCGGTATCCAAGGCATGGCAGACCATTGATGATTCCGCAGGCGAGGAAAGCGACTGGTAAGAAACGATGTGATCCACTGGCGGCAATCCGATTGCCGCCTTTTCACAAAACACCGCGAAATATTGCGTAAGCGGCGCACAGCACCGCTTTTCTAAGACGCGACGCCCGGGACGCTTGGGCGAGCAGCAGGCTCCGCCTGCGTCCAGCCCCGGCGCCGGAATCGTTAGCCCGCCGCCTTCGCAGTCTTTGTCCATTGCCTCAGCCGCTGTGCTCCGTCTGCGCGGGCGTCGGCGTGCTCGTATAGAATGCATAATCGGCCGGATTCACATGCCATTCTTCGCTGTAGGGCCTGTAATAATCCTGATACAGCTGCTTGGTATCAAGCTTGTTGCCGTCGCGGTCGTACAGCACCCGGAATACCGTGCAGCGTATGCCGACACGCTCCTTGACCACAACCGGGGCGGAGCCTTTCGGTATCTCGGGATCGGAAACAAAATAGCCGTCGCCGGGATCGATGACCTGATCCGTCTTGACATACAAGTCCATATACTGCCCGTCCGGCAGCGGCTCGCCGAACACCGTTGCGTAAACCTCCTGCCCCTCGGTATACATTGCGATATAGACGGGGTATTTTTTGTTGTTGACAAACTTCAGGTCGGCCGTGCCGTAGTCGACCGTCGCATCCCTGCCGCGCGTCAGGTACGACAGCTCAAAACTGTGGTGGTGGCGCTCGGTGATTTCAAGGCCGGCGCGCAGCAGCGCATTGTAAAGCGTTCCCGACACCTGGCATACGCCGCCGGCGATTCCCGGGACCAGCTGGTTGCCGCCGATGATCACATTCGCTTCGCGGAAGCCTTTTTCGACCGTGCGCTCGCCGGTCGTGTCGTTGAATGACCACTCCTGCCCCGGGTATACGACCGCGCCGTTGATCATGCTGCAGCAAAGGGCGACATTGTGCTCCCTGTTCGGGTCGGATGTCATATGCGTCCGAAAGGTCAGTATCTCGCTCGTGATGTAGGCAAGATCGACCGGCTCGCCCTCTACCGGTATTTCATAATACGGTATCTCGACCTCGCCGAACGTCTTGTTCACAAATGCGCCCCGCACATTATTCCAAAGCGTCTGGTCGTCCGTTTCGATGCCGAAGCTTGCCGTCGTGTAATCAAACCACTCTTTCTTCGGAAGCTCCGGGTCCGGGTTAAACTGCACCGAAGGCTCCTGCGCCTTCATTTCCTTGCTGTTTGCGATCTCGCGTATCCTGCCCTCCAGCGCGTCGGGGTTGACCGTCATCGTCGTATAGTATTTGACAGGCTGATCGACCAGCGACAATACATATCTGTACCGTTCCTTCTTTGTGCCGGTACGCCCCTCGTCGTAGGCCCGCTGCAGTATGCCGTCGGTATCGAAGCTTACATCGACGTCCTGCGCGGTATACTCGTACCGCTCTTCATCCTTCCATTTGACGGCGACCTTTACATTCGACAGCTGCCCCTGCTGGAGCGCTTCGATTTGCTGCCGCGCCTCCTGCATCGTCATGCCGCCGAGCGCGATGTCGTCGACATACACGCCTTCGTAGAATGTATCCACGCCGAGCAGCGCATCGTATTTCTCATTGAGCGCTTTGGTTCTCAGTATATAGATCATGCCGGCAAGCGCCAGCACCGCCGTGATGCCCGCCGCCCAGGTTACGAGCTTATTGCCGGTTTTCTTATCCCGGCCTTCCCTGACGCCGTTTGCGGCCAGGTACTTGCGCCAGACCCTCTCCGTTTCCTCCCTGTTATCCCCGCCTGCCTCATAGCGGGCTTCGGGCGCTTTGCCCTCCGGCCTCCGGGCGCTCCGGCCGTTCCGGCTTCCCCAGATCGAGGCGCTGCCGAATTCCATGCCGCGGCGGCCGCCGGAAGCTGCGCGCTCATTCCTGTCCTCATGCGCACCGGCGTCCCCTTTCGCGTCATCATCCCCGCCGCCGGGGTGCGATTCCTTTGCAAATTCGTACATGGAAAAATCAAACTTCCGGTCGATCTCGCCATACCCGGGCATCGCAAACATCCTGATTCTTTCAAGCGGCCTTCTGAAATGCCTGCCGCCTTTCCTCCTGCCGTTGTCTCTGGCCATGCAAAGGGCTCCTTTGATAAACTGATGTTTTTATATTTTCCTTTATTTACAAATATATACTTTGAATGCGCCATAAGATACCGCGCCGCGCGTACCGGCACAAGCGCCGCACACTATAGTTATACTCATTCAGTATTCCATATATACGATTCTTTATACCGGTACGGGCAATCAGGCCGCGGCAGGCGGCTTCCGGGGATTTTGCATCAAAATGATAATATGGGAAATAAAAAATGTAAAGCATGCTTTACATTTTTCGAGCCGATTATACAGGATTGCCGTCAAACAGCATCAAAGAACCGCTAAATGTCCTTGATCGAGTAAGTCAGCACCATCAGGCTGTCGGTCAGGTGTATGTTCTCGACGACGGTCGGCCCGTTGGCGCGGACATCCATCGGTGTAAAATTCCATATGCCCTTGCAGCCCGCGGCGCCCGCCCGGTCGGCCAGGTCCTGCGCGACCTGCTCCGGCACGGCCAGAACCGCGATGTCCGTGCCGTTTGACGAGACATATTCATCGAACCTGTCCATGTCGAGTATCTGTATGCCGTGGATGTCGGTGCCGACCTTGCCCCGGTCGACGTCGAACACCGCCTGCACATGGTAGATCTGGCTGAACGACGCGTAATACCCCGCCAGCGCGCTTCCGATGTTTCCCGCGCCGACGATGACCATGTTCCATTTCCGGTCGATGCCGAGTATCCTCGCGATCGTGTCCTTCAGTGTCGCCACATGGTATCCGTAGCCCTGCTGCCCGAACCCGCCGAAGCAGTTCAGATCCTGCCTGACCTGGGATGCCGTGATGCCCATTTCCCGGCCGAGATCCGTCGACGATATGCGCTCGACTTTTCTGTCGGACAGCATCTCAAGATACCGGTAATAGATCGGGAGCCTGTGTATCACTGCATCGGAGATCCTCTTATCCATGCGGCCCACTCCTTTGTGAAAGATTTATCATACTTGTTATTCTATCATGCATCCGGTGGATTTTCCATCTAAAATATTATATACTACAGGTTGTAATTTTCATCGGGGGACAATCATGATCAGCATTGCCGCAAAGGACCTGTGCCTGAGCTTCGGCGTCGACGAAGTGTTCGGCGGCGTCAGCTTTGCACTCAACGAAGGCGACAGGGCCGGACTCGTCGGCGCAAACGGCGCGGGTAAAACCTCGCTGCTCAAAATCATCGCCAAAAAGCTTGCGCAGAGCTCGGGCAGGGTCGACATCGCATCCGGCCGGCGGGCTGATTACCTGTCCCAGCTGTCCGACTACACATCGCAGAAAACCGTCTGGGAGGACGCGATCTCCATCTACGAGGATGTGTTCCGCATCGAAAGAAGGATGCGCAGCCTCGAAGAAAAGATGGCGCAGGCGCCGGACGATTCGGTTTTTTCGGAATATGAAAAGGCGACCGCGAGCTTCGAGCAGGCCGGGGGCTACGCGGCGGAGCGCAATGTGCGCTCGGTGCTGGCGGGCCTGGGCATCACGCAGGACATGCACAAAAGGCCGGTCGACACGCTGTCGGGCGGGCAGCGGGCGCGCGTCGCGCTGGCGCGCATCATCATATCGGCGCCGGACATACTGCTGCTCGACGAGCCGACCAACCATCTGGACCTGGACGCGATCCGCTGGCTCGAAAACTATCTGTCGTCGTACCGGGGCACCGTCATCGTCGTGTCGCACGACCGCTATTTCCTCGACAAGGTATGCTCGCAGATGCTGGAGCTCTCGATGGGCACGATGACGGTCTACCAGGGCAATTATACAAGCTACCTCGAAAAGCGCGAGGAAATCTACAGGCAGCGCCTGCGCGAATACCAACTGAACCAAAAGCTGATCAAGCGCGAGCAGGCGATCATACTGCGCTACCGCTCGTGGTCCAAGGACTGGTCGTACAAGGCGGCCAAGTCGCGCGAAAAAAGGCTCGAAAAGATCGAGCGCGTCGATAAGCCCCGGACCGAGCAGACCATCGCGTTCCGTTTCGACATCGCGCAGACCAGCGGCAACGATGTGCTGCGCTGCGAGAACCTCGGCATGAAGTTCGGCGAAAAGCGCATCTTCAAGGACATCAGCCTGCACATCGAAAAGGGCGAGAAGATCGCGCTGACGGGCCCGAACGGCATCGGCAAGACGACGCTGCTGCGCATCTTCGCGGGCCAGCTTAAAGCGACCGAGGGCGCGTTTCTGCCGGGCGTCGGCGTTAAAATGGGCTACTACGACCAGCACCAGCAGAACCTGTCGGAAGACAAAACCGTCATGGATGAGATATGGGACGCGTACCCGAGGCTCCAGCCCCAGCAGGTGCGCGACACGCTGGCGCTGTTCCTGTTCCGCGGCGACGACATCGAAAAGCCGGTGTCGGTATTGTCCGGCGGCGAGCGCAGCAGGCTTTCGCTTTTAAAGCTGATGCTTTCAAAGGCCAACCTGCTGCTGCTGGACGAGCCGACCAACCACCTGGACATCGACAGCCGCCAGGTGCTCGAGGACGCCATCGCCGATTTCCCCGGCACCGTGCTGTTTGTCAGCCACGACCGTTATTTCATCAATATGACGGCGACGCGCGTGCTGGACATGGACGAAAACGGCATCTATTCCTACGAGGGCAACTGGGACGACTACCAGTACCACCTGTCGCTCCGGCGCGGCGACGAGGAGCCCGCCGCAGCCGGCAAGACCGAGCGCTCGCAGAGGTTTAAACAGGAGCGCGAGCAGCAGCAGAGGCTGCAGGCCGAGCGGGAGAAGATCGCGGGCGTCGAGCGCGAGATCGAGCGGCATGAAAACCGCGTCGCCGAGATCGCACGCCTGTTCGAGGACCCTGCCAGGCTGTCCCCGCAGCAGCTCGAGGAGCTCGGCCGCGAGCACCGGGATATCGAAAAGGAGCTTGCGCGGCTGCTGGAGGAGTGGACGGAGATGATGAGCTAGGGGATGGCTTTCGCTCCCGAAATTAATCCACTCTCCCAGCCTCAACGCAACCGTAGGGCGAGGGCTTGCTCTCGCCGCCATTAAAAGCGAGTGCAAGCACCGCTCGGATTAACCCTCTACCTTAATCCTTCTCCCAAAATTGGGAGAAGGACAGGAGTGAAATAATACGACCGTTCGGCCTTGATAATATTGTTTAGTTTTCATAGCCTGACGCGTTTTCTTTGTAAACGCACGACATGTAGGGCAAATTTGTTAATACGGCGCGCCCTACGCAAGCGGCGCATGCACCGCTCTGATTAACCCTCTACCTTAATCCTTCTCCCAAAATTGGGAGAAGGACAGGAGTGAAATAATACGGCCGTTCGGCCTTGATAATATTGTTTAGTTTTCATAGCCTGACGCGTTTTCTTTGTAAACGCACGACATGTAGGGCAAATTTGTTAATACGGCGCGCCATACGCAAGCGGCGCATGCACTCAGCAAATCATTGACTGTAGGGAATGGTCTTGACCATTCCGGAAAAATCTATTTACTTTACAAACTTGCGAAATGCAGGGCATATATTTTACACGGCGCGCCGAGGCGTCGCGCCCTACCGAGCAGAGCAAGCCCCTAGCAAATAATTTATCCATACCGTAGGGGGTGAGCAAAATATAACTGTGTCATAAGTGGGACAGTTAATTACAGATAGAGTATTGATGTTGTTAACAATATTTTGTATAATATAGGTGCGAGTTCTTTATTATGCCATATCGGAGTGTTTGATGTTGCTATAATAAGAGAAATCGTAAGGTTCTACCCCGCTGGATATTTTCAGCGGGGTATCCTTTTTGTCCCTTTTTTGGTACACTTGATATAATAATATAACCTATATAATAATCCCGTATTATGTTGTATTATGTAATTATATAAAAATATGGGGGAGATGCGATCGTGAAATACTCTATTGGCCTTGATATTGGCGTTGCTTCTGTCGGATGGTGTCTTATTAACAATGACAAAAAGAGAATCGAGGATTTAGGCGTAAGGGTATTTACTGCCGCGGAGCAACCAAAAACCGGAAGTTCGCTAGCGGAGCCAAGAAGATTAAAGCGGGGCTTGCGAAGGAGGTTAAAGCGCACAAGGCAGAGGATGGCCGGCGTAAAGGCGCTGTTTGTCAAATATGGCTTGATAGAAGCTGAAAGCCTTGAACAAATATATGTTCCTCATGGAGGCTGGCTTTCGCCTTGGCAGTTAAGATTCGAAAGCTTGGAAAGAAAGTTGTCTGGTGAAGAATTCGCCAGAGTGCTTACCCAGCTATGTAAACGCAGGGGATATAAATCGATGCGCCTCGACGAGGGAACCGATGATGACGAAGGAAAAGTAAAAGGAAGCATATCGGATAACCGGGCGTTAATGGAGCAGAAGGGTTACAGAACAGCCGGAGAAATGTTCTGGAAGGATGAGAAGTTTAGCAAGAGCAAACGGAATCATGAGGATTACAATAATGTGGTTTCGCGTGAAATGCTGCTTGATGAAATTAAGATATTATTTGAAAAACAAAGATTATTGGGCAACGGATATGCTCAGAAAAGATTTGAAAAAGAATTTACTGACTTATTCATTTGGCAAAAACCAGTTGACGAAGGAGAAAAACTGATTGAAAAGGTTGGAGCCTGTGAACTGATACCAGCAGAAAAACGGGCTCCGAGCAGGTGTTGGACGGCAGAGAAGTTTACTATCCTGCAAAAAATTAACAACATAATGATATATGATGCAGGTGAAAAACTTCCATTGACAGCAGAGCAGCGGGAAGCGGTATATGAAAAATGCCTTTCCAGGCAATCGCCTGTTACTTATGCGGATATCAGAAAGCTGCTGGGGCTGGAAGAACATGCCCGGTTCAATATGGTAAGGTATGATAAGGACGATCTGTCGGCTGAAAGCAAGGACAAGCTGCCGCAATTAACTGGATACCATGCCTTAAAAAAGGCGATCAATAATGCCGATGAAAAATATTGGGATGATATAGCGGCTGATGAAGATAAATTAAATTCAATAGCTTATGCGTTGACCTACTGGAAAAGCAAAGAGGGTGTGTTACAGCAATTACAATTGCTTGGGCTGCCGGAAAATATAATCGAAGCCCTAAAGGAAATCAGGTTTGACAAGCAAAAGCACCTCTCCATAAAAGCAATGCAATTGATTAACCCGTATCTGGAACAGGGTCTGGATTATTCCGCAGCCTGCCAAGCGGCCGGCATGCACCACTCTGTAAAGGCCAGAAAAGAAAAACAGAAAAAGCTGCCACCAATTCCGGCGGAAGAGATAAGAAACCCGGTCGTAATCAGAGCGCTTTCACAAACCCGAAAAGTTATAAATGCAATAATCGACAGGTATGGAAGCCCGGAAGATATTACAATAGAGCTTGCCCGCGATATATCAAAGAATTTTAAGGATAGAAAGGATATCGAGCGAAATCAGGGCAAGAATCGCGAAAAGAACGATGCGGCAAAGAACCAGATGCTTTCGGAGTTCGGCATAAACGCAAGCGGCAACGATATCAGAAAATACAGGTTATGGCTTGAGCAGGAATCAAGGTGCATATACAGCGGCAAGTATATCGATCCGAGAAGGATGCTTGTCGAAAAGGGATATGCCGATATTGAGCACATCATACCATACTCAAAATCGTTCAACAGCTCATATATGAATGAAGCGCTTGCGTTGGCGGAAGAAAACCATAAAAAGGGCAACAGGATACCCTATGAGTATTTCGGGCATGATGAAGCCCGCTGGAATGAGTTCAGCGAAAAAGTCAACTCACTCAATATACCATACTCGAAAAAGAGGAATTTACTAATTAAGAGCTTTGACAGCAGGGCTGAGGAAGCCATGAAGGAAAGGCATCTGAACGATACCCGCTATATATCAAGATTTATTACTAATTTTATTAAGGAGAATCTGATTACCACAGGCGAAGGCAAGGACAATGTAACCACAATAAACGGACAGGCCACCGCATACCTTCGGGCAAGGTGGGGACTAAACAAAGACAGGAAGGAAAGTGACAGGCACCATGCGATGGACGCCGCTGTCGCTGCTGTCGCCACAAGATCTATGCTGCAAAGGATAGCCCGATTCTTATCATGGAAATCTTTCTATTATGATGAGGATAACGAAAAATATATAGACAAAGAAACAGGGGAGATGTATAACCCCAAAAAGATACCGGAGCCGTGGGACAGGTTTGCGAGGGAGCTTGAAGCGCGAATCAGCGACAGCCCGAGGGAATATATCGAGCAAAATGATCTGCCGGGATATCGGAATGAAGATTTGGGATTTGTACGGCCGATATTTGTTTCAAGAAGCCCAAGGAAGAAGATTTCGGGTTCTGCGCATGCTGAAACGATAAGAAAGCTAAAGGGCAATGATGAAATCGGTAGGATATTAACAACCAAGCGAGTAAGGCTTGAAGAACTTAACTTGACTAAACTTGAAAAGATGAGTGGAAAAGATACAGACCCCCAATTATATAGACTGTTAAAAAATAGACTTGATCAATATAATGATAATCCAAAAAAGGCGTTTGCCGAACCAGTGTACAAGCTTTTAAAAGACGGTTCCCCCGGTCCGGATGTAAAAAAAATACAAGTAGATGATGACCCAGCTTCGGGCGGGGTATTAGTAAACGGCGGTCTTGCGGACAATGGATCAATGACTAGAATTGATATATTTTTAAAAGATAAAAAGTACTATATTGTGCCTGTATATGTAGCGCAGACAGTTTATAGGGAATTGCCTGATAAGGCCATAACTGCTCATAAACCTGAATCAGAATGGATACAGATGGATGATACATTCGAATTTGAATTCAGCCTTTATCCGGGAGACTTATTAAAAATTGAAGATAAAAAGAAAACATTATTCGGGTATTATACCGGATGCAACAGGGCAACCGGCAGTATTGACCTTGATGCACACGACAGGAGTACAAAATTTGTGAGTATAGGGATAAGGAATGCCAGTAAGATAACCAAATATTGTGTTGATCCATTGGGATATATTACTCCAGTTAGCAAGGAAAAGCGGCATGGCTTTTAGAAGTGTAATTATCAGCGAACCTTGCAGCCTTAAGGTTAAGGACAGCCAACTATTTGTTCTTCAGGATGATGGTAAAGTCGCCATACCACTTGAAGATATAGCAGCTGTCATATTGGAGAGCAATCAGATACTGCTATCTTCGTCGCTGCTCTCAATCTTTTCAGATAACGGGATCGCGCTATATACATGTGATTCGAAACATCTGCCATGCTCTGTAGCACTGCCTTTTTTACCGCATAGCAGGCAAAGCGGCATATTTAAATTGCATATGGGAATAAGCCAACCTTTTAAAAAGCGCATAT
>Ga0123334_1001928_pt1 | contig 24870 bp, 20 predicted proteins | sample BiotimSIPDNA_FD_89706 | JGI IMG/M metagenome (GOLD analysis project Ga0123334, IMG submission 89706) | Anaerobic biogas reactor microbial communites from Washington, USA - Biogas_R1 time_0 SIP DNA | ecosystem: Engineered > Bioreactor > Anaerobic > Unclassified | place: Washington, USA... | reverse complement strand
TGTGTTCCGACCGGTAACTTCGGTAACATTCTTGCAGGATACTACGCAAAAGAGATGAGCCTTCCCATTCGTAAACTTATCTGTGCATCAAATAAAAACAATGTACTGACTGACTTTTTTTCAACGGGTACCTATAATCGCAAACGCGACTTTCACAAAACCATATCACCATCCATGGACATTCTTATCTCATCAAATCTTGAACGATTTCTTTTTGAGATCAGCGGTCATGATGCAAAAGCAGTGACTGAATGGTATCACAACCTTGGAAGTACCGGATCATTTTCTGTTTCCAATTCTGTTAAGAAAACGATGGATTCAATTATCAGTGCCGGATGGGTTGACGAAACAGATGTACTGGATACAATCAATAAAACATATAAAGATCATGCAACGATAATAGATACGCATACCGCTGTCGGAGTAGCAGTAGCAGACAGACTCAGGACAGACTCGACTCCGGTCGTAATTGCATCAACTGCAAGTCCATATAAATTCAGTTGTGATGTTCTTAACGGAATGAGTGAAGCAGTAAACGCCGATGAATTTGCAGCAATTGAATCACTTTCGAAATTGAGCGGCAAGAAGATTCACAGAGCGGTTGACGGATTACGGAGTCGTCAGGTACGCCATAACAAAGTAATCGATATTAACGAAATGAAAGAATGTGTCAAGAGCATCATTGCAGGATCAATTCGCAGGTAATCCTGGTAACATTACCGGATAACCTCGTTTAATCAGGCAGCATGCAGACAATACAAGAGTAATTTACACTATGAAAAAAAAATATATCATTCTTGTCGGCGATGGAATGGCAGACAGACCGGTAGCATCACTTGACAACAGGACTCCGCTTGAATATGCACAAACGCCGGCAATGAATACACTTGCAAAAAGCGGGATAGTCCGTCTTGTTGCAACGGTGCCAGAAGGGTACCCCCCTGGCAGTGATGTCGCCAATCTTTCACTGATGGGATATGATCCACAGGTCTATTACAGCGGCCGGGCGCCCATTGAAGCAGCTAGTCTTGGTTTGCCGCTTTCTTCTGACGACACTGCATTCAGATGCAATCTTGTAAAGATTATCAATGAAACAATGATTGATTATTCAGCCGGACATATTGACACGGGTAAAGCATCACGAATAATCAAGGCACTTGCAACGGAACTTGACGATGACTCGATACGGTTTTATCCAGGAATAAGCTACCGTCATATTGTTGTTATCAAAAACTTTCCTGACGGGCTTACCTGTACACCTCCTCATGATATTACCGATACACCAACCACGCCTCATCTTCCACGCGGTAACGGTGCAGAGAAAATTCTTTCTCTTTTAAAAAAAGCAAGAACAGTCATACATGATTTTCATGCAGCTCATCCGGACTGCCTGACAGATGCAACAGATATCTGGCTATGGGGACAGGGGCGGGCGCTGCAGTTACCTCATTTGAAAGATCGTTTCGGACTAAACGGCTCAGTCATTTCGGCGGTTGATCTTGTGAGAGGTTTGGGTGTATTGGCAGGACTTACTGTCCGTTTGGTTGATGGTGCCACCGGGTATCTTGGAACAAATTATGCAGGAAAGGTGCAGGCTGCAATTGATGCACTTAAAAATGAGGACTTTGTTTATTTACACGTTGAAGCTCCCGATGAAACATCTCATCAGGGTGACTTGCAAAAGAAGATCCAGGCAATTGAAGAATTCGACCATTACGTTGTCAAAGAAATAATGCATTACCAGAAAGAGCATCCGGAACTTACAATACTCGTCGCACCAGACCATGCAACACCCGTCTCATTAAAAACACACTCATCAGAACCGGTTCCCTTTCTTGTATCAGGTTCATCAATCACTGCCGACAATTCATGTACCTACTGCGAATCATCGGCACAGGGAAAACCGATCTATTCCGGACCGGAATTATTTGAACATTTTATTCGGGGTTTTTAAGCATATGGCTCTACGACTTGTCGAAAAAACAACAACATTTGTTTTTGATGTTATCGCAGTAAATGTGGCACTTTTTGCGACGGTATGGCTGCGTTACAAGTCCAACATATTTCCGGCAAGCTATGATCAGACTATCCAGTATGCATCATATATAACCCCGGCAATCGTTATGACCAGCGCATGGATTCTTCTGTTTTTCTTTACAGGACTATATCGGGACTGGTATAAGGAATCACGAATTGATGAATTTTTTGTTGTTGCCCGGACTGTTATTATCGGCATGTTTTTTCTTCTTGTCATTACATCCGCACCACAGATTGTTGAGTTTGCACAAACAGGCAACCCCCGGATTCTTTTCACGCCGACAAAATTTCCTCTTTTGTTAACCTATGGTGGATGTATGCTGTTTTTTGCAACAACAAACCGCTTTACAATACACACAATACTGGCATTTCTTTTTGCAAAAGGAATCGCTGAAAACCGGGTATTGATCATTGGTGCAAACGATTCCGGTGCGTCGCTGATTAATGAACTTTCAAAATATCCACATCAGGGTTATAAAATTTCGGGATATATTGACAACAATGAAAGTCTTAAAAACAAGGACTTTCAGGGAACCCGGGTACTTGGAACCTACAGCGATATTCCGGATATTGTCAAAAAAGAAAAAATCCACGGTTTAATCATTGCTCATGTCAGTGCATCCGCTGATGAAATTCTTAAAATTCTGGAACATTGCGGTGATCATCGCCTGGTTATCTACATGGTTCCAACACTCATGGATGTCATTACAGGCCACCTTAAGACGCATCAGATTTTTGGTGTACCGCTCATGGTTCTCTTACAGGATCATATGCCTGCCTGGGAAGCTCAGATCAAGCGACTGATGGATATTATTGTTTCTATCAGCCTTCTTACGTTTGGTGCTCCGGTATGGCTGCTGACAGCACTTCTTATACGTTTGACATCACCAGGCCCGGCAGTTTACAGCCAGGTACGTGTTGGACAAAACGGTAAAAATTACACAATGTACAAATTCCGTTCAATGTATGTTGATGCCGAAAAACGGAGTGGTCCCCAGTGGGCTACAAAGAATGATCCCCGCATTACCCCGTTCGGGCGATTCGTGCGTAAAACCCGCCTTGACGAAATACCGCAGTTTTACAATGTGCTTCGCGGCGAGATGAGTCTTGTCGGTCCCCGTCCTGAAAGGCCTGTGTTTGTCGAGAAATTAAAGGTGGAAATTCCATGGTATGTACGGAGGATTAAAATGAAACCCGGCATTACCGGATGGGCACAGGTTAAGCATAAGTATGATGAATCGATTGAAGATGTAAAGCAGAAAGTATTGTATGACTTATACTATTTTGAAAACATGTCAATACTTCTTGACATTAAGATACTCATCCGGACTATCCTGGTCGTGTTTACAGGAAAAGGCGCAAACTAATGACTCAGGAATATGACTCACATTCTATTACAAATTAAAAAAACATCTCCACTTTTAGGAGGTGCCTTTTTAATCATAATCGTTCTTCATCTTTTCCCGCTTGATTTCTTTCAGTCATATATTCTCAACAGTGCATTTGAGAATCTTCTTCACCCCTACGGATTTGCATGTGTCGCAGCGTATCTGCTTTATGTCCTGTATCCATCGGTTCAACATTCATCACGCAAACACAAAATAATTCTCGTACTATCAACAACCGTGTTTAGTGTCGGTATCGGTCTGGCTTCTGAAATTACCCAGCGCTATTTCAACCGTGATGCATCACTTGAAGACTTGCTCAATGATACTCTCGGTTCTGTTGCCGGGGCACTTCTGTTTATAGCTATAACCAGGCATTCTTTTATAAAAAATAAGTTGTTACGTCTGACAATTCTGCTTAGCGGGATTCTGATATTATTATCCACATCGGTGACATTTGCCAAAGTATCATTTGCTGTCTATTGTAGAAATCATCAGTATCCGGTACTCTTCGGATTTGAAAAACAATGGGAACAGACATTCATCGATGCCAAAAATTCGACGGTATCAATCGTAAACGACACTACATTCAGAAGTGATAACAAAAGCAACCATTCACTCAGGGTCGACTTTCATGATCGTAGATTTTCCGGTGTCACCTTTTCGGATGTGTATCCCAACTGGTCTAAATCGGATACATTTTCATTCGCGCTTTATTCACTCTCGGATTCATCATACTCCCTTTTTATCCGAATTAACGACAGTGATCACACTAACGAATACGCTGACCGGTTTAACTCCAGAATTCAGGTCAATCCAGGGGAAAACCACTGCTCTTTTGCTATCAATGATATAGCAAACAGCCTTAAAACACGTACGATGAATTTAAACAGGGTTGAAACGATAATGCTATTTGGAAATAAAAGCAATTCAGGCAAATCAATATTACTCGATTCAATTCGCCTGAACCGTTAGTTCAATCTGCAACTAACGTTTTACTCTTTTTACCCAGCCCATAGAGACGGTCAGAACAAAACCTGCAACGAACAATACCATTGAGGTGATCATTCCCCCAAATTGAGACACTTCTGTATTACCATTAAATGTAAGTGTAATAGGAAAAGCAATCGCACCAGCACCCGTTACCAGAGAAGATACAAGCATGATGATTTTAGGAACTTTCATGTGGACTACTCCTTTTAAAGAACCAGCAATAGAATGTGTATAAAATATACAAGTAAAAGGAGAACCGGAACAGGTACATTTTAGGTACGCGTTATAAATTTAGCAAAAACATGTTGATATTTTGTAAAGACCGATACTATAATTAATCGTTTATTTTAAAATTTTCAGTTATTTATCACTGCCATTGGCACTGCATGTACATGCCGGTCCTGCTTTCGACAAGCCTGAGAACCTTCCAGCCATCAGGCCAGGCTGCCCCCACATCCATATTAAAATGTGCACCGGAGCCTGTTTATCAATAGAGTGATTTGCCTCCGCAGTCTTTTGCCCAATCCTTAAGTGCTTCCTCGAGCGTATACCCGAATTTGAAGCCGGAATTCATCAATTTTAGCGATGAGATATTTGTCGATTTTATCAGTTTTACGATTCTCTCGGGAACCAGTCCCATCTTTTTAATAAACGGCAGTGGAATGAGATTTACACATGCTGCACCGGCAGCAATAATTTTAAATGGGATAACAATTTCAGGTGCTTTATATCCGAAGGCTTTTTTAAACGTTTGAACAATCTGTTTTATTGTTATTTTTTCAGGATAACAAAAATTAAACAGGTATGAACCCGGTACCCTGTCAATCGACCCGACAATAAACGTACAGATGTCTTTTACATACAGACAGGCTTTAATCGTAGAGTCTCTGCCGGGATAGGCAAACAACCCCTTTTGAAGCGCATTTGCAATGCGGGTAAAATTACCACCTTCACCTTTTCCAAAGATCACCCCCGGCCGCAGTGTCATAAGAACACGGGTTTCGGGTGCTTTATTGAACCACTCTCTGTGAATATATTCTGCGATTATTTTGGATGATCCATACGGGATCGCCGGCATTGGGATCAGCTCCTCATTTTTTTCATCCTCTCCAGGTCCGTAAACAGATATCGACGACGTAAAGATTATCTTCTGACATCCTACGTTTTCAGCATATGCGCATATATTTTTTGCTCCATGAATATTTGCCTCAAAATATTCATGTGCCGGATGTCCGGGACTTGTATGAATCGCTGCGAGATTGACAATACAGTCAATAGTTCCATCAAAAAGTGTGATGTCAATTGGATTTCTGACATCACACTTGACATACACGATCCGCTTGTCATCCGGTAGTGATGTTCCAGGATGCCAGCACGGATTTTTTATATCTGCAAGGTATACTCTATCATACTTTTCAAGTAATAGCGGCGTTACATGCGTCCCTACAAAACCTGAACCGCCAAATACAACAACTGATTTCATGGATTAAATTCCTGTTTTTATTAAAATGATACTCAGGGGGAAATCCGGATTTCACCCTGTACGTTTTAAAATATATCACACATCAGGATCGCTGCAATATATCTGTAAGTTTCATTGTCTGCCAGCTGATTTTTGCATCTGCAGTAGCAATATCAGAAAACTCAAAGGCATCCAGCAGTTTTTCAAATTTACTAAATGCAGTTTTAAGACCATAATATGACTTGAATTTTCTCACAGCACTCAGTCCGTCAAGAACCGGTTGTTTGCTGTCAAAATCCCGTGGATGGAAATAGGTCATAACATATTCAGACTGTCGCATAAACCGTTTAATCAGTGGATATGGTAAAAGCCTGAAATATCCACCTCCCGAAAAAATAATCCGCTTGCCAAAGAATGGAACCGTATTGATAGGAAACTCTTTGAGGTTTCCATATTCGGTCTCAACAATTACCGGTTTGTCAGTTCCGAAATTGTCGAAGCCTCCGTGTCCCCGCGGGGCCGGGAATATTGATGAATCGAACTTAATGCCACATTCGACAAGAACATCCAAAGCCCAGGAATTATCACGGGTGATTGAAAACCCCGGAACCCTGTAACAGGTAACCGGCCGGCCTGTGATTCCCTGCAGCAGTCCAATCGACTTTTGCAAGTCATCACAAAACTCTTCTTTTGTCAATTCGTATGCCAGTTGATGATAGCAGGAGTGGCTGGCAATTTCGAATCCCCTGTCGCTGATTTTTTTTATTATTTCAGGATACCGCTCCGCCACCCATCCAACACAGAAAAACGTGGCCTTCTGTTTTCTCTTGCTGAGCAGATCAAGAATTCTATCGGTATTTTCGTGTATTCTGCACTCAAAAGCATCCCAACTGCCGACCGAACGGGTAGCATCAAAGTCAAGCAGATTAAACCATTCCTCAATATCAAATGTCAATATATACACCGGTTTATTCATTATACCATCACTTTCATCATGCACCGTTTACCTGCTCGAAAAAGAAAATCGCAGAAGAACGGTATTTGTAGCGAGATCAACAACAGCATCCTTGTTCGTTGGCTGCTTCAGTACGTAGCTGAATTCATAATCAAGCGTTACACCACGGGCAATCTGCCAACTTAGAATTGTATTTATATTAAAATCCGGCTTTGTCAGTCGATTTTCGGGATATAATGGTACAAAAACCTTTAACTCTGCACCGGCAGTTCCAAACCGGCCGACCCGCAGATTGGCAGATATCTGCCCAAGCGGTCCAAGCTCAAAAATCTCTGTTTTCTTTTCGTAACGAAGTAATACACTTTTATCAATTAATCGTGCCACTGCGCGGTCTGATGTATCATAATTAATTTTACTGCCGGAAATCTCTGTATATTTTTCGGGGAATCCGGAATATGAACTTCCTGCGCCCAGTCTGATTGCAATATCCATAAGATTCAAATTCAGAGCATCGATGTTGACTCCGCCACCGACATCAAAGGTAACCGGACTAAAAGAGGGATTGAGCCGATGAACTGCACTTGAATCGATTTCAGTTGTTGTCCTTACCGAATCATCAGTGAGAATAAGAAATAATTCCTTATCACCCCGCCGTATATCTTTCGTAAGCAGGTTCGTTTTAGCCTCTACAGATCCGTAGGGGCCAAGCCATTGAAAGAACCGCCAGATAAACAAGGTGCGTACTTTAAAATCATCAGTTGCGCTCATTATCGACCATGATGATGATGATGATGCCTGCTTTACAACATTAAAACCTTCATTAAGCGAGATGGTTGTTTCCCATTCCAGAGGATTTTTATGATAGCGTATCCAGGTGCTTGAATTAAGATTCAGGAGTGATGAATAGTCCGATTTCCGGTCATCTTTTTTGTCAACATTATTTACAAATTGAATATTGCCACCTACCGACCCGCCGAATTTCCAGTTTGATGTAATCTTTCTGCCCGATGCCACATCTACATTGCCCCCCCCAAGAATCACGAGATCTTCAGGGCGCTGAATCAAAACGATTCTCGACAATTCTCCCGGCATTAACCGAACAGTTATGAAATTTTTGAGCGTATTATAACTTTCACCACGTCCGAGAATCTTGTATAGACCCGGTTTTAAAATCCATGTTTTAACGGTTTCCCCTAATGATACATCAGCACCATATCCACGACCAAACGATTCGAATCCATCAATGCGTACAAGCTCATATTCGCCTTTAATTGAAGCAGCATTTGTATCAATTGTTTCGATAATCAAACCAGCCCAATGGGGAATCACCGGCATAGTACGGAATTCCACGACCTCCACTTTTCGGACAATCCGCTGCTTATGTGTACCACTTCCAAGCATGACATAATAAGAACCGGGTTCAAGCGGATAGGTTACTCCGGTTTCCCCACCCCCTACTGACACTCCCATAGAGTCAAGTATTTCGATATCCGGCTCCTTATGAAGTTGTGTCATCCGGGGAATAAAGATACCACCCTTGCCCATCGGTACGATAGTATTATCCTTTGACATTTGATCGGTAAGTGATGGTGCGTCCCAGGTACTCGCCGCCTTGTCATACCAGAGTGTCACCGAACGCAGCGTATCTTTTGCTCCTTTTCGTATAGTGTCCTGAACAAGTGTTTTTCTTAAGACATGATCTGTAATTTCCTCACCAGGAAGAGCCGGCGGCAGTTCAGCCCGCAGAGTATGACACAAAAGAAGAACAGGTAGTATGACAAGACACAAACGCAACAACGTATCAGGTTTTGGTATATTGATAAAATACGAAATAATCCGTCGGTGATCATTATGTATAGGGCTACGATATCGCGTATTCATATTACTTCGGACTTTCTACGTTGAGCGAATCCGGGATAACATCTATTGAAGTGCCCTCCGGTTTGGCACCTGTAATCCCGCTTTCGGCGGCAAGTTTACTGTCAATATCCTGGATAGCCTGAGAAATAGCATATTCAATAAGTGCCGACATCTCCCTTATGACAAGTTCCGGATTATGCTCAAGAACTTTCTTTCGTAAATCAAATCTCCGGTTATAGACAATATTGCCATTTCTCAGATTAACAAGATTAAACCTCAGTGCGATATGTGAAAACCAGAGTTCATCACTGTCATATTCCTCAAGCGCCTCGACCATACCGCTTAGCTCATATTGTGGTTTTGATCCTTCGTCATAACGCCGGATAACCGATGATACCAGATTGACATCAAGAAGATGTTTATAGACAAGATCTGTTACCATTCGTGATGGCTTGACAGCCCATACGCGGTAGGCATAGTACCGAAGTTCAAAAGGGCTCTGACGATACACGATCTGGGGACGGTTATATGCTTCTTCTATATCGAACTCTTTTAACCTGATAGTAAAAGGATACGGTTTATCGCTTTGTCTGTCTGCAATCAAGCCGGGCAGATAATTTAACTGATAATACTTTTTATATGGCACATTTGCGCAACCTGTAAACAATACCAGCGCCAGAAATCCAATACTGGTAATTGCAATAATTGATCGCAGACTCATCGTATGTTTCGCTCCCTTAAATTTTCACCACGCAACAGCAATGATGGATTTTCAGCTACTGATTTAGTAAGGTTATTTGCACTCTCTGATGCTTCACGGATATTTTGCATGCTGACCGTAAAGTCTTCACGCGTTTGACGAATCATAAGTGCAAGATTCTCTGAGAGTTCCTTAAGTGCAATTGTCGTTGAATCCACCTGATTGATGATAGTAACAAATTTATTAATCGGCATACTGTCAGCAAATGTCTTTGTAATCCCGTGTACATCACCGGCAATGCTGTCTACTTTTGCGATGATTCCTGTTGATGATGATGCAAGTTTAGTCATATGCGGTTTCGCCTGGTTGACAAAATCCTTGATATCCACAGATATTGATTGAATATTTGCAAGAGTACTTCTCAATGTCGCAAGACTATCGGGATCGGAAATCACGTTAAGATTGTTGAGAAGAATCTCTATTTTCGCCATGATTACTTCAGCCTTACCAGTTATGGTACCGATCAGTGATGCCTTCGTTGGAACTTCAGAACCTTCCTTTAGCAGCTCGGCACTGTTTGTTCCACCGGTGATCTCGATGTATTTCAGCCCAGTTATTCCCATTGCATTTGTTGTTGCCACCATGTCAACTTTCATCGGAAAATCATCCTGCAGCTTCAGCTCAACCTTTACACGAGATAAATCATCGGGGAGATATTTGATACGTTCAACTTTACCAACAGGCACTCCATTAAACTTGACAATTGACCCCTGTTCAAGCCCGCTGAGCGATTCCCCGCTGAAATACGCGGTATATCGCTTGAACTTATCTGTCAATTTGACACCCATCGGAATTGCAATAAAAGCTGCAAGCAGTACCACGCCACTTATTATAAAAATACCCAGACGGGCACTTTGTGCTCTTGACAAACTCATTTATACATACTCCACGTTAAAGTCAACACTAACAGCGCGATTACGTTTCTGTAATGATTCCTGACGTGCATAAAATTCCGCTACCGGTCCGCTCTCAATTGTTCTTGACACCTGATACGTTCCATCAAACAGTTTTGATCCCTTATGAAGAAATATGATCGAATCGGCGATCTTCTCTATGGATAATAATTCATGCGTGACAACGACGATGGTAATTCCAAGCATTTTACGTAATTTCAGCAGCAGTTCATCCAGACCTGCACTGGTGACCGGATCCAGACCCGCTGATGGTTCATCACAGAATAACAGGGGCGGATCAAGTGCCAGCGCTCTGGCAAGGGCTGCCCGTTTTCGCATACCACCGCTTAATTCACCTGGAAACAGATTGACCGCATGCGGCATATCAACCTGCTCAAGTTTCATCATGACAATTTCCCTGATTATTTTCGACGGTAACGCAGTATGCATCTGTAAGGGAAGGGCAACATTAGCGCCGACAGTTATTGATCCAAGAAGCGCACCGTTTTGGAAAAGAACACCCACCCGTTTAAGGACATCAACTGTTTCCGGCTCATCCTGATCACTAATTGGTACTCCAAACAGCCTGATTGTTCCCGAGGCTGGTTTTAATAAACCGACAATCGATTTAAGAAGCGTTGTTTTTCCGCATCCTGATGTTCCAAGTATGACACGTATCTCACCTGGAGTAACCAGTGCGGATACATCACTGAGGATCGTACGGGCTCCGTACCTGACCGTTATCTTTTCTACATCGACAACTGGAAAATTGTCTTTCATTGTATCATCCTATATGAAAGAAAATGCTGCATCGGCAACAATAATTGCAAAAATACCGGCAACGACACTTGCAGTGGTCTCTTTCCCGACAGCTTCAGCGCCTCCATGCACGCGGAATCCATACACTGCGCCGATCCAGATAATCAGCCAGCTGAAAACAACCGATTTAAAAAATCCAATGGAAACATCCTTAATGGTCAGGAACATACCGAGATCCGACCAGTACATCTTTGGTGCAAGATCAAGGTAGAACACAGCAACTAAAAAACCACCAACTATTCCTGCTGCGGTTGCAAGCAGCGACAACGTAGGCATGGTTACGGTAATAGCCCAGAACTTTGGTACCAGAATAAACTGGATCGGATTGATCCCCATCGTTCTTAGTGCATCGATTTCCTCACCCACACCCATTGTTGCAATCTCGGCTGTTGTTGCACTTCCGGTACGTCCGGCAAGGATAATAGCCGTTAAAAGCGGCCCCAGTTCCCGCACCATTGATACACCGATCATTGGTGCAAGAAAGACACCTGCACCATATGTTGCAAGCTGTATCGCGGTTTGAAGCGCCAGAACCACACCAATAAGGAGTGATAGCAGCATAACAATTCCCAGTGCCTTAAAACCGAGCTGATACATCTGCTCGCCGAGGACACCTTTTCTGAAATCACGTTTTTTAAGTAACCCGATCGTTCCCCAATAGATCATTTCGGTAAATATTGAAAGTGCCTTCACTGCTTCATTTTTCATGAAGACTACCGAATTGCCGACATTTACAGCCACATTTTTCTCAATATCCGTCTGAATAGTATCATTATCCGGATTTGCACCACGCAAACGTAAACTCTCCAGCAGCTCCTGCGAAACGTTTCGCAGAACCAGTTTTCCGCCGGCGGTAGAAAAATCCTTATGAAGCAGTTGAATAAAACATACTCCGGATGAATCGATACGGGTAGTCGATGACATATCGAGTGTAACCAAGGATTTAGGATCAAACTGATTTGAATGTTGTATCACCCAGTTCCGGTCAAGTATTTCAGGAATTTTTACAAGCCTGTTTCCGGACAATCCTTTTATTTCATAACTCATTGTTTGTGGCCGACCGTTGATGTTTTATACCATGATATTACAAAAGTTGTCACCATTTAGCATGAAAATAATATAATATTATGGGAACACATGAATTTGTACATAAAATTATCAGCATTCTTGACCAAAAGGTATAGCACAAAGTAAACAGAATTCATTCGGGGTTCACGCCTGGCATCTTGCATTGGCAACAATCAATAACAAGCTAATTTTAAACATGTTACAATGGAAAACAAAAACATTATGTCAATTTAAAGTAAAAAATAATTAAATAAACCATTTGCTTTTTTTTGCTTTTGTCGATATATTATAAGCGTTCTTTCATAATTGCTGGGTTAAAAAAACAGAAATTTTTCTCTCCATATACTCTCTTTTTATCCGTGGAGGATTTCCATTTATGCAGCTACCTAAATCAAGGCGACGTCAAAAGCTTCGTGAGAAAAAATGCCAATATCCCGGTTGCGGGAAGATCTTCTTTGGTATTCATATCTCGAAATACTGTCCGGAACATAGGCAGGACCGGTACAGAATCAGAAAAAGGACCAAGCCTGAAGATGTAAATATCAAAAATCAGACATTCAAACACAGTTACACCGAAGTGGTGACACTGGTGATGGATTGTGCTCTTGAGGGGTGCGATCATCAGTTTGAAGTTAAAGTCTATCCACGTCAGTTCATATACCCCAAGTATTGTCCGGAACATCGAAATGAGTACAAACGCATTCGACACCTGCAACTTATTGGCCGTGAGGATCTTATTGAGCAGATGAAGAGTGAGAGTGAGAGTTTTGAGCTTGACGCGATTGGTGATGGACTTGATGAAAACAACAGTGAGGGTGAAGCAGAAGATGTCGGTATAGTCGACGACGTTGCTTAACAAATACACTCATCCTTAAACAGACAGTTAAACTAGGTGGGGGAGCAACTGCTTCCCCTTTTTTTTCCCTCGGTAAAAATACCCTTAAAGGGTACTATAAAAATACATCAGCAGGATTTTGATATGGAAAGAGTTATAACGGGTGTTCCTCATACTTAAGTAGTACGTTATTCAGTAAGCGGCAGCAGAAGTCAGGATAAAGCAATTCTGAATGACACATTTGATGATATCCTTATAGCAATTACGTTATACTTGCATTATATTTTTCAATTGATTTAAACCTGCGCAGAATCATGGTATTGTGCGTATCACACTAAACTCACGGGTAAGTTTTAATGAAACCGTATCAGAACGAAGTAAAAAAAGTCACCCCGAAGCTTGCATCATTCTTTGAAAGTGCTTTCAGTAAAATCACCATTGATGGGCCCAAACTGGATCCTGCTAAAATTCAGGAGCAGCCACTGATGGCGATCAGCACCCACAGAAGCCACGTAGACTACTTTTTGCTTGGTCACAAACTTTTTCTGATGGGTTTTCAGAATCTTCGTTTTGCAGCAGGCGATAACCTGACAAGGCTTCCCTGGATCGGTCCGAAGTTTCTCAATTTTGGTGCGTTTACCGTCTCCCGCGACACTGGTTTCGAACGGAACTATGTTCGCAATCTCTGTTCAAGCGTTGTAAGGATGATGGATGACGGGGACTCGATTATTGTGTTTCCCGAGGGCGGACGAAGCTACAGTGGAGCAACCATTGAAATGAAAGGCGGAATCACCCTTGCAGCGATCATGCTTCAGGCACAGAGCCCTAAAAAAACGGTTCAGTATCTGCCTGCTGCAATTTCATATGAATGTATTCCGGATCTTCCCTATTTTAAAATGCTGTTGAAAGGTAAAAAGCTTCGTAAACGCAGCAACTCCTTTCCCAAGCGGCTTATCGGTAATATCTACTATTTTGGCGGCGATATCTGCGCGTTTGTTCCGTTTCTTAATGCAAAACGGTTTCATAGAAATTATGGAGAGGTATTTATTGATTACCTCTCTCCAATTGCGGTAAAAGATATTATTGACATTGAAGGAAATCGTCAGGAAAACAGCCGTGACGAATTCTCGGCGCACCGGGTATCCATGCAGCAGTTCAGTGACAGGCTTTTTGTTCAACTGAAATCACTGTACCGCCTGCTGCCGATGCATGCAGTTTCCTCGGTATTAAACGAGACAAGAACAGTATCATTGCATGATTGCAGGGAAAAGATCAGTGCGCTTACCGATTCAATCAGTACATTACCCTATAATCTTAAAACACTGTCAACATTGACATGCGACCAGATCCTTGAACAGGGAATTACCCAGCTTCGCCGCTTCAATGCGATCAGCGCAGACCATGGAATCGTCTCTATCAAAAAACCGGAGATAATCAGTTACTTTAGTGCGTCAATTGACAATAAAGGAGCATGACACCGATGCCGTTTGAACAATACCTTACCATTCCGTCAGTCGTAGAACTTGAATCAAAAGACAAAGAGGAAGCAATACGTGAACTTGCACTTATTTCATGCAAAGCACTTGATGTCCGTAAGCAGAAGGCAATTATTGACGAAATCATGAAACGTGAGGAGTCATCTTCAACGTTTATCGGTCAGGGTATTGCGATACCGCAGGCACGCGGTCCGATCAAAGAGGAATTCGCAATTGTTGTAGGACGTACCAGGGATGGCATCAAATATGATGCAGCCAGAAATGCTCTTGCTCATGTTATTGTTCTGCTTATTTCTCAGGATGATGCTGATAACGAGAAGCAGGTACAGATTCTTTCCGATATTGCTGCATTCTTTAAATCCGATTATGTCAATAACGAAATCATGTCATTTGGCAAGTCCGTTGATATCAAGGATATTATCGATGAAATGAAAAACGGACCCGAGGAAAAAGGCAGGAAGGACACTACAAAAAAAGTTGATAACCCTGTAATAACCACTGCCACCGTACTTGCGCGGGAAGTCAAGGCAAGTGCAATAATGGTATTTGCCGACAGTACCCGCGACAACGATTTTCTTGACCAGTTCAAGGCAAAACCAAAGCTTATTATTGTAACCAGCAACAAGACCAGATTTGAAATGATCAAGGACAAGCGTATTGCCGGGATCCTCCAGGCTCCATCAATACCAACAGAACGTACTGGTCAGATGAAAATCGGAACACTCCTTGCATTGTCCAGAAATCTCATCGGCAGGGATGATACCGTCGTCTGTATTTCAGGAAATATCCGTAATGGCCATTTTGACACTATCGTAACAATTAACGTCTCAAGCGAATACGAATTTTTCTTTACATCAGCAAAAAACATTCTCCCGCCGGATGTCGAACCGGAAGTGCTGGAGCGAATTATCGGTCTTGCAGGAGAAATCGCAGTCGAGGGACGTGAGGGAAAACCGGTCGGAACGATCTTCGTCCTTGGTGATACCAATTCAGTCAATGCTTATATTCGTCAGCTGATAATCAATCCATTCCGGGGGTACAGCGAAGCAGAGCGTAACATTATGGATCCTGGTCTTGATGAGACGATAAAAGAGTTCGCAGGTATTGACGGAGCTTTTATTGTTACCGGTGATGGTGTTGTGCTGTCTGCCGGAAGCTATCTGCGGCCGCAACAGCAGTCCGGTGATGAAACCACCCCGCTTCCGGGTGGCTATGGAGCTCGTCACGCAGCAGCAGCAGGGATTACAGCCTGTACCAACTCTCTTGCAATAACAATATCTGAATCAACAGGAACTGTCACTATTTTCAAGAGCGGTATTATTATGATGTCAATTTCAAAACCGGTGATGAGGGAGAAGGGACAGGTTCAGAAGTATTTGTGAGGAACGTAGCAAGTAGCAAGTAGCCAACAGCCAGTATCCTGTAACGTTCATTTCGAAACAATCCGGCAGAACACTTTCGAGTTTGATACCACCTGTCCTTCCGTATATTATATTTTGAACTTATCGTTCTTTATATACGCACCTGCTCTCAGTGACATTTTCATCATTGAAAACATCTGGCTGAAAAATGGCTTTGAAGCAGACATATTTGATATAATTACCTAAAACATTCAAACTTAAGGATAGAGTATGGCTCAGAAAATCAGTTACAATGACAGTTTTCTTAAAGATATCATCGCCCCGGGAGAGCTTGATGGGTACAACGAATCAATAGCATCTGCAGAAAAGATGCTTCAGTCAAAAACAGGCCCGGGTAACGATTTCCTCGGGTGGCTTAATCTGCCTGACGCATTAAAACCTGAAGTAATCAGTTCTATCAGGGAAAAAGCTGAAGAGATCAGGAAAAAGGCAGACATTCTCATCTGTGTCGGTATCGGCGGATCATACCTTGGTGCCAAAGCAGCAATCGAATATATGTCATCATCCTTTGAAGATCAGCGCAAGCCAAGAGTTGTGTTTGCAGGTCATTCAATCAACTCTGATTATATCGCAGACCTCCTTGATCTCGTAAAAGACAAGGAAGTTGCAGTAAATATTATTTCAAAGAGCGGAACCACAACAGAACCGGGTATCGCATTCAGAGTGATCCGTGAAATGATGGAAAAACGTTACGGCCGCAAAGAGGCTGCATCACGGATTATCGCAACAACCGATCCGGTCAAGGGCGCATTACGGAAACTTGTCAAAGAAGAAGGCTATGCGTCATACGAGATTCCCGATGATATCGGGGGACGTTTCTCGGTCCTTACTGCGGGAGGTCTCTTCCCTATCGCAGTTGCAGGTGCCAACATTCAGGAACTTCTTGACGGTGCGAAAGATGCAATGGGATTCTGTAACGGATCAACATTTGAAACGAACCTTTCCGGACGCTATGCTGCAATACGCAACATTCTCTTCCGCAAAGGTTACACCACCGAAGTGCTTGCATCATTCCAGCCGCAGCTTCATTTTGTCAGTGAGTGGTGGAAACAGCTTAGCGGTGAAAGTGAAGGGAAGAACAACACCGGTATTTTCCCGGCAGCACTTGACTACACAACAGATCTTCACTCACTGGGTCAATGGATGCAGGAGGGTGTCCGTAATGTTTTTGAAACATTTATGGTGCTCAAGAAAACACAGAAAACAATTACAGTCCCTAAATTTACCGACGATAGTGACGAACTGAATTATCTCGCAGGCAGAAGTTTTGAAGAGATCAATGCGAATGCATATAAAGGGACATTCCTCGCACACGTTGACGGCAAGGTGCCATGTGCAACGCTTACCCTTGATGACCGTTCAGAGCGTACTCTGGGCCAGTTGTTCTATTTCTTCGAAAAGGCAATTGCACTTTCAGGATATATTCTTCGTGTCAATCCGTTTGATCAGCCCGGCGTGGAGGCTTACAAAAAGAACATGTTCGCGCTGCTTGGCAAAAGCGGTTACGACAAACTAAGAAACGACCTTTCATCACGGACGAAAAATATCGATCTATGAAATCACATCGTACTGTTTTGACATTTAATACTCCGCACCGCAGAGATTATATAAACATTACAACCGACGTTGAAGCCGCTCTTGCAAAGAGCGGCATTCGCGAAGGTTTGTGCCTTGTCAATGCGATGCATATTACCGCAAGCGTATTTATCAACGATAATGAATCCGGACTGATTCAGGATTTTGATGACTGGCTTGAGGAACTTGCACCGCATGAACCAGTTGAGCATTATCGTCACAATGGCGGTGAAGACAACGGGGATGCACATCTTAAACGTCAGGTGATGGGGCGCGAGGTTGTTGTGGCTGTTACAAACGGCAAACTCGATTTCGGTCCATGGGAACAGATCTTTTATGGTGAATTTGATGGCAGGCGCCCCAAAAGAGTGCTTGTCAAAATTATAGGAGAATAGTGAACAATGTCAAATCAGTTACCGGTGATCGGTGTCATTGGCGGCCATAATGCATCAACAGGAAATCTTGATCTGGCGTATGAAGTCGGTCAACATATTGCTGCACGCGGGGCAGTACTTGCGTGCGGTGGTCTTGATGGAATCATGGAAGCCGCGAGTAGAGGGGCATTTGAAAACGGCGGAACGGTACTTGGAATACTTCCGGGAAGTTCCAAGGGTGATGCAAATCCATATGTAACGATCGCCATTCCGACATCACTGGGAATATCCCGTAATATGCAGGTAGTCAATGCATCTGATGTTATCATTGCATTTCCGGGAGCTTACGGGACACTCAGTGAAATAGCACTCGCACTCGCGTCAGATAAAACGGTAATCTGCTTCCCGGGTACATGGGATATTAAAAGAATCGGCATCGTTGATCTTGCAAAATTCAAAGAGGCATTTGATGCCCGGATGGCGATAGGGTTTGCGCTGGATGCGATACGGGTTGCCACATCCAGACTATAGCAATTCTATTATTCCATAAAACCTGTTCATCAGTGAACTCCACGATCGCAATAAGTGTATAGTTTTTCACAACACATTACATTTAACTCGCATAAAAACTGCACATTTTGCTTTTTCCAGATATTTTCAGCATATTTCCCTTACTATTAATTTAGTCATAATTTATTCAATGACAGAGACTTGCGAAAATCATTCCAAATCCTGAGCAACCCTGGCAATTGACTAACGTACTTTCCTGAATTAATTTAATTAAATAGTGTTAAACTCCTACTATTCATACACATATCACTGTCGGAGGAATTGGTTTTGAAAAGTCTCAAAAATATCCTCGGAAAACCGGCCCCTGAATCCTATCCATGGGCGATCTGGAACTGGAATGGTATCATTACTCCAGAAAAAATCAATGTTCAGTTCAAAGGGTTTGTTGACGCATTATTTGGCGGTATTATCATCCGGCCATCTGTAGACATGTCACCCGGCTTTCTTTCCGATGAATTCCTAACATACATCGAACAAGTAGTCGCCCTTGCAAAAGAGCACTCCGTGCAGCTTAGAATCTATGAGGATCTCACATTAAAGAAATCCACTCTTTTTGCTGCATCAATCAGTCAGTCGGTAAAACTTCGGGCCCAGCGGCTGGTACTTGAACAGTCAATTACGCCATCGGAACAGGATGACTTTACGCTGCACATCGACAATCCGGAAACAGCGATTGTCCTCGCGGTTAAAGTTAATGATCATCAAATTAATATCGCCGATACAAAGCAGCTTGCCATAAAGTCTGACAAAAACAGCATCGTATGGAAAGTGCAGGCTGGTGAATGGCGGCTGATAGTTCTTCGTAAGCAGTTTGTCTATGATACCGACAACCGCTATCTACCCAATCTGCTTAACAGTAAAACTGTCTCCACCTTTACACAACAGGTTTTTGATCCGCTTAAACAACTGCTTGAGGCATCAGGTGTTGTTTTTAACGGATTTGTTACATCAATTCCATCAATTAATCCGTCCGACAATGGAATTCCCTGGGATGATGATCTCATTGCTGCCTATAAGACAGCTTTTAAAAAAGATCTCATAAAAATGCTCCCGGCATTCTTCTTTGAGAACTGTACACAAGCACAAAAAGTCCGTCAACAATTCTATACGTTTGTTTTTAACACTGTCAACAATAACTTTATTGCCCCACTTGAAGCATGGTTGAAAAAGAACCACCTTTCGACATGGATACTTTTTAGTGATCTTTCAAAGCGTATAGTGTCAAATGAACTTGATGGTGAAATGATCAGTTCTGGCTGTGTATCGCCGATATGTGGGCTTGACAGTAATAAAGATATAGCTGAAAATCAGGGGGCATTGCGGTTATTTGCAAACAGACGCGTTCTTGAACGGAAGGGTGAATGCGTGACAATTATTGGTCATAATCAGGCAAATACTTCAGCGATGCTTCAGCATTTTAAGCGTAACGTCGATCTGGTAACAACAATAGCACCGGGTACAATTGTCTATGATGGTTTCTATGTTAACCAGGAGTACAATGTATCACTAAATAGTTCAATAAACATATTCACCTATTCCCCGGAATGGCGTTTCATTGGCGATCTTTGTCAGTACACAGCACGAGTCAACGAACTTGTTAAAAATGTCGCATGGACAAAACAGGCGCTTGTTCTCTCTCCGCTAACAGAAATGCTTTCTGATTACTTTCCAAACAACAATTCGTACAGCAGAAAAGGGTATGAGCTTTTCTCAAAGACAATTGCAACGCTTGACAGACTAAGTATTTCATACGACGTTGTCAGTGATGACTGTCTCTCATCATGTGAAATCAGCGAAAACGGCGGTATTTCAATTGCACATTTATCAAGAAGCGGAATCTGTAATGCCATTATAATACCATTCGCTCCGCTAATTTCAAAAACGACGCTTTCATTTATCGAAAAAGCAGTTCAAAAAAATATAAAAGTATTTTTTATTGATGAAGTACCGAAGGGGACGCTTGAGGATGGCATTACGCCATCAATTACCAACAAAATTATGAAGCTGCTTGACCCAAAGAAAAATTATGTGTCAGTGGTCAAATCGGACTCTCCCGACAGCGGTCTGGCAGAAATTGAAACGCCCTTTTTTACAATAGCGAACTCACACCGCGACAGTGATATCCTCGTCTCTTATGGCAAATCTGAAAACTTCGACATTTATTTAATGCACAACACATCTGATGTTAAAGATCAGGTGCTGCATGTCACCATGCCTGATTATAAACATATCAGCGTTGCAGACATTGAAAAAGGTGAACTCTTCGAACTTGAAAATATTGAACGGGGGGATGGCGCAGCGCATCTTGACATGTGCTTTATGCCTTCAGAAACATTTATTCTCCTGGGATCATCAGTAAAAATCGCGAATACAGTTTTCGAAAAGTTTGCTAAAACAGGTGTCAACCCATTTGCTCTCTATCACCGGTGTTACAGGATTATTTTAAAACCCCAGTGGAACTTCACAACGCCATCACAAAACTCCCTGCCGCTTGGCAATTGGAGCATGCGTATGGGACTTAGTCGTGACAGTGGTGTTTTTTCTCATTTTTATGAATCCAACATTCAGATCAGGAGTTCACTATCAACGTGCTATCTTGCACTGAACGACACCCTGCTTTTCAATCCTGATAAATGTTCTGACGACCCAGGTATTGAAATTCTTGTCAATGGTATCAAAATTGACAAGCAGTTAAACTACTCACTTCCCGGGGGAGATAATGGTACTGATTCTCAGCGATCAGATTTCGGAATACCCGATATCGAACTCAACCAGATTTTGTGCAGCCATAATTCGATTTTTAACATTGTGCCACTTCTTGTCAATGGCGGAAATCGTATTTCAATCAGAACGACTGGCAGAAATCCATTACCGCAGGCAATGTATCTTCCACCGCAGCTTTTGGGTGACTTTACAATCATTAAAGACAAGTCCGGTCTGATTCTTGACAAGACACCGTCAATTGCAGGATACGGTTCCTGGACCAGGTACGGCTATCCCTTTCTCAGCGGTAAAGGTATCTACAGTCAGACATTTGAAGTCCCGAATGAATATGAAAAAATAATTCTCCGGTTTCTTCAGGTAAGCGGATCATTACAGGTTCGTATTAACGGTAAAAACCTCGGCATTATCAACTGGCATCCGTTTGAACTTGACATTACAAAACACTGTATCCCCAAGCGAAACGAGATTGATATTTGCGTTGTCAACTCAGCCGACAATGTAATACGGATGAGCAGTCAGGCATCTGGGCTAATTGGTGAAGTATTCCTTGATGTGTACTGATACGTTCCACATAGCGCTACCAAAATCGCCCGCGGGAGGGAGACATAATTGGTTTAAGGACAGTATTACAGCTATCAACTTTCGTCTACCAATTCATAATACTTGCCCTTTTATGTATCATAAACTATTTTATGTGAAATTTCGGGCCAATAACTCAGTCGGTTAGAGTAGCGGACTCATAATCCGTTAGTCCAAGGTTCGAGTCCTTGTTGGCCCATTATTATTTGATTTTCTGTGGGAGGAATTTTGCAAACATCACTGGTTTGCGGTAGTTTGTTTGTGATGAGATGCCCACTTTAAAAAGCACCCCTCTATTTATACAGCGGTGCTTTTTTTATTTGTAATACTTTTCGGAGGAACCATGAATCAGGAACTTGAATACCTCGTACAGCTTCAGGAAATAGATCTTCGCATACGCGAACAGGAATTGGCTCAGGAGCAATACCCCTCAGCTGTTACAGAACTTGAACAGGCGATTGCAAAAGCTAAAAATGCACTCGATCATGCTTCAAAAAAGCTCCAGAAATCAGAATCGGAAAAGAAAACATTTGAAGATCAGATTGAACAGGTAAAATCACAGCTTGACAAAAGTCAGGAACGTCTTAATTCCATTAAAACCAACCGCGAATATGATGCTGTTCATGCAGAAATTGAAGCTCAGAAACATATGCTTGCAACCGCAGAGACCAAGAGTAAAAATTTTCTTGATGATCTTACCAGGATGCAGGCAAACGTTGATAAGTGTGCTGCTGAATTTGAGCAAATTAAAGGTGAGAACGAGCCTAAAATTGCTGATCTTAAAGAAAAAATCGGCTCTATTGATTCCAAAATCGCCGCTATTTCTAAAGAACGTGATGTTATTATTCCGAAAATCAGCAAACAGTACCTCCGTTCCTACGATTTAATCCATAAAAAGCGTAAAAATGGCAAGGCAATCAGCTATGTTGCTACGAGAACCTGCGGAATTTGTTACAAAGTGCTTGAACCTCAACTTATTAATGAGATTAAGCGTGGATTGAAAATGATACTCTGCCAGAACTGCGGATCGATTCTGATATGGGAAGACAGATCCAAGGGAAACACCTGATTAACTGGTGAATGATGCTGGAATCTTCAACTCTCCGGAAAAAGCAGTTTGACTTATGAAAAGAAATGTAACACTTTACCGGAGAATGCTTTCATACCTCCTTGTATATTGGCCCTGGATACTGATTTCTCTTATCCTGTCATTTCTTGTCGTTATTTTTGAGGCATCATCACTTTGGTTTGGTATAAATGTTATTCAGACACTTTTCCAGCCGGAAACAGCAACAAATATTGTAAAACCACACTATGACTTCAAGGGAATTGGTTCCATAATCAGTGATCATAGTACGTTTCTTACCTATTGTAACGAGTTACTTAAATACTATTCATGGGTTCTCATACGAAGAGACAACCCGCTTGACACACTAAAATTTGTGTGTGCCATGATGGCAGTTACTTTTCTTGGCAAAAATGTTTTTATCTATACGAAATCGCTTGTTGCCGCAAAACTCAATTTAAATATTGTCAAAGATATGCGTAACCAGCTCTATGACCATGCGATGCGTTTACCTGTCTCATTTTTCGACCGTTCGCGCTCCGGAAACATGCTCTCACTGATAACAAATGATATCCAGACCATTAATACATCAATTACCGGAACACTGGACAAGCTATTCACAGAACCCATGAGACTGGTTTGTTTTATTGGTCTGCTTTTTATTATTAATCTTAAACTGACACTTGTTGTGTTCCTGTTATTTCCAATTCTGGGCATCTTTATCGGCAGCATCGGCCGCGCGGTTCGACGCCGCAGTAAACGGGTGCTCGAATATATGGCCGGCTTACTTTCGATACTTCATGAAACACTTGGTGGCATCCGTGCAGTAAAAATGTTTAATATGAATGCTATCGAATCCAAAAAATTCTCTAAAGAAAATGATTACTTCATTCATCATTCCTATCGTTCAACAGCAATAGGTGCATTGTCAAGCCCATTCACTGAAGTAGTCGGTGTTGCAGCAGTAATAATCCTGATCTGGTACGGTGGTCATCAGACCATCTCGTCGTCAAGTTTCAGGGCCGAGGATTTCATGCGCTTTCTCGTTATTTTATTCTCAATTTTTAAACCGTTAAAACTCCTTACCGATGTTAATAACCAGATCAATCAGGGTTTCTCTGCAGCTGAAAGAGTATTTTCCGTACTTGATTCAAAACCGGAATTGCTTGTTGAACTGAAACAGGAGAATGTACCGGTATTTAACAAACAAATAGAATTCCGGAACGTCAACTTTACCTACCCCGGAACAACAAAGCAGGTACTTAGCGGAATTAATTTCACGATCAATAAAGGGTCTATCGTTGCACTGGTTGGTTCAAGCGGTGCTGGCAAGAGTACCATTCTTGATCTTGTTCCACGTTTTTATGATGTCTCATCAGGGCAGATCCTTATTGACAACAGGGACATTAGCAGCATGGATCTTGTCGGACTTCGTCATCTCTTCGGCATTGTCTCTCAGGAAACAGTTCTCTTTAATGATACAGTGTTCAACAACATAGCGTACGGTATCGAAAATGCAACCTTCGATCAGGTTAAAAGTGCCGCTGAAGCTGCAAATGCATGGGAATTCATTGAGAAGATGCCTAAGGGGCCTGATACGATTATCGGTGAACGGGGAGTGATGTTAAGCGGCGGCCAGCGTCAACGATTATCAATAGCCCGCGCGCTGCTCAGAAACCCGCCGTTACTCATTCTTGACGAAGCGACATCGGCACTTGATACAGAATCGGAAAAATATGTTCAAACTGCAATTAATACGCTTATTAAAACCCGTACAGCCCTTGTTGTAGCACACCGTCTCTCAACAATTCGCCACGCAGACAAGATTATTGTTCTTGAAGCCGGTAAAATTGTCGAGGAAGGCACTCATGATGACCTTCTCGCACTTGGTAAACGATACAAATATTTTTATGATATACAGTTCGCGAATCATCGTGATTCGTAATTCGTTTGTTTCTGACTTAGATTCCAGAGCCACAAGGGCTCTGGCTACAGGAT
>Ga0123334_1001927_pt1 | contig 24876 bp, 18 predicted proteins | sample BiotimSIPDNA_FD_89706 | JGI IMG/M metagenome (GOLD analysis project Ga0123334, IMG submission 89706) | Anaerobic biogas reactor microbial communites from Washington, USA - Biogas_R1 time_0 SIP DNA | ecosystem: Engineered > Bioreactor > Anaerobic > Unclassified | place: Washington, USA... | reverse complement strand
TCCCTGGCGCAACTGCCCGGCGCCCACAAGTGCCATCACATGCACGGCCACAGCTACCGCGTCGAAGTCGCGGCCGCTGACCCCGAGGCCTTGCGCGAACCCCTGCGCGAAGTCTACGAACTCCTGGACCACACCTGCCTGAATGAGGTGCCCGGACTCGAGACCGCCACCTGCGAAATCATCTGCCACTGGCTCTGGCAACGGCTCGCGGCATGCCCGGCCGGCATCCGTGCCATCGCCGTCCAGGAAACCCACTCCGCGAGGTGCACGTACTATGGAGAATAAGCCCGCAAAAGAGCAGTTCCAGGCCCGCGACAAGACCCTCCCGTTCAAGGGCCCCGAGGCCATCCAGCCCGAACTCCTCGAGTGTTTCCCCTACGAATACGCCGGAAAACCCATCGGCAACAACCTCGAAATCGCCACCGAGACCACCGAATTCACGTCCGTATGCCCCTTTTCCGGGCTGCCCGATTTCGCGCGCGTCACCATTACCTACGGCCCCGCCGAAAAATGCCTCGAACTCCGCTCGCTCAAATACTACCTGCTCTCGTACCGCGACGTCGGCATCTGGTACGAGCACCTCGTCAACCGGATGCTCGAAGACCTCGTCGCCGCCTGCCAGCCCCGCTGGATGATGATCACCATCGTCTGCAATCCCCGCGGCGGACTCACCAGCACCGTCACCGCCGAATATTCCCAGTAGGCCTCCCCGGCATGCGGCCCGAAATACGGCTCGCGGGAATCGTGTTTCCTGGATCAGGGTTGCTGAACGTGAACAGGAGGACGATGACATGAAACGCACATCCGTGCTTCTGGCAATTGGCTGTCTGGCGATTGCCGCCGTGGCGTTGACGTCCGCCGGGTTGGCCGGCCGGACCGCCCAGGCCGACACCAAGGTCAAGATCGGCGCCAAAATGCCCGATTTCACCCTCACGGGCGTCGATGGGAAGGAGTACAAACTGTCGGAAACCTTGAAGAAGGGCCCGGCGGTCCTGATTTTCTCGTCCCAGGAGTGCCCGTATTCGCGCAAGGCCGACCCGATCCTGTCCGCACTCTACACCGCCTGCAAGGACCAGGGGGTCGCGTTCCTGAGCATTGACTCGCACAAGGACACCTCGCCGGAGCAGATCAGGAAGTATGCGGAAGAAACGAAGCTGACCTACCCTGTGCTGAAAGACGCCGGCAACGCCTATGCCGACGCCGTCGGCGCCCAGCGCACCCCTGAGATCTTTATCGTCAGCAAGGAAGGCAATCTGGTGTATCATGGCGGTCCCAACAACCAGAAGAACCCGGATGACGCCGAGTTTAAGGATTATGTGAAGAGCGCGCTGGACGAAATCCTGGCGGGCAAGCCCGTGTCGACACCGTCCGCGAACACCTGGGGGTGTGGGATCAAGCGCGCTTCGTAACCTCTGGAAGGCTCAACCCCATGCAGTTCAACACCCGCTTCCGGGCCGGTTCGGCGCGAATCGCGGGAGGCGCGGTGATGGCCCTCCTGACGGCGCTGGCGCTGGGCCCTGTCGCGTGCTCGAAGACCGCCGACACGCCCGGCGCATCCGCCGCAGCGCACGGCGAGAGCGTGCCGGCCCCGGAAGCCGCCACCGCCGAGGCGCCGGAGCAGGCGCCCGACGTGGCCGTCGTTACGCCGGCCGAGTTGCTCGACATCGTCCGCGCTCACCACGACAAGGTGGTCGTCGTCAAATTCTGGGCCACCTGGTGCGCCCCCTGCGTCGAAGAAATGCCCAAAGTGGTCGCGTTCTACGAAAAACACCGCGATTCCGGCTCGCTGGCCTTCGTCAGTGTCTCCGCCGACCTCACCGACTCCATCAACGACACCGTCATCCCCTTCCTCAAGGAGAAAGCCGTGCCGTTTCCCGTGCGGGTCATTGACGCTGCCGGTCCCGACGCCATCGTCTCCGGTCTCGGCGTCGAGGAGTCCGCCTGGGAGGGAACCTTGCCCGCCACCTTCATATTCGACAAGGAAGGCCGCCTGAACCGGTTCTGGCTCGGCGCTGTGCCCGAAGGGGCGCTCGAGGAAGCCGTCACCGCTCTCTCGTGAGCCCCTGGCCGCCTCGCCGGGCGGGTCGCGCCTAACTTCTTTCGCTGCAAAGCTTCACGCGCACGGTCCGGCCATGACTTTCGAGGCGCCGGGACGCTTGACAGGCGCTGGGCCATGTGATAGTATCCGCGTTTGTTAGCACTCAGGCGCAATGAGTGCTAAGCCGCCCCGCGGCGGATCCGTCCGGGGCGCCGGGGAAGCGGTGGTGTGCGGATCTCGCCCCATACCGGCCCCAAAACCCGTGTGTAAAACAGCTTACGGAAAATGCTGCGCATGCAGCCACCACCCCGTCCCGTGCGGGGGGGCGCGCAAACACAGCACATGCAGAGTGGAGGATAGTGCACCATGGCCAAGAAGCTGGCTTTTGACCAGGAAGCCCGGAATGCGTTGTTGAACGGCGCCGATGCCTTAGCAAACGCCGTCAAGGTCACGTTGGGCCCGAAGGGCCGGAATGTGATGTTGGAGAAGTCGTTTGGCGCGCCCAACCTCACCAAAGACGGCGTGACGGTTGCCAAAGAAATCGAACTGAAAGACGAGTACGCCAACATGGGCGCGCGAATGCTGCGCCAGGCCGCCAGCAAGACGCAGGATGTGGCCGGCGACGGCACCACCACCGCGACCGTGCTCGCGCAGGTGCTGATCCGTGAAGGCCTCCGCCACGTCACTTCCGGCGCCAACCCGATGCACATCAAGCGCGGCATGGAAAAAGCCCTCGCCAAAGTGATCGAATCCATCCAGAAACAGAGCAAAAAAGTCCGCGATTCGTCGGACATCGAACACCTCGCCACCATTTCCGCCAACGGCGACACCGAGATCGGCAAGATGATCGCCACCGCCATCGAGGAAGTGGGCGATGACGGCGTGATCACCATCGAGGAAGGCAAAGGCCTCGAAACCGAGATGGAAGTCGTCGACGGCATGCTGTTCGACCGCGGCTACCTGTCTCCGTACTTCGTGACGAATCCCGACAACATGACGGCCGTGCTCGAAGACTGCATGATCCTCATTCACGAGAAGAAGATCAGCAGCATGAAAGACATGCTGCCCCTGCTGCAGGGCATCGCCCAGACCGGCAAACCCCTGCTCATCATCGCCGAGGACGTCGAGGGCGAGGCCCTCGCGACCCTCGTGGTCAACCGCATCCGCGGCATCCTCAATGTGGCCGCCGTCAAGGCGCCCGCGTTCGGCGACCGCCGCAAGGAAATCCTCCGCGACATCGCCATCCTGACCGGCGGGCTCTTCATCTCCGAGGATCTGGGCACCAAGCTCGAAAGCGTCGAACTGAAAGATCTCGGACGCGCCAAACGCGTCGAAATCACCAAGGACGACTGCACCATTATCGAAGGCGCGGGCAAGAAGAAGGACATCACGGCCCGGTGCGAAACCATCCGCCGCGCCATCGAGTCCACCACGTCCGATTACGACCGCGAGAAACTCCAGGAACGCCTGGCTAAACTCGCCGGCGGCGTCGCGGTGGTGCGCGTCGGAGCCCCCACCGAAGCCGCGCTCAAAGACAAGAAATCCCGCACCGAAGACGCCCTCAACGCGACGCGCGCGGCCATCGAGGAAGGCTGGGTGCCCGGCGGCGGAATCGCCTACCTCGCCGCGCGGAACAGCCTCAAATCCCTCCAGCTCGACGGCGACGAACAGATCGGCGTGAACATCATGATGCGCGCGCTGCAGGAGCCGCTCGCGCAACTCGCCAACAACGCCGCCCTCGAGGGCGCGGTCGTCGTCAAGAAGGTCGAAGCCTCCAAAGGCACGATCGGGCTTAATGTCGCCACCGGCAACTACGAAGACCTGGCCGCGGCGGGCATCATCGACCCCGCCAAGGTCCTCCGGTCGGCCGTCCAGAACGCCGTCAGCGTCGCCGGATGCTTCATTACCACCGAGTGCCTGATCACCGAGATTCCCGAACCGCCGAAGCCCGCTGCCGCGCACGGCGGCCATGGCGGTATGGGCGGTATGGGCGGCATGGGCGGCGGCATGCCCGGCATGATGTAATAGCGTCCCGCTCTCTGACACACCCATGCGCCGATCCCGGTTTCGGGGTCGGCGCATTTTCGTTTGACCCCGCGGCCACCCGCCCGCGCGCCGAGTTCGGCGGGGCGCGCACCCCCTCGGCCTCCCCCTGGACCGGGTGAATCCTCAAAAGCCCCGGCGCGATTGCCAGCCGCACGGTTTTCTGGTACAACCTGTTCAGGCGGCGCTGTGAGCGCGCCCCCGGAACCGCGGGAGCCGGCGGGTACCCGCCGGGCCGGCATGGAGGATGCGGGATGTCGACCATGGAAACGGCGGGACTCGTCAACGCGCTCCGGATGCCTATAGACGCCGCGCGGCAGGCGGCGGTTCTGGCGAAGCAGAAACAGGTCATGGAAGAGCAGGGCGAGCAGGCCGTGCGGCTGATCGAAGCGGCCCGGGTACTGCCACCGCATTCGGACGGGCTGGGCCGGATACTCGACATACGTGTGTAGCGGTTCCGCCGGTGGGCTGGAACAGCGGCTACAGACTCGAAGGGCGCCGTCGAAGTCGACCGCGCCCTTCACTTCTGCGCGGCGCGGCCGCCCCCTCCCGGTTCATCGGCGCCGCGGTCAATCTTCGTGCCAGCATGCCCGAATTACCGCGTCGCCGCCGCTCTCGTCCACCGTAAGATGGCCGTGGGCGGCGAGCCACTGCAGCGTCTGGTCGCAGTCCCCTTCGGAAAGATGGAACTGCCGCTGCAACTCCTGTTTCGAACAGGGATTGTGGTGCTGCACAAAGGCCTCCACGGCCGCAGCCAGCTCAAGCAGTGACGGATTCACGGGCAGCCTCCACCGTGCACAAAGCAAAACGCATCCCGCACGCACGCCGGCACGGACACACTCGCTTCCCCCGGAACACCGATCCCCCCGCGCGCACGCGCTCAGGACGCCGGCGGTTCGTTCGCCTGGGCCGCGGTCATGGGGCCCCACCCGCCGCCCAGGGCCTTGTACAAACGCACAAGATTCGCCGAAATGACGCCCTCGCTGAGGGCCAACTGTTCCTGATACAACAACAGCGACCGCTGGGCATCCAGCACATTGTTGAAATCGCTCAGACCATTCTTGTACTGATCCTTCGCCACGTCAAGCGCGTTGCGGGCGGCATCGGCGGCCTGCATCAGCGCTTCCCGGCGCTGCTGCTCCTCGGCGTAGTCCACCAGGGCCTCGCGCACTTCCCGGACCGCGTTCAGCACGGTGTTCTCGTAGGCAGCCAGGTACTGTTCCTGCAATTCGGTCTGCACCTGGATATTCCGCCGAATCGCGCCCGCATGAAAGATCGGCCACGACACGCTCGGGCCGAGGTTCCACGCGCCGCTGTCGCTCTCCAGCAGCGTTGCCGACTTGATCGCCTCCAACCCAATCGAGCCGGTCAGGAAAAACTTGGGATACAGTTCGGCCTCCGCTTCGCCCACCCGCGCCGTCTGCGCGGCCAGGGCGCGCTCGGCCATCCGCACGTCGGGCCGCTGGCGCAGCGCGTTGGCCGGGATCCCCGTCACAGCCTTGAGCGCGGCGACCGGAATGGGTTGCGCCTCATTCAGCCGATCATGCAGCTCGCCCGGCATGGCCCCGGTCAGCACGGCCAGACTGTTCATGGCCGCTTCCATCCCGCTGCGCAACGGCGGAATCAGCGCGCGGGTGTTCTCCATGATATAGCGCGCCTGTTGCACGGCCAGCGCGTCGCGCAGGCCCGACTTGTAGAGCGAATCCAGCAGCGTGTAGGTCTCTTCCTGCGCCCGCAGGTTTGATTCCGCCACCTTCAGACGGGCCTGATACGTGCGCAGCGTGATATAACTCCGCGCGACGTCCCCGGCCAGCGACACCCAGACCGCGTTCAGATTCTCCTGCGCCACGTCGACATCGGCTTCCGCCGCCTCGATGGCCCGGCGGGTTCCGCCGAAAACATCGATCTCCCACGCCGCATCCACGCCGGCCCGGTAAAAATCGCTTTCCCAGTCCACCTCGCGCGCGAACGGCCACGACGCGATCTGCCCCGGCACGGCCAGCAGGCCCCGGGACGGGTCCTGCACCAGGAGCGACCAGTTCTGCGCCGCTCCCAGCGCCGTGGCGACGCTTCCGGCCGCGCTCTGCACCTTGTCGGTCTGCGACGGCCCCTCCACCAGATTCTGGCTGTTCCGGCTCCGCTGGTACGCCGCGCCGCCGTCGATGTGCGGATACAGTCCCGACTCCGCGATGCCGGCGATCTGCCGCGCCATGCGCACGCGCGACTGGGCCTGTCGGATATTCAGATTGCCCTCGAGCGACTCCTGGATGAGTTCGGTCAGCAGGGGATCCCCCAGGGCCTCCCACCACGCCGCAAGCGATGCCGCGGTCACGGGCCCTGATTCGGCCGTCGCCTCTGCGCCGCCCGCCTGGAGCACGTCCGCCACGGGCGCCTCCGGAAGGTCCGGCGCGACATAGTCGGGGCCAACGGTCGCGCACCCGGCCGACAGAACCGCGATCACACATACCATACGCTGCAGGATGCGGCGCATCATGAAACCTCCTCCTGCTGCCGTGTCTCAGACGATATATGCAGCAACCGTTTCAGTCGTTCACGCGTGGCCTGGAACATCACATACAGGGCCGGGATAAACAGAATGCCCACCACGGTGGCCAGCGTCATGCCGGCGAACAGGGTCGTGCCGATGGAGCGCCGGGCCCCGGAACCCGCCCCCGTGGCCAGCACCATCGGCAGGGTGCCCAGAAATGTCGTGAACGCCGTCATCAGCACGGGCCGGAACCGCTCGAACATCGCGTTCGTGCCCGCGTCCAGAATGCTTTTGCCGCCGCTTTCGCGGCTGTCGCGCGCGAACTCTACGATGAGAATGGCGTTCTTGCTCGCGATGCCCACCAGCATGATCAGCCCGAGCTGGGCGTAGATGCTCAGGGACAAGCCGGTGAATTTGAGCCCCAGCACCGCGCCCAGCAGCGCCGTCGGCAGCGACAGGATCACCGGCACCGGAACCGTCCAGCTTTCGTACTGGGCCACCAGGAACAGGTACCCGAACACCAGCGCCAGCGCCACCAGCACCAGGCCCTCGCTGCCCGTCTGTTTCTCCTGGTAGCTCATGCCCGACCACGCCACGCCGTAATCCTCGGGAAGCGTCTCCGCGGCGACCCGCTCGATGGCCTGCATGCCCAGGCCCGAACTGACGCCCAGCATCGTCGACGCCGTGACCGGCGCGCTCGGGAACAGATTGAAGCGCGTCGTCACGCGCGGAGCCGTTATTGTGCGCAGGGTGATCAGGCTGTCCATCGACACCATTTCCCCGCGCCGGTTCTTCACGTACAGCCGCCGTACATCCTCGGCGTCCTTGCGGTCTTTCCAGTCCGCCTGGATATACACCTGATTGACGCGGCTGCCGAAGTTGACGTCATTGACGTAGCGGGAGCCGAGGTAGCCTTGCAGCGTCGTGAAGATGCTCGACACCGGCACACCAAACGACTCGGCCTTCGCCCGGTTCACGTCCACGTAAAGATTGGGCGTATCGGCCGTGTAGCCCGTGAACGCAAACATGATCTCGGGCGCCTGGTTCAAAGCGCCCAGAAAGCCCTGCGTCACCGAGGCGAGCCGCTGCGGGTCCGGATCGCCCAGCGCCTGCACGCGCATGTCAATCCCGCCCGATTGCCCCAGCCCCATGATGGCCGGGGGCGTAAAGAAATTGATCTGCGCGCCGGGAATGCCCGCGGTCTGCATGCGCAGCTTGTTCATGAGCGCCGCGATCTGCGTCTCTTCCGTCGTGCGCTCGTCCCAGGTCTCAAGCTGGATTACCAGGAAACCCGCGTTCTCGCCGCGGCCGCCGATCATGCTGAACCCCGCCACGCCGAAAAACTGGCGCACACCGGGCGTTTCCGTCACGGTCGGCATCAACTCCTTGACCAACGCCTTCGTGCGGCTCAGCGTCGCCCCTTCCGGCAGCTGAAGAGCGGCGAATATGATTCCCTGGTCTTCGTCCGGAAGGAAGGCGCGCGGCGTAAAGTTCAATAACAGAACGGCTATAGCCACCACCACCGCCAGGCACACGAGGGTCATCGCCGCACGGCGGGCCAGCCATTCCGAAAGCGCCATGTACAGCGAACGGCTCTTTCTGACCAGGGTGTTGAACCAGCGCAACGGACCGTGCCGCCGCTCTTTGGGAATCCGCAGCATCAAGGCACACAGCGCCGGACTCAACGTCAGCGCCACCACGCCCGAAAAGACGATGGCGCTCGAAATCGCTACGGCAAACTGCCGGTAGATCTGCCCCGTGATACCGCCCAGGAACGCCACCGGCACAAAGATCGCCAGCAGCACCAGGGTCGACGCAATGATCGCCCCCGACACCTGCTCCATCGCACGGATGGTCGCGGCGTGATGGTCCAGACGCTCCTCTTCCATCAGATGGATGACGCGTTCGACCACAATGATCGCGTTGTCCACCACGATGCCGATAGCCAGCACCAGCGCGAACAGGGTCAGCAGGTTGATCGTGTAGCCCACCATCATCAGGACCAGGAACGTGCTCAGCAGGGACACCGGGATCGACAGGGTCGGGATCAGGGTGGCGCGCCAGTCTTCCAGGAAGATGTAACACACGAACACCACCAGCCCGAAGGTCACGAGCAGCGTCGTGATGATTTCCTGGATGCTGATCCGCACGAACGTGGTCGCGTCAAAGGGAATGCGGTAGTCGAGGTCTTCCGGGAAACTCTTCTTCAGTTCCTCGAGCCGCTCGTACACCGCGTCCATGGTCTCGATGGCATTGGAACCCGGCGTCTGACTCACCAGAAGCCCGGTGCTGTCGCCCTCGGCGCAGAACCCCTGGGCGGAATACTGGTCCGCGCCTTTCTCGACCTGGCCGATGTCTTTCAGGCGCACCAGACCGCCCTGGTCGTTCGTGCGGACGATAATGTTCTCGAACTCTTTCGGGTCGTTCAAGCGGCCCATGGTCTGAAGCGCATACACCAGCTGATGATTGTCGTTGCCGGGCGAAGCGCCCACCATGCCGACCGAAGCCTGCACATTCTGGCTCCGAATCGCCGCGACCACCTCGTCCGGGCTGATCCCCAGCGCGTTCAGGCGGTCGACGTCGAGCCACACGCGCATGGCGAACTTGGCGCCGAACACCGTGGTGCCGCCCACGCCGGGAATGCGCATCAGGTCGTCCTTGATGTACGTGTACACGTAGTCGCTCATAAAAAAGCGGTCGTGCGAGCCCTTCGGCGAGAAAAACATCACAATGCCCAGCATGCCCGACGACCGCGAACTCACGGATACGCCCTGTTGCGTCACCTCCGTGGGCAGTTTGGGTTGCGCCTGCGACACGCGGTTCTGCACCTTCACCAGGCACATGTCGAGGTCGGTTCCCACCTCGAACGTCACCGTCAGGCTGTAGTTGCCCTGGTTGTCGCATTCGGACTGCATGTAGATCATGTTGTCCACGCCGTTCATCTCTTCTTCGAGCGGCGCGGCCACCGTCGCGGCCAGCACTTCAGCGCTGGCCCCCGGATACCGGGTGCCGATGTGCACCTCCGGCGGCGTCACATCCGGATACTGCTCCACGGGCAGGACAAACAGCGACACCGCGCCGGCCAGGGTCAGCACGATGCTGATCACCATGGCAAAGCGCGGGCGATCGATGAAGATGCGCGCCAGCATAAGCTCAGTTTCCTTCGGCGCCGGCGGACTGCACGGTGGGCTGGACGGGCTGTCCGGGCTGCACCTTCTGAAGGCCCAGCACGACGACCTGCTCCCCGGAGGCCAGGCCATCTTCCACAATCCGATGGCCTTCCACTTCCGCGCCCAGCACGACGCGCCGTTGCTCGGCAATGTTCTCGGCAGTCACCACATACACGAATTCACCCTGCTGATCCGCCATCACCGCCTGCGACGGCACCTTCGGCGCAGTCCGCCCCTCCGCGGACCGGGCCAGGACCGTCACATTGGTCATCGGCACCAGCAGGCCGGCGGGATTGGCGAAACGCGCCCGCAACGCAATGGTGCCCGTGGTGGGATCCATTTCATTGTCCGCGAAACTCCATTCGCCCTCATCTTCATACAGCGTGCCATTCGGCAGGCGAAGCCGCAGTTCCACCGCCGACGGCCCGCGCTCGTTGATGACCTGCAGCAGGTTGACAAAGTTCCGGTCCGGTACGGAGTAGACCACACGCACCGGGTCAATCTGCACAATGCGGGCCAGCGGGCCGCTGGCGGGCGTCACGTAGTTGCCTTCGGTCACGAGCGCCTTGCCGATGGGACCCGAGATGGGTGCGAGGATGTCCGTGTATCCCAGGTCGATGCGGGCCAGTCTCAGGCTGGCCTGCGCCTGCTCGAGTCCCGCACCCGCCTGCTGCACCGCGGCCGTGGCCTGTTTCACATGCGCCTGCGCCTGCTGAAAGTCTGCCGCCGCCTTGTCCAGATCCGCCTGCACCACGCTGCGCTGGTCGGCGTTCTTCAGCCGGTCGTAGTACTTCTCGGCGCGAACCAGATTCGCCCTGGCGGCGTCCAGGTCGGCCTGCGCGGCCGGAACGTTGGCTTCCGCCTGATGCACGGCCGCCTCCGCAAGCGCCACCCGCGCCTCGAAGGGGGCCTTCTCGATCGTAAACAGCAAATCGCCCGCGGCAATCCGGCTGCCTTCTTCAAAATGGACCGTCTGCAGGTATCCCGCGATCTGGGGCGTCACGTCTACCGATTCAATCGACTCGACACGCCCAATGAACTCCTCGGGCGCCTCGGCCGGCCCTTCGGTGACCGCGGCCACAACCACCGCGGGCGGCCCCTGGGGCCCGCCCATGGCGCCCGCCGGCATCCCCGCCGGACCGCCCGCCGGACCGGACGGCATCAGGCCCCGCAAAAACCAGCCCGCCCCAAGCAGCACGAGGACAAACACCGCCTGGGCCACTCCGAGTAGACGATTGGGACGGCGCGGCTGCGCCGCACCCCCCTGTTCATGGCTGTCATTCGTCAAGGGAAGTCTCCTTACCTGTGCTGTGCTCTGAGACTGTCAATCAAGGCTCCAAGGGCGATCTCCGCGGTCTGGACCGGGTCCGTCGCGGAAAGACCCTGAAAGTAAACCGTCAAGAGGCCGATCCACATGCCCTTCAGCATGTCTTTTGCGGTGGCGATATCGATGTCCTCGCGAAGTTCACCCCGGCGGCGGGCCTCGTTCAGGATGGGGCCGAACTCGTCGAAGGGTTCCATGCGGATGTTCATCAGTTCCCGCCGCACGGCTTCCATCACATCCACGGACCATTCCATCTGGAGCAGCATGAAAAAGGCGAATTTGCGGCGCAGTTCATCGCGAGTCGCGATGCGCAGCCGCGCCACCAGGTACGCCTTGAGACCGTCCAGCGAAGTGACCGCTCCGGTTTCCCCGGCGAGCAGCGACTCCTCACGGGTTCGCATCTCTTCCATCAGCGCCGCCAGCAGCGCCTGCTTGTTCTTAAAATGCCAGTACACCGCGCCTTTGCTCATGCCTATCCGTCTCGCGATGTCGACAAACGTCGTCCGCGAATACCCCTTCTCGGTCAGCACGTCCAGGGCGGCCAACAGGATGGCCCTGCGCGTCTCTTCCGACTCTTCTTTCGTCTTTCGTGCCATGAGACCCCGGTGCTTGGAGGAAATGCACGGTGCAATCGCGGAAAACGCAACGGCGAAGTATACATACCTCCAGGAATGTACGTCAAATGCTGTTTTGGAGAATTCTGCAGCCGCTGTCGCCCGTATTGGCCTCGGCCTGGTCGCGGAGCTCCCGAACATACCGGGGCAGGGCATCCGGCACACTCTCGCCTACGTCCAGCCGGTCCAGCAGCGCCGGCTCGAAGGCGGCCCGCAGCCGCTCCGGCAGACCGCAGAGCCGGAGCGAGCCGCCCCCCGCATCGATCGCGTTCACCAGCGCTTCCAAATCGAGTACAACGCCCGCCGTCACCTGGTCCACCCAGTGCCAGTCCAGCAGGAGGTGGGGCGCTTCGGAGCCGTCAACAAACTCACGCATCCGCATGAGGGCCTCCTGCCAGACGCTATCGTCCGCAAGGGAAACAGGCTCGAACGTCGCCACAGTGACCGGGCCGACCTTGACCAGACTGATACTCTTCGCTCGATTCACGGTCGTATTCCTTCAGGTAGGCAACTCCGCCTCGCTCCCCGAATTCACCCAGTGGAGGGGCGGTCCCCGCCGGACATGCATGAGGGGGACATGCCCGGCGGGGATGGGAAGCGAGGGGTAAGATAAGCACCAGTAATCACACACTCCGCACGACGCAGCACGGGCGGCCGGCTGGTAATTCCGGCCGAAAATCGCGAGATGCCCCGAAACACCGCGGGGAATGGGAGAGCCACACGCAGGGTCCAGCGACCGTCATGGACCTCACATAAGTGCCGTTCTGTGTGCCATATTCCCAGCATTCCGAGCATATCCCGCACAAACACTCCTGAAACCACTCCGGTACCGGCCCGGCATCGCGCCAATCGGCATCGGACTCATTATACATACCTGCAAGAAGGTATGTCAAGCCCCCCGAATGCAACCCCATGCCGGGTCGGCCCCCGGATATCTTCATCGACAAGAGAGCGGTAACAGAGGGCCAAGAGATCCCAGAACTTGAAGACGCCGGACAAGAACGGGGACATGTTCCAAGCGCCGTCCCGGCGCGACTACGTGTCCCCGTTCGAACCGGATGGGCAGCCACGGGGGGCTGCCCCTACACGGGGGATCCGATGGGCAGCCCCGACACGGCGACATTGTGTCCCCGCTTTTGCAGCCCCGAAGGGGCGACCTGGAATAGCCCGGGGCAAGTCACGCGGAACGCGTGACGCCGCCCCGGGAACGCGCCCCCCCATCCGTCCACTCCGTCCACTCTGTCCACCACAAGATCAAGAATGCAGGCGAGACGCCTGCGCTACAAGAAGAAACGTGCCGGGCTGGGGAGATTTCCGGGGATGCGGTCATTTTGATACGCTGTGGGGTCGTGATTGCGGTTTGGGGATGAAGGGAGCGCGCCGTGTCTGTACCGCGTATGCCATCGTCGAAGATGGGGGGGCGACTGCGCCGTCACGCGCTGTTTCTTGTTGTTCTGGCGGTGGCCATCGCATTCCGGTGTTACCGGCTGACCGATGAATCGCTCTGGAACGACGAGACCGCGAGCATCCTGTGTATGGACGCAGGTTCGCTGCGGGCATTCATCGCGGAGGAACGGCTCGACGACCCGGCGATGGCGCCGTTGTACTTCATGCTCGAGTACGCGTGCTGGCACGCCACGAGCGGGTCGGTGCTCGCGTGCAGGCTCCTGTCGATCGCGTTCGGGCTTGGCGCCATCGTGCTGCTGTACGCGATGGGCCGCCGGCTTTTCGGATCCTGCGCGGCGCTGGTGGCGGCGGGATGCGCGGCGGCGGCCATCCAGCAGGTGTATTACTCGCAGGAAATCCGCATGTATGCGCTCTATCTGTTCACCGCGATGGCCGCCATGTACGCCTTTCACCGGATGCTGAGCGGCGACGGTCCTGTCTGGTGGGTGCTATGCGGCGTGACCAATGCCGCGATGGTCTGGAGCCATCTCTACGGGGTCTGGCTGCTGTTCGCGCAGGGCGTGCTTGTACTCGCGGTCCGGCGCCGCGACGTCCGGGCATTGGTGGTCTGGGGCGCAATACACGGGCCGATCGTCCTGTCGATCGCCGTGTGGGTGGCGACGATGGACCCGGCCCGCATCGAACGCAATCTGAACTGGATCCCGGGGATCCGGTCCGAGGAGACGGCCCAGTACCTCAGCGAAAGCGCGCTTAAACTCACGGAGCGGCCGCCCGCGCATGATCCCGCGCCGCGTCTCGACCAAGCCCTGCGGCTGCCGCTGGCCGCGAAGGGGCTGCTCGGCGTTGCCTGGTTCGCGCTGCCGGTCTGGGCGGGCGTTGCCCTGTTCCGCGCACGCCGCAAGCTGACTGCCGGCGGAGACGAGGCCGGGGCCCGCCGGCAGACCTTCGAGTTCGTGCTGGTGGCGGCCTGGCTGGCGGTTCCGGCGCTCGTGCTGGTGTTTCTGACGCTGGTCTGGCGGCCCACGTTCCTGCCGCGTTACGTATTGCCTTCCACCCTGGCGCTCTATCTGCTGCTGGGGGCGGGAGTCGCGGCCATTCCGGGCAGGCGCCTTCGCGCGGGTTGCGCACTCGCGCTGATCGCCCTCTACGCCTACGACACGGCGAGTTTTGGCGTGCCGCGCCGGCCCGACATGCGCGGCGCGATGGCAGTTGTCGCGCGCGAGCCGTTCGGGCACGGCGTCAGAGTGCTCATCCATCCCAGCGGCTACCTGGGCCCGGCGCGGTTCTACAGCGGACTGCCCGATGAGGCCCTTGTGTGCGTCCGGAAATGGCCGGCCATTCCCGAGACCGTTGATTCACTCGAGGGCCGGCCGGTCTGGATCGTAGTCGGCGCGCTGCAGGGAGCGCCGCCCGACGCCGGTCCGCTGCTCGAGGAACGCGGCCACGCCTTCGACTACCATTACTTTCCCGGGATGTTTCCGGTGCGCCTGTACCGCGTCCATCGTGAAGCGCCGTGAGCGCCAGGATACGGCCCGCGGGCTTTCCGTGCTATGCTTGTCCGAACGGTGTTGGCATTCCCAACGTGTGAAAAGGGGGCGCTAGTCATGGCGAAGTCGAATGAACACAGGACACTGGGCCGTCGGGGATTCATGAAGACGGCCGCGGCGGGGACGCTCATTCTCGGGGCGCGCTCGGCGCTCGGCGCCGCCGCGAACGAGACCCTCGAGATCGGCATCATCGGATGCGGCGGACGAGGCCCGTGGATCGGCGACCTCTTTCAGAAGAACTCCGCCACCCGGGTCGTCGCGGTCCATGATCCGTTCAAGGACCGCGCCGCGCACGCCGGCGAGATGCTGAAGGTGCCCGAGAACCGACAGTACACCGGGCTGGACGGCTACCATGACCTCATCGCGAGCGGGGTGGACGCCGTGGCCATCATCAGCCCGCCGTATTTCCATCCCGAGCAGACGGTGGCCGCGCTGGAAGCCGGGAAACACGTCTACCTGGCCAAACCCATCGCGGTGGACGTGCCGGGCTGCAATACCATCGTCGACGCGGCCAACAAGCACGCGGCCACCCTGTGCACCTGGGTGGATTTCCAGACCCGGCAGCACCCGTTCTACATCAACGCGATCCAGCGCCTGCACGGCGGGCTCCTCGGCGAGCCCGTCATGGGCCAGGCGTATTACTATGCGCGCCGGCTCAACATCAAGATGGAGCCCGGCACCGAAGAAGCCCGGCTGCGGAACTGGGTCTTCGACATCGCGCTGTCGGGCGACATCATCGTCGAGCAGAACGTCCACATGCTCGACGTGGCCAACTGGATGCTGAAATCCCATCCGCTCCGGGCCTGCGGCACAGGCGGACGCAAGGCGCGGGTCGACGTCGGCGACTGCTGGGACCATTTCGTGGTCACCTACTGGTATCCCAACGACGTCATCATCGATTTCAGTTCGGGACAGTTTGTGCACGCATTCGAGGACCTGTGCACGCGGCTGCACTGCACGACGGGGTCGATCGACACGCATTATGGCGGCGAGGTGGTCGTCGAGGGCACGTCCGAGGCGTACCGTCCGGGCGCGACGACCGCGATCTACCAGGAAGGCGCGGTGGCCAACATCCAGGCGTTCCACGCGGCCATCGCGGCGGGGAAACCCATCAACAATGCCCAGGAGAGCGCCCACAGCACCCTGACCGGCGTGCTGGGCCGCATGGCAGCCTACCAGGGCCGGACCATCACCTGGGACGAAATGATGCAGGCCAACGAAAAGCTGGAGGCCAACCTGAACCTGTAGCTGGGGGCGCCGCCGTTCCGGTCCGCACAAAACACCGGACCCACAGAGCAACTGCGCCTGTGGGTCCGGTCTGGTTTCGTCTTCCGGCGGCAAACGCCCGCGCGGCTATTTGTTCTTGAGAATACGGGCGACTTTCGGCGCGGCAATGCGCTCCATGATGGGCAATTCGCCGATGAGCGGCCGCGCGTACCGGAGGAACGCATCGGTCACGCCGTTCGCCTGTTTGTTGATGAACTTGTCCGGCATGCAGACCGATTCGCGCGCCACGTCCTTCAGCTTCGCCAGGTCGTACTCGACCGCGTAGTCGCCGATGCGGCGGATCACCACCGAGCCGTCCCGGTTGTGCCAGATCGCGAACTGCGCGGCCTTCTCGCCGACTTCGCGCGCCTCGAACTGGTCGACTTCGCTCACGCATCCGAGGAAGCTGCGCTGCAGGTAGCCCAGCGTATCGGCGCGGACGCGCTTGATGCCCGTCTCGGCCTTGATCCACGAGGCCAGAAGGTCGCCCAGGGCGCCCGTGCCCGAAAGCTGGACGTTGCCGTGCGAGTCCTTCTCTCCGCCCGTGAACTGCGACGCGATCGCGACGCCTTTTGCGTCGACGATGCCCTCGGACGCGGCAATAATGCAGCGGCCGTACTTCGTGTAGACGCTCTGCACGTCCTGCACGAACTGTTTCTTGTTGAAGGGCCGTTCCGGAAGGTACACCAGGTGCGGCCCGTCATCCGGGTATTTCTTGCCGAGAACCGACGCGGCGGTGAGGAAGCCCGCGTGACGCCCCATGACGATGCCGATGTAGACGCCCGGGATCGCGCGATTGTCGAGGTTGACGCCCGCAAACGCCTGCGCCACAAACTTCGCCGCGGAGCCGTAGCCGGGACAGTGGTCGGTCACTTTGAGGTCGTTGTCGATGGTCTTGGGAATGTGAATCACGCGCAGTTCATAGCCGGCCTTGTCGGCTTCTTCGTTGACGATGCGGCAGGTGTCGGCGCTGTCGTTGCCGCCGATATAGAAGAAATAGCGCACTTCGTGGGCCTGGCAGACCTGGAAGACCTTGCGGCAGTATTCGACATCGGGTTTGTCGCGGGTCGAACACAGCCCGGACGACGGCGTCTGGGCAACCGCTTCGAGGTTATGGGTGGTCGCCTCGGTGAGGTCGAGAAAATCCTCTTCGATGATGCCGCGGACGCCGTGGACGGCGCCGTACACGCGGGTGACCTGCGGGAACTTCCGTGATTCGAGCACCGCGCCGACCATGCTCTGATTAATGACGGCCGTCGGGCCGCCGCCCTGCGCTACCAATACCTTGCCTTTCAGCACTTCCGCCATGGCACTTCTCCTCCAACATGAACGATGGTTGACTGATTTCCGAATTCGCGCGGCACAGGTGACGCTGCGAGGGACGGGTTTCCTGCATCCTCGCGCTTGGGGCCGGATTATACAGAATGCCGGGCGCGCGTATCCATTTTCGCCGGGCGCGGTTTACCGGCGTTTGCGGCGGTGGTAAGATGCACCGGGTTCCGGGGCCGACCCCGGACCCTGGCGCAGATCGACTATCGGCAAACGAAAGAGGGATGGCCATGCGTGCGATACCCCGGCCCGCGCCCGTTCAGGGCGACATGACCTGGTTTGTTGAATCCCGGTTCGGGATGTTTATCCATTGGGGCCTGTATGCGCTGCCCGCCCGCCACGAATGGATCAAACACATCGAGGAGATCCCCGACGACGCCTATGAAAAGTACTTCCAGTTCTTTGATCCCGACCTGTTTGACCCGGCATCGTGGGCGCGGATGGCCCGCGAGGCGGGCATGAAGTATGTGGTCATCACGACCAAGCACCACGAGGGGTTCTGCCTGTTTGACTCGCAATACACGGACTATAAGGCCGCCAACACCCCCTGCGGGAAGGACCTGATCAAGGAGGCCGTGGACGCGTTTCGCGCCGAGGGGCTGCGCGTGGGGTTCTATTACTCGCTGATCGACTGGCACCATCCCGATTTCCCGATTGATGCCCTGCACCCGATGCGCAACCACCCCGATGCCCGGAAACTGAACCAGTCGCGCGACATGGCCCGGTACCGCGAATACATGTTCAATCAGGTGCGCGAACTGCTCACGAACTACGGTCGAATCGACATCATGTGGTTCGATTTTTCCTATCCCGACGCACGTCTGAATGACCTGGGGGGCAAAGGCAGGGACGACTGGCACAGCGAGACGCTCCTGAAGCAGGTGCGCGAGCTGCAGCCCCACGTGATCGTCGATAACCGGCTCGATCTGCCGCCTGAAATGGCCGATATTCACACGCCGGAACAGTTCCAGCCCCGCGAATGGGTCACGGTGGACGGAAATCCCGTCTACTGGGAGACCTGCCAGACCTTCAGCGGTTCGTGGGGCTACCACCGCGACGAAAGCACCTGGAAGAGTCCCGAACAGCTCATCCACATGCTGATCAACAGCGTGAGTTGCGGCGGCAACCTGCTCATGAACGTGGGCCCGACCGCGCGGGGCCTGTTCGATCCCCGCGCGCGGGAGGCCCTGGCGGTGTACCGCGACTGGATGGCCCTGCACGGCCGCTCGATCTACGGCTGCACGCAGAGCGAGTTCGCGGCGCCCGGGCACTGCCGCCTCACGCAGAACGGCAAACGGCTGTATGCACACCTGTTTTCCTGGCCGTTCAAGCATCTCCATCTCGACGGGCTGGCGGGCAAGGTCGAATACGCTCAACTGCTGAACGACGCGTCGGAACTCCGCCTGCGGGAAGATGCCGACCCCGCACGCGCGACGCTGACGCTCGAGCTGCCCGTCAGGAAACCCGATGTCGTGGTTCCGGTGGTGGAACTCTTTCTCAAGTGAACATCAACAGCAGAGGGATTTGCATGAGCAGCGACGAGAGTATCGTTATCCTGGACGCCATCCCGTTCGACGTGGACGAAGGCGATGCGCTGGCGGCCCTGCATCTGGAACCCGGCGCGGCCTTTTCGGACGAAGCGCTGGACCTGTTACACGAAGCCATCTCCGTCGCGCGGCCGAAGGGCGTCTACCGGCTCTCGGCGGTCGAGACGATCGACGACCACACAACTGCGCTGGACGGCGTCCGGTTCACCAGCCGCATCCTTCGAGTGAATCTCGAGGGCGTGTCCCGCGCGTTTCCGTTTGTCGCCACGTGCGGCGTCGAACTCGAAGAATGGTCGCATTCCAAAGCCGACGTGATGCAGCGCTTCTGGGCGGATGGCATCAAAGAGCTTGCCCTGCGTTGCGCCATCACCGTTCTGGGCAATCATCTGACCGGCCGGTACCAACCGGGCACGCGTGCCGCCATGAACCCCGGGTCGTTGGCAGACTGGCCGTTGTCGGAACAGCCCCGGCTCTTTTCCCTGTTCGGCGGCGCGGTCGAACGCACCGGCGTGCGTCTCAGCGAGAGTTTTCTCATGATTCCCGTAAAGTCGGTGTCGGGCGTGTGGTTCGAGACGGATTCGGGGTTCGTCAATTGCCAGTTGTGCCCGCGGGAAGACTGTCCCAACCGCCGGACCCCGTACGACCCCCACGCGCTGGAGAATTACGCGTAAGCCTGCCGCCATTGATCGGGTGATGCCCTCCCGAACGGCGGGACGCGCGCGCCGTGGGAGCGCCCGCCCAGGCAGTCTTGTGTCTCGTAGCGCGGGCGTCTCGCCTGCATTCTTGTCTTCTGATGGACACAGTAGACACAGTAGACACAGTAGACACAGTAGACACAGTAGACACAGTAGACACAGTGGACACAGTGGACATGGTGGACGGCCCCCGCACGCCGTTGGCGTAGACAGCGCCGCGGATGCAGCCCGTGTCGCCGAAGTCGCCCGCATTTTCTGAACGACACCGCAGGGGTCGAATGTGAGTACCCCCGGGTTTCAACCCGGGGACTGCCGTCACACCCCCAAATCGAGTCCCGCAGGGACGAAAGAATATGAGCCTGGCGCCGCGTACGAATGGATTTCCGTAGGGGATGAAAGAAAACGAGATGGGCACTGCCTACGCATTGAGTCCCGTCAGGGACGGCAGATAATAGCCCACCACTTCAGTGGTGGGAACCCCCGTGTCCCCCAAACCACGAGTCCCGTAGGGACGGCAGACAACAGCGCCACCAAATCTCAAGACCCTTGTGCAGGTTCGAACGGGGACACGTTGTCGCGCCGGGGACGGCGCTTGGAACATGTCCCCGCTCGTGTCCGGGGTTTTCAAACGCTGGGATGTCTAAGCCCTCTGTGGCTGTTCTCTTCCCACAAAGAACCGGGGCACAGGAACCAGTCTTCGCTATCGAAGAGCCATTCCTCGGGTATAATAGTCAGTGGAGTAGGACAGCCCGCAGAAGTGCCGGGCAGGCATCCGTAAATGTCTTGGCAGTAATGGCATATGATGGACGGCCACAACATGGAGCGCGCAGGGGAATGCACCTCGGTGCGGACCGGCCGGCAGGATCATCTTCACTAGCAGTACAGGCACGATATTGATATACTGAAGGTGTTTTTCTGCGATGATCGGCATGCCGCGTGCGCATGCCGGATTCAGGGCAGGGCGTTGCAGCCGGATTCCGGAGAACGGCAGGCGCGTTGAGCGCGGGCACGAGGGGCACACGCCCGCGCGGAACGCTCCGGGGCACGGTCGCCTTACTGCAGGGGGTGTTTGGCGTGGCACACGAGCGAAAACCTCTCAAGACCGGCAGTCCGCAGTCGCGGCTTTCCATCGAGTCGCAATTCGAAGCTCTGGTGCTCCAGAACCCGGACGGGCTGGTGCTTCTCGACCAGGGCGGCGCGGTTCTGTTCGCGAACGAATCGGCGCACCGGCTTCTGGAACAGGGGACGAAAGGTCTCACCGCCGGCAGCCCACTCGAATTGCCCGCGGAACTACTGGAGACCGGCGAGCAGGCCATCATCGCGCGAGGCCATTCGGGGCTGGCGCTGGATTACCGCCTGAAACCCGTGCAGTGGGACGGGAAACCCGCCTACATCCTGAGCGTGCGCGATGTGACCCGCGATCTGCGGCGGGTAAAGCATCTCGAAAAGCTCGAACGGCGTGGCCGGCTCATCGTGGCCCAGGCCGCTGAAGGCATCGTGGTCGTGCAGGACGGCCTGGTCAAGTTCCACAATCCCATGGTGAGACGCGTGACGGGCTATTCCGAAAAGGAACTGCAGGAAATCCCGGCGCGAACGCTGATCCATCCCGACGACACCGCGCTTATCGAGAGTTTTCAAGAGGTGTTGATGGCGAATCCCGAGTCCCCCGCGACCTACATCACGCGCATCGTCGCCAAAGGCGGCGAAACGCTCTGGGTCGAGGTCAAAGCGACGCGCATCGAATGGCAGAACCGGCCCGCGGCGCTCTGTTTCTTCACCGACGTCAGCAACCGGGTTCAGGCGGAGCAGGATCGGATGCTCCTGGCCACCGCGGTCGAACAGGCCGTGGAAGCGATCGTCGTGACCGACCCCCAGGGCCGCGTTCAGTACGTGAACTCCGCCTTCGAACGGCTCACGGGCTTCACTCGCGGCGAAGTCCTGGGGCGCAGCCCCCAGATCCTCTATGGCGGCGAGACGCACCGCGACGCCTATGACCAGATGTGGGCCGCGCTCGAACAGGAACGGACGTGGAGCGGCCGGTTCCAGAACCAGCGCAAAGACGGCACGGTCTATGAAGAAGACCTCATGGTGTCGCCCGTGTTTGATGAGCACCGGCAATTGACCAACTATGTGATCCTGAAACGCGACGTGACGGCGCAGGTCAACCTGGAACGCGCGTTGCGCAACGCCCAGCGCATGGAATCCATGGGGACGCTCGCGAGCGGAATCGCGCACGACTTTAACAACTCCCTCGCCCTGATCCTGGGACGCTGCGAACTCGGCATCAGCACGCTGCCCAAAGAACATCCCGCCGTCCTGCAGTTCGAGAGCATTTACCGGGCGGGCCAGCGCGCGGCCGGCGTCGTCAAACAGATCCTCGTCTTCTGCCGCCAGGCCGAACAGGAAAAGAAGCCCCTCATCATCGCGCTGATCGTCAAGGAGGCCGTGGAACTGCTGCGTTCAGCGCTCCCCAAGAACATCGAAATCCAGACCGACATCGACAAGACCGGCGGCCGGGTGCTTTCCGACCCCGCGCAAATCCATCAGGTGGTCATGAACCTCTGCACCAACGCCTTTCATGCGATGGGCGAACGCGGCGGCATTCTTGCCATCAGCCTGAAAGACGTCGAGATAGATCGCCACGTCTACGGAGACGCCGGTGAACTTCATCCAGGGCCCTATATGCTGCTCACCGTCAGCGATACCGGCAGCGGCATGGACCACGCCACGGTGCAGCGCATCTTCGACCCGTTCTTCACGACCAAGCAACCGGACGAAGGGACCGGGCTCGGGCTGGCGACGGTCCACGGGATCGTCACCGGCTGCGGCGGGGCGATCCAGGTCCAGACCGCGCGGGGAGCCGGCACCACATTCAACGTGTACTTTCCGCGAAGCGCCGAGAAAGAGGTTGTCGACCGGCCGATGCCCCAGGATCTGCTGGCGGGCACCGAGCGGATCCTGGTTGTGGACGACGACGCGGACTTCGTCGAGATGTACCACTCCCTGCTCTCCCAGCACGGGTACCAGGTGACCACCTTTACCCGCGGGGCCGATGCGCTGGAGTGTTTCCGGAACAATGCCGCCATGTTTGACGTGGTCATCACCGACCACATCATGCCGGGCATGTCGGGCCTGGAACTGGCCAAAAGACTCCTCGAGATCCGCCCCGACATCCCGATTCTGTTGTCTACGGGACTCGGCCGGCAAGACTCCCGGGCCAGCGTGGCCGAAGCGGGCATCCGGGAGCGGCTGTTCAAGCCCACCCCGTTGCCGCAGTTGATCGCGGCCATCCGGCGCGCGGTAGGTAAACCCGACAAGTAGACCGGAGCCGCGCGCGGCGGCCCGCATCATTCCGGTTTTGCCGGACTCGCGCCAGACGCCCCGGGTGTCCCTTGCCTACATCCGCTCGGGGGCGGTAATGCCGAGGAGGCCGAGCGCGTTCCTGATGGTCTGGCGCGTGGCCCGGCACAGTTGCGCGCGGGCGACCTGCTGCGCGCGCGTGGGCGCGCCGATGACCGGGCACTCGTGGTAGAACGTCGTGAACGTGCGCGCGGTATCGAGGGCATACTGGGCGATCGGGGCGCAGTTGCGCTGCGCCACCGCCCCGGCCACCACCCCCGCGAACGACGCCAGTTGCATCAACAGCGCCCATTCGGCGGCGGTCTCGACGGGGAACGTCTCGCCCACGGTTTCGGGACAGGCGCCGAATTTCCGCAAAATCGACGCGATGCGCGCGCAGGAGTACTGCACGTAGGGGCCGGTATCGCCCGTGAACGAGAGGGCGGATTCCCATTCGAACACGACGTTCTTGTTGGGATTGACGCGAAGAATCGCGAACCGCACGGCCGCGATGGCCACCTGCTGGACGATCGCGCGCCGCTCGCCGGGGGTGAGATCCTGGCACTGTTCCTCGACCTTTTCCGCGGCGCGCGATTCCGCTTCGTCGAGGAAGTCGGACAGCAGCACAACCGTGCCCTTCCGCGTCGACATCTTGCCTTCCTTGAGCGTGATGTAGGCGTAGTAGATGGGTTCGGGCGTCGTGAACCCCGCGGCGCCGAGAATCAGGGCCACCTGTTCCGCATAAAGCTTGTGATCTTCGCCGAGAACGATCAGGTTGAGGTCCGCGCCGAGACTCATCTTGTGGATGGTGTACGACAGGTCGCGGCAACCGTACATGGAACTGCCGTTGGCCCGCATCAGCACGAAATACCGGCCTTCGTCGCGTTCGTGGCCCAGCTTCGCCAGGTCGACCACCACGCGCTCGTCCTCGTCCGTGAACACGGCGCCCTTTTCGCGCAACGCCGCCAGCACCTGCTCCAGCCGCGCGTCGCGCAGGTAGTCTGACTCGCGATCGAACACATCGTAACTCGTACCGATGCGTTCCAGAACCGCCAACTGGCCCCGGAGGCAGAGATCGGTGATCCGGTGGAATTTCTCAACCGTTTCGGGGTCCTTTTCCTCCATCTTAACGAGGAGTTCATACCCCCGGGCGGCGAATTCGGGTTCGGCTTCCGCCCGCTGATTGGCCTTCACATAGATGTCGAGGATCTGATCGAACGAAAGCTGTTCGGGCTTGGGACATTCAAGCACCAGCAGCCCGATCTGGCGGCCCATGTCGTTGACGTAGTAGTGCACCTCGACGTCGTACCCTTCGAAGCGCAGCATGCGCACCACCGCATCGCCGATCATGGCGTTGCGCGCCCGGCCGACGTGCGGGCTGGCGTTCGGATTGATGCTCGTATGCTCGATAAGCACCCGCTGGCCCGCGCCCGAAACGTTCGAGCCAAAGGCGTCGCCCGCTTCCAGCACCGACGCGACGATCTGCCGGGCATAGACCTCCCGGTTCAGCTTGAAGTTGACGTAGGGGCCCGCCACGCCGGTTTCGAGCACCTCGGGGCCAAATCCAACCTCTCCCGCGATGCGCGCCGCCAGTTGCGGAGGCGGGCATCCGAGTTTGCGCGCGGCCTCAAACGTGCGCAGCGCCACATCGCCCATGTCGGGCCGCGGCGGCGCGGCGAACGCAAGGTCCGCCGGCTCGATCTCCGGGATGGCGTCTGCAATGGATGCGGCAATCGACTTGAACAGGTCCACGGTACGTCTCGCTCGGTTTTTCGTTACGGTCAACGGGGATATGCGCACTGAAACGCGAGTTGTAGCACACGGCCCGCCGGCAAGTAAAGAAACCGCCCGGGATCGCCGGGCGCCAGTCCGGCAGGGGGGCGGGCTCTGGATTGCCCTGTGAAAGCGGGCTCCGTCGGCGGCCGGAGGTGACCGTGACCGGGTTCTCTCCATTCGCGGTAGGGATGGCCCTTGCGGGCCACCCCCCGCACAGATCCCGGCGAGCGGCATTACCGCACCGGGCTCCTGCCTTGGGTTATGACGTTTTCAGTCGCACGTGGGGATACGGG
>Ga0123334_1001926_pt1 | contig 24887 bp, 20 predicted proteins | sample BiotimSIPDNA_FD_89706 | JGI IMG/M metagenome (GOLD analysis project Ga0123334, IMG submission 89706) | Anaerobic biogas reactor microbial communites from Washington, USA - Biogas_R1 time_0 SIP DNA | ecosystem: Engineered > Bioreactor > Anaerobic > Unclassified | place: Washington, USA... | reverse complement strand
TTTTCGATTAGGATTTTTGATAAATTGAATATGTTTGTGCCTTTCGTTCTAAAAAAGCCACAAGGTTTGACGATTTCCATGATGGTTTCCACTTTTAACTTGATCATGGCTTCTGGGGTTTTAGCTTTCTTAAAAAGAAACGGGGTAATCTGATTGACTCGAACGTCTGTACATTGCGCACTTAAAAGAACCGCTATTAATAAAGTGTACGCATCTTCATGAATCAAAGGGATAGGTGGGTTTGGAAAATATTCATCCAGTTTAGTTGCAATAAATTTGATTCTTTCCGTACGATTCATTTTAGCTCGTTTTATATGGAAGGAAGGTTTATTTGGGATCTAATTTTGCGTCTAAAGTAAAATCTTGCTGCATTTCAAAACTAGGCATATCATTTTCTGGATGCCCTACTTGAACGGCTGGAACACCAGCAAAAGTGGTATGTGCTGGTACATTTTTTAATACAACGGCCCCTGCACCAATTTTAGCACCTCGACCAATGCGAATATTGCCTAAAAGTTGGGCATGAGCACCAAGCATAACGCCATCGCCTATTTTTGGATGCCTATCGCCACTTTCTTTTCCTGAACCACCTAAAGTGACACCATGAAAAATAGAGACGTTATTCCCTATTTTGGCTGTTTCTCCAACAACAATATTGGTGGCATGGTCAATCAAAATGCCACAACCAATTTTTGCCGCAGGATGTAAATCCATTCCGAATTTTTGACTGATAATACTTTGAAGCATTTTTGCAGGGAATGTTCTCTTTTCATTCCAAAGAGTATGGGCGGTGCGATAAGCTTGAAGCCCTTGAAATCCCTTAAAAAAGAGCACAGGGTCCAAAATATTGGAGCAGGCGGGGTCACGCATTTTCGTTGCTTCTAAATCGGAGGCCGCATTAGTTAAAATCGAAGGATATTTGCGAAATTGAGTTAAAAATAGCACTTCTAAATCTTTTTTACTAACGAGGTCGCCCCCTAAAAGTTGTGCTAAAGTGGCCGCAAGCATTTCACCAAAAGAACTTTTGCTTAAAATTTGTTGGTTTAAAATGTTTGTAGAGAGAGCCTCTTTACTAACGAGTTCTTTAGCTGCTTTAATTAATTCTTTCTCAATTTCACTTATTGTCACAAATGCCTCAACGATTGAGTTTTAATGTAGCTTTAGAAAGGGCTCTTGGGGAGAGGGGGGAAGTATTTATTCGCTCTTAAAGCCGCTAAAGCATCTAACAACTCGGGTTCACTTAATAAATCCAATTCAGCTAAAAGCTCTTCAGGGACTCTTTTCTGTAAACGGAAAGCATAAGGAATAGCCTGATGAGAAGATGCCCACCAAAATACGCGTAATTTCTTAAAAAAAGCAAGCCAAGGGAAAGAATCCTTAGAATGAAGGATAAATTGAGCTGGTTTTTCCCCGTCACGAGCACTTAATAATAAAGAACCGTCCCGGAAATACTGTTCCAGGACGGCTAGTCTTTTTTTTAAATGAGTCGCTTTTTGTGGTGCTATTTCAAGAACAATTTCCATATTCTTGAAAATAGAAATTATTAGGCGACTTGCAATTCTCTTTCAATTAGAGAGTATTGATACGTAGAAATGGAAGTGATTTTAAGAATTAATTCTTTTCGAACACCTGCACGAATCAATGCTCTTGCGTAGTTTATTTTTGCATATTCATTGTTACTCATAAGCTGTTCCTTTAGGAATGTTTCATTTTATTTACAATAACTTAGCATTTAAAAAAGGAATTAATAGTGCCATGTCTTTTTTATGGATACAGAAAATCCATGATAAAATGCATTTGATTGATTATCAATGAGTTAAGAAATTTGATGTTAAATATTAAAGTGATTTAAATCACTTTATTTTTGATTGGAAAAGAGAAAAAAGGCTTCGCATCATTTAAAACAGGGAAATTTTGGCGAACTTTTGCTAAAAAATCGTAATGAATTTCTGCTGAAACGACGCCTTCTTTTGAGTCAAGAGAGGCAATGACTTCTCCTGTTGGTGCAATAATCATGGAGCCACCATTGTACTTTGTATATGGATCTTCTCCAATTCGATTTACTCCAAGGACATAACATTGATTCTCTATGGCTCTTGCTTTTAAAAGAGTTTTCCAATGAGACTCTCTTATTGAAGGCCAAGAAGCAATCACTGTAAACAGCTCTATATTATAATTCATGGCCGCTCGAAAAACTTCGGGAAAACGCAGGTCAAAGCAAATAAAGGGAGCGACCTTAAAAGAATCAAACTGATAGGTTGTGATTTCGTTTCCAGCTTCAAAATGTTTTTGCTCTGTATGAAAAGGATAAATTTTATCGTATTGGGTGATTTCTACGGTACTATCTGGGCTATAAACGCTGATATGATTACGAAATCGACCGTTCTTTTTAGAAATGCCACTCCCTTGTACCCAACAGCCCGTTTCTTGAGCGAGCTCGTACAAAAAAGATGCGGTAATCCCACTCTCAGAATGATCAAAAGATTCTTCAATCCCATCTTTTGGGCGCCCCACAAAACCAGTGGCAAACATTTCTGGCAAAACGATCAGCCCTCCTTTTTCAATAGGATGAGATTTTAATAAACGGCGAACGGTCTCAAAATTCTGAGTCTTTTTACACCAAAGGATGTCCATTTGTATTAGGTATACTTTTGCCATGATTAAAATCCAGGTGACCTTATAATTAAAGGGCAATACGTGGAATAAAAGTAACAAAAACAAAGCTAAAACAAATAAAAAATAAGAGTAATCCTTGTTTTAGGCTTTTATCTTTAAATTCACTTTTTCAAAAGAGATCTTTTTCTATTTTATTAATTCTTATGTACTTAATGCGATCTATTCTTTTTTTATTAACGGCTTCAATTATGTTGATAGCTGCTCCAACAAGATTGGTAGGGGTTGTTTTAGAAGCTGGTTCCGATCGTCCAGTGGCTGACGTCAATATCTTATATATGTCAGGCAAAAAAATTTCATCCACAGATGCTCGAGGACGCTTTGATATCGAAGTAACTTCTGAAAATACGGTTTTATTGGTAAAGAAAGAAGGTTATGACAGTTTAACTGTAAATGTTTCTGAGTTTCCTGATTTTCTCGATATGGTGATTCTTGTCTCTACCAATGTACGCGATTTAGGGCAAAGTACTGTGATTGGTGGAGAAAATATTGTTGAGTGGGAAAATGTCCGTCATGTTGAGCTTGATAAATTGGAAGATGCTGCTGGAATGCGTTTTGATTTGACCGAGCATTTAAGTCAAATGTCTGGTATTTCTGGTCAAAAAGACTTTTCTAGTGCCCTCTTTTATGATGGATCTAGAGCCGAAGAAGTGATTTATCATTTAGGTCGTTTACGTGTTCCTAATATGCGTCATCTTGATGTTGGATTCCCTGGTAATTTATCTGTGATCAATCCTCGTGTTTTAAATGGAATTGAAGCACATGACCATTATGGATCTGGGCCTATTAGTCAGGGGCTCGCTGCTTCTATTCAATACTTACCTGCACCAGTAGAAGGTGAAGATTTTGGAGCCAAACTCTCCTTGGGGGTTACATTACAAGAAATTGTGGTGGAAGGCCCTTTTCTTTTTTGGGATGGGTTCCGTTTTGCATTCCGTCGTTTAGATGAAGCCATGCTCAAAAATATGGGCGAAAAGTTTTTTACTGAGTTTAAGAAAAGGGATAGTGGCTCTGATGAAGTTGTAAAATCTTCAGATCCTTTTAATTTAAGTGCTTATGATTTTTTTGCCGCTTTGAGTGGATCTGATTCTTTAGGCAATAACTGGGGACTTCACTTATTATATAGCACAGACAAATATATCATTCGTCAAGATACCTCTACCTTAATGAGTGAAGTCAATAGTATTGATATTATTAAAGGAAGCCAGAATTATTTAGTACTCGGCTTAGACTATAACTCAAAATGGGGTCTCAGTTGGAATGCTGGATTTGTAAGGCAGTCCTTGTCAGACACGCTTCGTGATACGACTGGCTTTAGAGCAAATTCTGTAGCGGAATCTGCATCGTTTATTGATGGCTTTAATTTTGTTCAAACGACGATTAGTGTGGGTGCTGAAAAGCCTTTTCAGGGTCATATTCTCGGTTCTGATTTAAGTACTTCTCTTTTATTTGAACATCAAATTATTGAACGTGAATATCCTGATTTTAATGCTGTACAAAAGATGAAAGAGAGTGGTAATATTTTGACGGGGGCTTCTCGTATGAGGTGGCTTTCTCAAAAACAAAATATGGTTCTTGCTTTAGGGGCTCTTGCTGATTATAGTGGCCATGCATCGCCTATTGCTTCTTTTGATTTGGAACGCAAATTATTTTCAGAAGAAAAAAGCCCTTGGCGCCTTTTTGGTAATGCAGCATGGAGAGCTGATTGGACTCCTGTATATCAAGAAAATGATATAGATGGTATTCTTGTAAAAGGAGCTTCTGCAAAACTTGGTGTTGGTTATCGAAGCAAGTATTTAGATGTTCAAACACATGGCTTTGGTCGCTATTATGTAAACCCTGTACTTCCACAACCTAAGGCATACGCTCATTATACAGAACAAACGGACGTTGATTTTGCATGGGTCTATGGTGTCCAGGCAAAAGCAGAGTGGAAAACATCTCATCACTTTTCTATGGGAACAAATATTAGTTCGGTCTATGGAGAGTATGAACTTGCAGGGGATCGCTCTCTTCCATGGCAAGCGAATTCGCGTTTAGACATGGTCTCTCATTTCCGCTTTTACCCTAGAAAAGATTCTCTATTCTCTTTTATTCTCTCTCATCATGCGGCTTGGCATAGGCCACTTTATTATTACAAGATTACCCCATCAGCGATCGAGGGCGGTGAAGAAGTCTATGGTACAAGACGGGTAGATGATATTGAGGATTTTACGGATTTATTTAGAACCGATCTCAGAGTGAACTTAGACCTTCCTGGAAAAAGAGCTTTCTTTAGGAATGTTCGTTTTTATATTGAGGCAAACAATATCTTAGCTAATCTAGATGTGCCTGCACTTCGCTTCTTAGGCGGTGAAAATGCACGCGAACGCTCTGTCGTCACTCAAGATAATGATTCTAATCATCTAAATGGGTATGAAATTGTTCCTTTTATGGCTAAAGGAATGGGGCTCTTTGTCCAGTTTGGTGTAGAAGGCACTTTCAGTATTTAAGTTCATAAGCTTGTTTTAGAATTATTTTTTTATGATGCTTTTTAGATCGTCTAATTTTGGATTTTCTTTAAGATTTTTGAATCTATTCTTTCTATTGGTTTTTTTTCCGTTCATGGCTTTCGCCGCGGATTCGATTTTTGTCCCTAAACCACCAGAAAAACCTCTACGCTTTTGTAAAGCAACGTCACTTTTTTTGAAATCAATAGAATCTGATTCATCTTTCGTTGAAATAACAAGATGGCGAGATGTTAAATTCGATTTAAGATATGCTTCTTTTAATAATGTGACGGGGCATGATTTATATTGTGGTTCTAAACGTGCTTTTTTACATCGTGATGCCGCCGAAAAATTTAGGAAAGCTATACGTCTATTGAAGAAAAAATATCCTGATTATCATTTTGTGATTTTTGATGTCACTCGCCCTTTATATGCTCAAGAAGCGCTTAGGGCATTGGTGAGAGGAACGCCTTTTTCTCATTATGTCACAAGCCCTGCATCGGGCAGTATTCATAATTTTGGTTTAGCTATAGATTTATCGATCGCAGATAGTACAGGGAATCTTTTAGATATGGGTACAGATTTTGATTCTTTTGAACCATGTGCAGGTAAACAAGGCGAAGCCGAGGCGTTAAAACAAGGCCGCTTAAATCAAGAGCAAATAAAGAACAGAAATCTACTTCGTCAGGTGATGATTCAAGCTGGTTTTATTTCATTACCAAGTGAATGGTGGCATTTTAATGCTTATCTCTCTAAAGAAGTACGGGCTAATTACACCAAAGTTTCTTTTTAAGGAATCAAAGGCGTTTTATAGAAGCTCGCTTCAGCCGATCATTTAATGCGATTCCTAATCCTTCATTTGGAATAGGATCTACTAAAATAAAACGATTGGGCTCTACGTCTAATTTATGCATAAACGCGTATAAATTGGCCGTGGCTTCTGTGAGATTGCCTGTTTCAGAAAGATTTAATGAGGCTGGAATGTTTGAAACGGTGTTTCCAAAAGCAAGGCGTACCGTATTTGAAGGAAGAACATAGCCCTTTGGTAAATCGCCGTAATAAAGAGGAATATGAGGCTGGTAATGAGTATCCATCGTTCCTGGAGAGAGCATCGCTTCTCCAGGATTTGATGTGGAATTTTTTAAGATCACTTTCCCAATAACAGATTCAATCATTAATGGTGTAATTGCACCAGGCCTTAGAATTACAGGTATTTCATTTTGAAAAGAAATAATCGTGCTTTCAACACCAACAGAACAAGGGCCTCCATCGACAATCCCATCGATCTTAGAACCTAATTGGTCTGCGACGTGTTCTGCTGTGGTAGGGCTTACGTGCTTGAATAAATTTGCACTCGGAGCCGCAAGAGGCACTTCTGCTTGGCGAATAATATCTTGAGCTATAGGGTGTTGCGGAAGCCTTACTGCAACAGTAGAAAGCCCGCTTGTCGCCAGGTCAGGAATACATGGCTTCTTTGGAAGGACCATTGTTAAAGGGCCTGGCCAAAAAGTACGCGCTAGGGTATATGCTGCTTCGGGAATGTCTTGTGCCACATTATCTAGGGAATTAATATCTGCAATATGCACAATAAGGGGATCAAAAACAGGACGCCCTTTGGCTGCAAAAATTTTAGCTAATGCAAGAGGATCCAAAGCGTTTCCCGCGAGACCGTATACGGTCTCGGTGGGTATTGCTACAATATGCCCCGAAGCGAGCAAAGCGGCCGCTTCGGAAACGCTAGTCCAAGGCGGGTAGGACATTAAGCTTCCGGAACAGGATCGGTATTCGTAGAAGAATCTTTTCCAAAAATAGCATCACATGCTTTATTAAAACGCTTCCAAACTTTATCGGAATGTTCTCTTGGCACTGCACCCACTTCTTTCCAGAGTCGACGGAGATGCTTTACTTGATTCATGGAATCTTCTTTATTCGATTCATTTAGGTTTTCAAGAAGCTGTTCAGCTTGTTCGCAAAGCATGTACTTCTTTTGCAAATTATTCTTTCTAGCATGTTCCTGAATATCAAGTTGATCACGACGACGAGTGAAAAATTCATCACAAATGGTTTTGAATTCCTTATGAAGATCGAAATCGTCAATGCCGCAAGAACCTAATGTTTTCCATTCTTGTTGAAGTGATCTTGTGATATCGGCGCTTTGATTGGCGCCAGCATTTTCCATTAAGTTTGCGATTTGTTCTATCATCGCTTTCTTTTTAGCTTTAATTTCATTCAGATTATTTCTTGTTTCTTCATTAATCTCAGCATAACTTTCAAGAATCTTATTCGTGATAGAAGAGAAACGTTCCCAAATAGATTCAATATTTTCTTTAGGAACCATTCCAATGGCTATCCATTCTGCTTCAATAGAGCGTAAGGTATCCAATGTTGCTGGATTTGAAAAGTCTAGTTCTAAGGATTCAAGTTTTTCGCAAAGAGCTTCTTTTGCTTTCAAATTCGCTTGCTTAGCTTCATCCATTTCTTCAAAGTGAGATCTTTTTTGTTCAAAGAACTTGTCGCAAGCAGTACGGAAACGATTCCATATTTCATCGGACTGACTCTTAGGCACTGGACCAATGGCTTTCCATTCTTCTTGTAACTTCTTTAATTTATTAGATGTTTCATTCCAATTTTCAGAAATTTGAAGTTTTTCGGCTTGTTCACAAAGAGCTTGTTTTTTCTCATAATTTTCTTGTCTTATAAGATCTTCTTGCTTGATTCTTTCTTTGTGCTCAGCATAAAAAGAGTCTGTGATGGCATGGAAACGATCCCAAAGGATTTGATTCATTTCTTTAGGAACTTGACCAATGGTTTTCCATTCGTTTTGTAGATCTATAAATTGCTTGAATTTATCTTTCCAAGGAATGGTTTCATCACTTACAAGCTTTTCAGCGCGCTCGCAGAGGGCTTCTTTTTGTTCTAAATTCTTTTGGCGTTCGGCATTTTGTTCTTCTAAGAGAGGAGAACAACGTTCCATTATTTTTTCGAATAATTCTCTGAACTGTTCTCGTAATTCAGTGATTCGAGAAGGAGCTACAGGGCCAATTGTTTTCCATTGGTTGCTTAAAGTACGAAGCTTAAATAATACTTCTTTACTTGGCTCTTCTTTGAGAAGGAAGGCCATCTCTTCGAGAATCGTTTCTCGATCTCGTTCGTTGTGCCAAGATTCCCATTGTTGCATTTCTTGGAATCGAGAAGTAGCTTCTTTATATTCTTTCCAGATTTCTTGATAGCGATATTTATCTTCGCCAACAATCTCTTTCCATTCTTGGTAAGAATCTTTAAGAGTCTTAGCTATATCACGGAAATTAACGTTTTCATCAATACTCTTGATCTTTTTTATCAGGTTTTGAAGTTTCACAAGATTTGATTGGAAAATTTCATCTTGCAAAGCACTTGCCTTATCAAATGTTTCAGAGATTTGATTTTTCAAAGAATTATAGGTTTCAAAGAGTACATCGGACTCTAAAATGGCTGGTAGAGATTCCCAATTGCTAATTAAACTTTTCACTTGACGACTTACTACTTCTGAAAAATCTTTTTGAGCTAGGTGTTTTAGTTGCTCAATGATTTCAAGTCTCATGGATTGAACTATAGAATCGTCATGAATGGTTTCAGCTTTTTCATCAGAAGGGTCTTTCTCTTCTTTCACAAGCGAGAGACGATCAAAGCGAGAAATTGCAGCAGTAAAACGTTTGATTAAAGCTGCAGGCACATTGTCTTTATGAGTATTCCAGAAATCAATAATCTCATTAACGCGAAGTTGACTTTCTTTCACTTTATTATCGTTCAAGATTTTTTCAAATTCTTCGAGATATCGATCTAATTGACCCACTTTGAGTTCGAGTAATTGTTTTTGTTTTTGCTCTTCTTCTTTTTTGGCAAGTTCTTCTCTGCACTTTTCTTTGAATGTTTCATGCAGTCCGTCTAATTCCGCTTGAGCAGGACCCATGCCAAGAGCAGATGCTTCTGCAATAATGCCATTAAATTCATCTGTATGACTGAGACAGGATTTGTCTTCGATAATTCGTTTTGCTTGTTGAATTAAAGCTTCTCTTTTCTTAAAGAGCATCATGGTAGCAGAAGTCGCAGTCTGTGGTTCTGCTTTTTGTGCCTTTAATTTTTCATTTGCCTTTTGACGTACAGTATTGTGGCGAGAATTTTTCGCAATGTCTTGTAATAGGGTTTCGCTATCGATCGCACTAACAGCAGCAAGAGCCACTTCTTCTTTTGAATCCTTAAGAGCAACAACAGATAAAAAACCTGGCTTATTGCATTTTTGAACTAAAGCAAGACGTAACTCAGAAGAGGGCATCGTTTTCAATAATTCTTCTGCAAAACGAGTGTTTGCAATTTCATCCACGTAGCTTAGTTCAAGATCAGAAGCGGTTCCTCGAAACTCTTTTAAGATTTTTACAATTTCTTCATTGAGCTTATTTTCAGCAGTGCGTTTAATTAATGGATCCTTTTCCTCTTTAGATAATTGACGTAAAGCAGAAATGACTGTTAATTTGCGTATGGCCATGGCGCGAACTTCTACAGCCTCGTCGCTTGTTGCGACGGTTTCAAATACATCTTGGTTTTCTGGGCCAAGTTCTTGTAAAGCTTTAATACGTACTTCAGGGTCAGAGTGCTGCCATTTTGGTCTAAATACATTTAATAAGCTCATAAGGATCTCCATATAAGATGGCATTTCCGATTTAGGAAATGAAACTCAACATAATCTAAATAAATCAATAAGTGAAGTAATAAAAAAAAACGCTTTTTATAGCTTTTAGAAGCTATTTTTGAGCTATTCCATGACTAAACGAATACCTAAAACCCCTGTTCCCGAAAATATGGACAAGGTCATGACCCCTGAGTCGTTTGATCTGTTTTGTGATGTTTATATTCCACAGGCTCCTCATGTGTATACTTATGGGGTTCAAAGAGGGGAGGTTGTACAAAAAGGCAGTGTTGTTTGGGTGCAATTTAATCGACGAAAAATTGGACTTGCCGTTGTTTCGAGAGTGTTTACGGAACGCCCTCATTTTAAATTGAAAAGAGCAGTGCCACACTTGAGTCATTATATTTTTTCTGAACGTTACATGGAAAATTTAGAATGGACTGCTAAGTATTATTTGTCTTCTCCAATGACAGCTCTACATGCTTTTTTACCTTCCGATTTTCCTGTTTTATTAGATGCGGCTCTGGCAGACATTCTCGAAACCACTTGTCCTTCTAACAAAGAAGCAAAGACTATTCCTCCATGTTTAACAAGGGAACAAAAAGAAGTTGTAGATAAATTAACTTTAATGCTTGAAGGCGATTCTTTTCGAGGTGCCTTATTACATGGCGTTACGGGTTCAGGAAAAACGAGAGTTTATCAAGAAGTAGTGGAAAAAGCGTTATCCTTGAATAAAAAAGTTCTTATTCTTGTACCAGAAATAGGTTTAACTCCCCAAAGTGTCGCTCGCTTTTCTGATTTTTTAAATGAGCCTGTCTATGTTTTACATTCTGCATTATCAAAAGTTGAAAAGAGAAAAACGTGGGTGGAAATTCTTCTTGGCCGAGCGAGAGTGGTGCTTGGTACGAGAAGTGCAATTTTAGCTCCTTTTGATTTTGATCTGGTTATTTTAGATGAAGAACATGATTCTTCTTACAAACAACAAGATCCTGCTCCTCGCTATCATTGTCGAGAACTTGCTTTTCATTTAGCTCATAAACATGGGGCCTTAGTGGTTTTAGGTAGTGCTACGCCTTCTGTAGAAACATTTTCGTATGCTAAAGAAGGAAATCTCTCCTATTTCTATTTATCGAAAAGAGCTACTGATATTCAAATGCCAAAAGTGCATTTGATTGATATGAAAAAAGAAGCTTCTTTACAACAAACGGGAATTCTATTGTCTTCTCCTCTTAGAGAAGCTTTAACGAAGTGCCTCGATGAAGGGCATCAGGCGATTATCTTGATGAATCGTAGAGGGTATTCTAAAACAAGAGTTTGTAGCGGTTGTGGCGCAACATTGTATTGCAAAAATTGTCATATTCCTCTTGTTTATCATAAGCAGCATCGTGGTTTACTTTGTCATTATTGTGGTTGTATACATCGCATAGATGCACCTTGTTTTGAATGCGGTTCTCCTACTTTTGAATTTCAAGGTGGAGCTATTGAAAAATTAGAAGAAGAAATTATATCGTGGATTCCAAGTGCAAAAGTGGTTCGAATGGACCGAGATACGACTCAAAATATAGGGTCTGCAGAAGAGATTTTAACTTCTTTTAGAGATCAAGAATACAATGTCCTTTTAGGAACGCAAATGGTGGCAAAAGGGCATGATTTCCCGAGGGTGCAACTGGTGGGAATCGTTGGAGCCGATATAGGAACAGGCATCCCCGATTTTAGAATGAGTGAGCGATTGTTTCAGTTGTTAAGCCAAACGGCAGGTCGTGCTGGGCGAAATCAAGAAGGTGGTGAAGTCTGGATCCAAACAATGAATCCAACAGATCCTTTGATGCGTTTCGCTTTGACTCATGATTATGAAGGCTTTATAGAAATGGAAATACAACAACGTCGAGAAGCGTGTTATCCTCCTTTTTGCAAATTGCTTTCAATAGAAGTCGGTGCACGGGATCAAACTGTTTTGCAAGAAACGGTGCAAAAAATAGAAACCCTCATTTTACCTCATCAAAGTGTTCAGCTTTTAGGGCCTGTAGAGGGTTTTATTCCGATGCTGAAAAAAACATTTTGGATGCGCTTTCTCGTAAAAGCGGAATCAGCGGTAGCGATTAGAAATGCGATAAAGCCATTAACATCTGATTTAAGAACGCTTGGAATCCCTGTGAATACAGAGATTAAGCTTGATATGGATCCTTGAGGATATTCCTTAATTCTTGAGCGGCTTTTTCTAATTGATCATTAATAATGGTGTACTCGTACTTACCATGCTTTTTGGCATAATCTATCTCTTTTACCGCATTATCTAATCTCAGTTGAATCACTTCCTCTGAGTCAGTCGCTCTTTGAAGTAAACGTTTTTTTAACTCTTCAATAGAAGGAGGTAAAATCAGGATGCCTGTAGATTCAGGATAAACTTTATCAAAGTTGATTTTGCCAAAGACGTCTAAATCAAATAAAATACGTTTCCCTTGAGCGAGTTGTTCTTCTACAAAAGATTTTGGCGTGCCGTAATAATTTTCATGAACAAGATTCCATTCCACTAGTTCATTTTTTGCAATCATTTCTTCAAACTCTTTTTTTGTTTTGAAAAAATAATGAACACCATTGATTTCGCCTTTTCTAGGAGCTCTTGTAGTTGCTGAAATCGAATAACAAATGTCAGGAAACTCTTGAATGACTAAGTCTTTTAAGGTTGTTTTGCCCGCTCCACTAGCGGCACTCATGACATATAATCTGTGTTTCATTTTTTATCCTCAATGTAAAGAGGACGTTGTTTGACTTCATCGTAGATGCGGCCAATGTATTCGCCAAGAATTCCAATTGAAATGAGTTGAATTCCTCCAAAAAAGACAATCGCTCCCATTAAAGAAGCCCATCCAGGCACTGTCGTTTCGGGGAATAGTACTTTTTCAAGAATGCTCCAAATAAAAACACCTAAAGCGATGATTGTCGCGAGAAGGCCAACCAAGAAACTAATTTTTAAGGGCGTTGTACTAAAACCAGTGATTCCATCAATCGCAAGCCTAATCATTTTACGAAGAGGGTATTTTGAAATCCCTGCAGTTCTTTCAGCACGATCGTAGAGAATTCCTACTTTCTTAAATCCAACCCAACAAACTAAGCCTCTTAAAAAACGACTGCGTTCGGGGAGGCTGTTCAGTTGATCGACTACCACGCGGTCCATCAACCGGAAATCACCTGTATCTGGAGGTATTTCAATATTGGTGAGGGCATGGATTACTCGATAAAAACAGTATGCAGAAAAACGTTTGAACAAAGATTCGCCACGGCGTTTGTTTCGTTGGGCATAAACCACTTGGTAGCCTTCTTGCCATTTGCTAATCATATCGTGAATTAAGCTTGGAGGATCTTGAAGGTCGCCATCAATAATAACAACTGCATCTCCCTTGGCGTGTTGTAAGCCCGCACTAAAAGCGGCTTGATGCCCAAAATTACGGCTAAAATTAACTAGTTGATTATGTGGGGTGCTTTCTAAAAGCTTTTCAAGTATTTCTCTCGTTTTGTCTTTTGATCCATCATTTACAAAAATAATTTGATGATTAAGGCCTTTGAGTTCCTCTTCTAAAGTTAAAAATGTTTTTTCAACAATTTCTTCTTCGTTATATAAGGGGACAATGACTGATAAAAGCATAAGTTCTCCAATTATTATTCGTAAAGTGTAGGGTAGATAATGTTCACATGATCACAATCGCGAGATTGAAGTGACAGTGTTTTTATGGTAAGCTTTTTTACATTTTTTATAGAAGCCTCAATAGGAATTACTTTTTGAGGGCTTATCTCTTGACTTTGATAAATCATTTGGTCATCGCCTTCGATGACTACTTGGACTCCATCGCTACAAAGGCTTTCATCGTCTAGCCCAATAAATGCTGTTAATTTGCTGTAGGGCTTATCTAGTAAGAAAACAGTCGTGGAGGCAGCGTGAATGCCAAAACCTTCTGTAAATCGTTTCCCTCCAACAGTAAAGGGGTTTTCTTCTATTGTGGTGTTCTTTTTCAATTCCCCCCAATCTTGTTTGTGAGAAATTATTGCAAGATCAATGAGTTTTGTGGCTCCTTGGTTTTGTGCAAAAAAGACAGATTGGTGGTAAGCTATGTTTTTATTCTTAAGAGTATCTAGGATATAAAATTCAAGCGTATTATAACCTGGAACGGTATTTATTCCTTCTATAGAGCGAGTGTCATTTTTTGCTGCATAAGGTTCTTGCCAAAGAAGTTTTTGATTCATATAAAGTCTTGTTTCCCATGGCTCTTGCTGTGTATGGCGTTGAATGTAGGAAACAGTCACCGCATTTGTAGAATCAATGACTGGCGGAGAAACTTGAATGACTTGATCGTATTGATACGTTTTTTTGCCTTTGAATTTTGCGATTTGTACCCAATAATTATTGGTGATCAGAATGTTTTTCACTGCTTCTAATTGCATTTCTCTTTCAAAAACATCGCAAGTGGTGGGGATACGTGTTTCTACTGCTTTTTGATGGTATGTTTTACTGTCCCAACAATCTAGACCACGTATGTAATAGACTTCGCCATCGTAGTCGTCTATCCATTTTTTTAATACAGCTTCGTTTTGACTTCTAGCAAAATTATAGTGAACAGAAGAAATACCATAGCCTATAAAATGCCAGGGCCTACCATAGATGAAAAGCCGTTTTTTAGCGGGTTCTGTTTCAAGCCAGCTTAAAATGCTTTTTTCTTCTATAGTTAAGTGGTTTCTATTGTACATAATGTTTTTATTGAAACTGCTTTTATAGTTCATGGTGTAGCCAAAGAATCCAATGGCACTTAAAAGAAGAATCACTGCTGTGACAATTGGCTTAGAAAGGAAATTTTCTTTTCTAGTAAATTTTAGAAGAAGATTGATGAGTAGATTGATGCCAAAGGCTGCTATAAAAGCCATGGTCGGGAGCATCACCACACTATATCTTTGATTGATTTCAATGGAAAAATCACCAGAGACATTTTCTAAAATAGCATAGGTTTGGATATGGTAAAGTAACAAAAATAAGAGAGAATAAAATGAAAAGCCTTGCTTACCTTGTTGCCATTCGCGAACGGCGGAAAATACAAGAGCAAGAACACCAAAAACAAAGAGATAGTTAAAGTAAGTTAAAAATGGGTTGACTAGTTCTCCGTTTTTAAGAGGCTGCGTCATAACAGTCCAATTTTTAGCAAGGTGTTCTAGAAAATAGCCATGAGCCTTAAACTCACCGCCCTGAAAACTATAACCTTGAAAATAGCTGATGGTTAAAAGCGCTGGTAAAGTAAAGATGGAAAGGATGAGAAAAAAAGCGGGAGCTTTTTCGTCACGACGATCGAGTATTTTCGGGAGTGAAAAAAGAATAAAAGCGAATAAGCAAAAAACGGTTTCTTGACGTGTTTGTGCAAAAAAAGCAAGGATAAGACCGAGTAGAATCCAATGAGTTAATGTATTTTTTTCGTACGCCCATTTAAAGACTAAAATGGAAAGTGCTGATAAAAAGAAATAAAGAGGTTCTACAGACATCGATCGAAATTGAAATAGAATCGTTGGCTGTGAGGCGATGAGGATGACAGATAAGAAAGAAAGAATCGGTTGCTTTGTCCAGACAAAAATAGCAAGGAAAAAGAGCAGTAATGTTGCTGCAAACATTAATAACTGGGCACTAAAAATCCATTGTAGATCGGTGCCAAAGAGGTACATACCCAAGTAGTATAAAAAAGGTTGCCCTTTCGTTTTAAAACTATTGGATACAACATAACACTCAAGGCCACCATCTTTGAATTCCCCTTGATTACAGGTGCCAGAAGATTGATTGTAGTATAAATTCTGAGCTACCGAGAGAAAAATACTTTCATCGCTTTGAACGCGGTGTCTTGCTTCAATTTGTGTTCCAGCAAAAATAGTGGCAAACGCAATAAATCCAATGACTGCTAAAAAAAGATGTTTTGACGGAAAATGTTCACGAATCCAATTCGTAAGATCTTTATGTAAGTAAATAAAAAGACTAATAACAGCAATGAACTGAATAATGAAAAGCCAAATGGGAAAATGAAGATCCGCATTTTTTATGAACTCTTTTTGATCAATATTTGGTAAAAGGTATATCAAAAAGGGGATTAAAACGGCTATAATGGTCCCGATGAGTCCAACAGGATGAGCTAAGTTTTTGAATAAGTGAACGATTGTTTTCATAATAAAATTTGAATTCAAAATAAAAAACGTAAGATTGAGTAAGAATATAGGTTTTTTAAGTTTTATCGCTTGTAGAAATAGTAAAGAAAAATTAAATTTGCGTCGCAAAATGTTTTTTACCTTAAAGAGGTTTTTCAGTGCAAAATGAGTTAATTCTTAAAGCAGCAGACAATGTTCGAATCCTTTCAGCGGCAATGGTCCAGAAAGCCAAATCGGGCCATCCCGGTGGAGCTATGGGGGCTGCTGATGCAATAACTCTTTTATTCGCTGAATTTTTACGTTTTAATCCAGATCAGCCAAGTTGGATGGGTCGCGATCGCTTTTTTATGGATCCAGGCCACATGTCCCCACTTTTATACTCTGAGCTTGCTTTAACGGGCTTTATGGGGCTTTCTGATCTTGCTGAATTTAGACAACTTAATAGTGAAACCCCTGGGCATCCTGAGCTTGCAGTGCATCGCGCTATTGAAAACTCTTCTGGACCATTAGGTCTTGGTCATGGTATGGCTCTTGGGACTGCCATTGCAGAACGCTTTATGGTAGAGCGTTTTGGTGATATTGTGTCTCATAAAACGGTGGTCTTAATTTCGGATGGTGGTGTTCAAGAAGAAATAGCCTACGGTGTAGGTCGTGTGGCTGGGCATCTTCAATTGTCCAATTTGATTTTATTTTATGATGCCAATGAAGTGCAGCTCTCTTGTAAAACAAAAGACGTCATGTGCTTTGACGTTGCCAGTCAGTATAAGGCTTGGGGCTTTAGGGTTTTTGAAGTCGATGGCACGGATTTGAATGCTCTTCGCCAAGCTTTTCAGGCTGCATGGGCTGAAACAGAACGTCCTGTGATTGTGATTGGCCATACGATTATGGCAAAAGGTGCTATTGCTGAAGATGGTACTTCTTATGAAGGTCAGGTGAGCACCCATGGTCAGCCTCTCAATGCAGCTGGTGCTTCTACCGAAGCCACCGTAGCTCGTTTAGGCGGTAATCCACAAGATCCATTCCAAATTTTCCCAGAAGTAAAAAAGGCTTTTGCCTCTCGTTTAGACGAGCTTCGCGCGCAAGTCAAAGAATGGGAAAAGAAAAAGTCTACTTGGGATAAAGAAAACGCCGAATTATCAGCACGTTTAGATTCTTGGCTCTCTGGTCAAGGTCCACGTTTAAACCTTTCTGATTTACCAATCAAGGAAGGCGTTGCTACTCGTGTTTCTTCTGGCTCTGTTCTTGCTCATTTAGCAGAAAACTATAAGAATATTATTTGTAGTTCCGCAGACCTTTCTAATAGTGATAATACTCAGGCATTCTTGGATCGTACTGGTATTTTCCGCCCTAACGATTTTAAGGGGGCTTTTTTACAAGTAGGCGTAGCTGAACTCACAATGGGTGCTATTGCTTGTGGTATCGCTCTTCATGGCGGGCTTTATCCAATTTGTGCCACATTCTTTGTTTTTAGTGATTTTATGAAGCCTGCGATTCGTATGGCTGCTTTGATGGGTTTACCTGTTAAATACGTATTTACTCATGATAGCTTCAGAGTTGGCGAAGATGGCCCAACTCATCAACCTATAGAACACGAAACTCAAATTCGTCTTTTAGAAGGGTTAACTAAAGCGAACGGAAAGCCTGAGATGCTTGTCCTAAGACCAGCAGATGCTTATGAAACTTTAGTTGCCTGGGAAATGGCTTTTGAAAACACAAATAGCCCTACAGCACTTGTTTTAACTCGTCAAAATGTAGATGTTTTACCAAGCGAAGGTGTTTCTCATTACGAACGAGCCACAAAAGCGAAAAGTGGAGCTTATATCGTTAGCGATAATACAAAACCTAACGCAAAACCAGATTTGATTTTGGTGGCCAATGGCTCTGATGTTCTCTTAAATCATAAGGCAGCAGAAATCTTAAGAGCAGAAGGTCTTTCTGTTCGAACGGTTTCTATGATTAGCCCTAAGCTCTTTTTAACGCAACCAAAATCTTATCAAAACCAAGTCATTGAACCATGGAGACCAGTAATGGCTCTCTCAAGTGGTTTGCCTTTACTATTCCAATCTGTTGTTGGTGGAATGGGTAAAACAATTGGTCTTGAACGTTTTGGAGCATCTGCACCAGCACCTGTTCTTGAAAAAGAATTTGGTTATGTTCCAGAAGCCGTGGCAGAAAAAGCAAGGGCATACTTAGCTGAATATAAACAAGCTTGTAGTGATTTTTTGAAAGCAAATACTTAGTTTTTTAGAACTAGATTCTTTTGCCTATCATTTCTCTTTGTTGTTTCGCACATTTATTTGCTTAGTTATAATCTTTATTGGTTAAATGATTCTTTAAAGGTTATTTTTAAGATGTGTGTTTTATACAAATTTTTTTCTAAAAATGATTTTTTTGATAAAATGTGGTGTGCGTTTTGAAAAATAAAAAGTGATTTTTGGATTCATTTCAACGAGGGAAAATTATGCGTACAATAATCTTTTTCACTTTGCTTTTTGCAAATACTCTTATGGCACAAGAAGCTCCTGATAATATTCGAAATCTATGCGATACTCTTCGTATTGGTGAAACGACAGAAGAAAGAACAATGAAGATTAGTCTGGATACCATTTATGATTTTAGATTCGAAAACGATAATCAAATAAATTCTCATTTCTATCGTTCCATTGAGGATCTTTCTCCGATTAGAGGAAGTAAAAATTTTGTGGATTTAACTATTCCTGTTTCTATTGAATCCCAATGCTTAAAATCTAACAATGCCTGTTCTATTGCTTTTTATGATGCGGACGCCAAAAAATGGGCGGCAAAAGATACTTCTTGCGTGACTCAAATTTATGATATTCACGAATCTCTTTTTGATGTATACGATTCATCCAATTCTTATAACTGGATTCAATATCGTTTTGAGGATTGGAGTGCGAATGACCCTATGAATCAAACGGATATTCTCTTATCTGTGACCCCAGAAATGAGAGCCTCAAGTTGGCTTACCATCGCTTATGTTGTGGATACTGTTGATGGAGGAGGTTTTCGTTATTCGTTAGGGATGTCTAGGAATGTCGATTCTTTAGAATCAGCTACGGGAGCAATAGATCTCTTAGCTGCGGCAAAAGATAAAGTGATTTATCGTCAGACGTTAAAATTCGTACTAGCAGAAGAAAAACTAATTGTAGAAGATCCTCCTATCAGTATAAAGAAGTCCATTGAAAATCCACGGCCATCGTTTTCTATGCAGAGGATGGATGGAGGCGTTTTAATTCGTGGCCCTAAAGGGGAAGTACCTAGTTTAAGACTTTTGAATGGAACCTCCGTTTCTGGAAAAGTTCCCGTTTCTGCTGGAGTTTACTTTATTTCTATTGAAAAAGGGTCTTGGCATCGTATTTTTGTCCAAGATTAACTCCTTTCTTTTTCCTTTTCTTTTTTATAGATTAAGAGCCAGCTTTAAGAGCTGGTTTTTTTATACATCCCTTGCAGGGGGCTTTTCTTACAGAAAAGGCTGCAACGTATTTGCGGAGGATGTATGGTAAATCGCTCTCTTCTTCTTGTATTCTTTTTCGGGCTCGCCTTTGTATTTGCAGGCGATCCTAAGCTTTCTCTTGATTTTGTTAATACCGATATTAAAGAAGTCGCGCGCACTATCTCTGCGGCCTATGATATCGCCATTCTTGTCGATCAAGAGGTTTCTGCAACTATTACAGTCCATTTAGATAGCGTGGGCCTTTTTGAAGGGCTTTCAGCGATTGCAAGTGCCAATGGACTTGAAGTATTTCAAGAAGGGTCTTTATATCGAATTCGAAAAAAAATAGAACGAGGTGAAAATTACTTTTCATCGAAAGAGGGGCTTGTTTCTATTGATGTCCAGAATAAAGGCATTCAAGAGTTTATTAAAGAATATGCTGCGAATACTAATTTGAACATCTTAATCGATCCAAATATAAAAGCAAAAATTAGTGGGCGTTTGGAGGGGTTATCTCCTTTTTCTGCATTAGTCTCATTAATGCAAGCACATGGCTTTCGAGTACTGCAAAAAGAGAATTTTTTTCTTATTGAAGAAGATCGGCATTCAAGAGAGGAGGGGGCTTCTTCTGTTTTAGATCTTGCTTATAGAAATTCTTCTTTTTTTGTCGATTTGCAAAGTGCATCCTTAAAGCAGGTTTTAAATGAGATGGCTACGCTTGCTCATTTGAATTTAGCGGTTTATGGAGAGCTTCGTGAAAACGTGCATCTCAAAGCAGATTCTCTTTCCTTAAAGGCGTTATTAAAAATGCTTTTTCAAGGGAGCCGTTACACTTATACATTTGATTCTCTTGGCTCCATTTTAGTCGGAGAACGGGGGGCTCCTTCTGCGATTGCAGGGAACTCTTTGTATTACTTAGAGCATATTCATTCTGAAAAAGCTCTATTGTTGCTTTCAAAAGCGTATCAAGATCGAGGGCTTCGCATTTTAGAAGTGAAAGAACAAAATGCATTGCTGTTGATGGGGGCTTCTACAGAAATAGAATCAGCCACACAATTTTTAAAACAAATCGATGTAGAAAACCTACAAGTGTTATTAGAATGCATCATTGTAGAGTTTAATAAGGGAAAACAATTTGAGTTTGGATTACGCTCAGGATCAGGGAAAAAAACAGCAGAAGGTGGGCTAGGCTTAAATAGTTTTATTCGTATTACAGATAAAAGTCGCTCTTGGGGAAGAGGGTTTGGAGAAATAGGGCTTCTTTCAGACCAATTCGATTTTGAATTAGCGGCTCTTGAAGAAAATAATCAAGCCGAGATTTTAGCAAGGCCAAGTATTAGCACCTTAAATGGAAATAAAGCAAGTATTAACGTGACGAATACGACTTACTATATGGTAAGTCAGGTTTCTGCAGATGGGTTTCCGATTACAGATTATCGTTCTTTTAATGAGGGTGTCAGTTTAGAAATTACTCCATCAGTGGCACGTAGCGGAGAAATCACTATAGAGATCATTCCAGAAATTAAAACTTCAGCAAGAAGCACTGGAGAAGGGCCAAGAGATATTAGTACTCGAAACTTAAAAACAATCGTTTCTTTAAAAGAAGGGGAAACTTTTTGTCTAGGTGGCTTGATTCGAAAAACATCTGCAAAAATTCGATCAGCAATTCCCTTTTTAGGGAGTCTTCCTTGGATTGGAAAATGGTTTAGTTATCATACTAATGAAGAATATACGATGGAACTCGCTGTTTTTATTACGCCTCGTTTGATTCGTAAAGGGATGAACAAGAGGACGCCATGATTTTAGTGAAAAGAGAAAAAGAAATGGTTCAAGGCGTTTCAGAATGTTTTACGTTGACGCTAGAACTTCAAACGCCTTTTGGTGAAGAGCCGCATCCAGAGATGATTTTAGATCATATCAAAAAGGAATTGCCTCTTTCTTGTGAACGAGCTCAAAATCGAATTTCTTTTTTACCATTGATTTCTTTCAATAGTTCGATGGGGAGAACGCATCGTTTTCTCGTGGCTTTTTCATTAAAAGATTTTTCTAAGAACCGTTCTTTTTGTGATCGCGTTTTACCTTTAGGCATTGCTTTTAGTGCCTTTGCAGAAGAGGAGATGATAAATAAGGATGGTTACGAAAATTTAATATGTGGAGGGGTTTTAGGAGATCACTTTTTTTTATTGATTTTTTATAATGGCAAATTAGTTCACTGGATTCAGGAACATATAGAGTCTAAAACATATGATCTAAACAAGCGGATTCACCGTCTCCGACTTTTTATTCAAGCGGATCCTTTTCTTTCTCGTTTAGGAGATTGCCCTATTTCTATTCTCTCTGAAGAAAAGCATTATTCTTTTTTTGAAAAAGCCATTAACGATCCTTTGTGGAGGCGCTTTGATTTAGATCCTTCTGTAGAATTAAAAGAACGAGCATGGAAACGATTACAGAGGCGTTTTATTTATGCTTTCATTCTTTTACTGATCTTTTTTGTAAGTACTTTTTTCTTAAATCAGTTTCTTTTTTCATCTAAAGAAATGATTTTAGCAAAGCAAGCCAAAGACGAGTTATATCAAGATGCAGAAAGGCAAAAAATACTAGCGTTCCAAAATCAAATACTTCAATTGCCATTTCCTTTAGATTTAGATCTTCTCTTACAAGAAATAGGGAATGCTGTAGCCAAAGGGACAAGGCTAAAGGCTCTAAAGAAAATAGCCTCAGAAGAAGGGGACTATTATCTGTTAAATTTTTCAGCCATTCATTTTGAAGAAGCTTCACGTTTAGAAAACAAATTGAAAAATAGCACTGTTTTTAAGGTGAAAAACATAAGGGTAGGCCCTGTACAATCTACTACAGACGGGCGAGTGGCTTTTCAAATGGATTTATTCTTATGAAATTTAATCAACAGCAAAAAATCGTGCTTTGGCTTTTGGGTATAGGGGTGTTTTTTTCTTTGGGCTCTTATTTTATCTTATACCCAACGATTCATAATATTTTTGAAAAAAGAGAATTACAAAAGAAACAACTACGGCAGCCAATTTCCTTTACTTCTTGGGATTCCATTAGAGGCTCTTGGGAACGATTGGAAAATAGTTTTAATCATTCTTTATTTTCTCCTGATTCTTTAGTGACTTTGGCGTTAGAATCGTCTCTTGGCTTAAAGCAACTTAAAGTATTAGCAAGCGGAAATGAATATCGATTTCATATAGAAGGTAATTTTGATTCTATTTATTCTTTTATTCAAGCAATAGGGATCAAAGCCCCCTACTGGGCTTTCGAACAATTTGAACTTGTAAAATCATCAAAGCCCAATCTGTATTATCTTAAAAATGTTTGCTTAAATCATGTCCACATAAATTCGAACGAATTAAAAGACCATATAATTCAGGAATTAGAAGTTAAAATGAAAATCAAAAAAATGATTTCATTTCGAGAACGGAAAAAATATTTGAATTTTAATCCTTTTGAAAATGAGAGAGTCGTTCCTATTAAGGTGACAAGAAAAAGCCAAAGCTGTCGTTTACCTTTATTTCAGATTAAAGGGGTCGTTGCTCGCCGTGTTCTTCATGTAGAACAAGAAGGGAGTAAAATAATATATAGGATGGGGGATTTTATTGGAGATTATCGAATTCAGAACATTGAAACGAAACGTATTCTATTGATTTGCGGTCAAGATACTATCTCAAGGTATTTATGAAAAATCAGAAGTCTGGAGCCATTTTACCTTTAGTGTGCTTACTTTTTTTAGCTCTATCCTTCATTTTTTGTGCTCTTCTTCATTCCACGCGAGTCTTGATGCCTCGTGTTACTTATTATGAAAAATGTTTACAAGAACAATATGACGCTGAGTCTGCGATTTTATTAAGTCTTTTTCGTGTCCCTGCCTCTCAAAGTAAAAAGCATTATCCCATCGTCATTTTAGATACCTTGGGGCCTTGGCTTGTTTTAAAATCGAAAGCAGGTGAGCGAGAAGTAAAAGCTTTTGCTGGCTTTTATTCTTCTGTAAAGACGCCCCCTTTTTCTCGATTAGAATTAGAGCAAGCAGAAACGAGGTGTATGTTATTCTATCAAGAGCAATGGCGAAAAGAGTCTTATATTGATACGTTATTTGGAACGACTCATTATTATAAGCCTCAAATAAAAGATTTTCCTGGAGTACTATATGTAGCAGCAGGTGATTTAAGTATCTCTTTACAAGGAGAGCGGTTTTCTAAAGTGGCTTTTTATGTAGAAGGGGACGTTCTTATCGAAGGGGAGGGAATTCTAGATTCTTTAAGTTTATATGCCACAGGTGTAATTTCTCTTTCTGGACAAATAAAAATATACGATGCGAATCTTTATGCGCGTGGAATAATAAATATTTCAGATCAAATAGAGGCTCGAGGCGTTTTTTTTAGCGAAGATAGTGTTGTATTACCTTTCTCAAAAAGCGTAGGTCTTCCTTTCTGGTCTAATTCTAGAGACGATATAGAAAACAAAGATTCTACTTTTTATGCGGTGGATTTAGCTCACGAGAATCCCTTACGGATTTTCTCTTGGAGCGTGGAATGAACAAAGGTTTCTCTATTATAGAAACTCTGATTAGCCTTATTCTTATAAGTGTGTTATCTACATCGCTCTTGTTCTTTTTAGATGGCTATAGAGAAATTCAATCTCTAGAACAGAAACGGTTTCAGGCATTCCGTGAAGCGTCTGCTTGGATGGAAGCGGAAATAGACTCTCCTCCTTTTTGTTTAGACTATGCAAAAGAAATGCCTTTAGAAACATGGGGTAGTATCAAGTTGAGTCGTACAAGAATCACTGAAAAGGATCCGCTAGTTTTAATACAAATAAACGTGTTTTCTAAAGAAAATAAACGGCTTTTTTCTTCATTAGAGAGGGTAGTAGAATGCGAGTAAAAAAAGGATTTACTTTATTAGAATTGTGTGTAGGGGTGATTCTTACAGGAATTGTTTTCTCTATTTCTTTTTCTTACTTTTACCAGATGCATCGCATTTCATCTGATTTGGTTAAAAAGCAATTAGATGACTTAGAATACTCTATTCAAGTGTTGCAAGAAGAAGAACGACTTCGATCTAAATGCATTTTGTTTTACACAGATAAAGAAGAGAAAATAAAAACTCTATATAAATTAAAAGCGGCAAATCGATGCCGCTTTTAAAAATCATAATTTTTTGGAATGTATTAGACCTAAGCTTCTGGTTGAACTTCGATGTCTTGAGCTTGAGCTTTTCTGTCGCGGTGAACTTCGATTAAGTTAGTGAAGTAATGCATGAAACTTAATACGCCAACAGAGAGGAAGCCAATAGCATAGAGAGCTAAGAATGGGCCGATAATAAATTTCTGAGCACCGATATATTCTAACAAGCCGAAAATGCAGTATCCACCAACGAGCAATTCAAGAGAAGCAATGATTGGGAATTTTTGTGCATAAGAACTT
>Ga0123334_1001919_pt1 | contig 24942 bp, 21 predicted proteins | sample BiotimSIPDNA_FD_89706 | JGI IMG/M metagenome (GOLD analysis project Ga0123334, IMG submission 89706) | Anaerobic biogas reactor microbial communites from Washington, USA - Biogas_R1 time_0 SIP DNA | ecosystem: Engineered > Bioreactor > Anaerobic > Unclassified | place: Washington, USA... | reverse complement strand
TGAAAAAACAGAGATGAAATTCAAGTTGCCAAACTTTTTATTTAGTGGTTACCAACATGCCAAAATCCATGTTGATATGCCATTTGGCCGGGATTTGACCTTCCAATCGCCAAAGCATTTTGCCATTTTTTAGCCAACATTCGACCCAAGGGATAGTTCCGTTTTCCCAATCAGCCAGAATTGTAAGGGGAAATCTGCATGGTAAACGGACCGGAGCAATATTTAGCTCTTTTTTTTCCATATTGATACGCATTCCAAGAGCGCTCGCTATAATACCGATCATAGTTACGCCACGTGGATAATAAGAAAGCCAATTCCAGCCATAGGTGTCTACAAAACAACCGCCTCGGCCTTGAATATTTTCCAGCTCAAGAAATTTCCAATAACGATCGGTCATGTCCAATAAATCAAGCCCCAAATAAGAAGCGATTTGGTCTCGCCAAAAGTTTTGGGAGAGCCAGACATTACTCCGATCAACACTGCTATGAGTGCAACCGTAAGGCGTTAAACTCTTATTCAATGAATTTTGAAGGTCGACAGTTAAGCGTTCATAGTTTAAGTCGGGCTTTATACCGGTTGCTAATAAGAGCAACAATCCATTGCTAGTGTATAAGGAATATGCGTCACATCCATTTAGTTCGTTACCGGTAATTTCTTTTCCGGTCCAAAGATCTCGCAAACCTTCGGCGGATTGGGGCAGACAAACAGCATAATGGTCGTCTAGCCAAGCCACAGAATCCATTGTATTTTTAATCTTGGCCATCATATCCTTGGCTTTTTGCAATAATAACGTTAATGATTCAGAACCAGGAAAGTATGGTGTTAACTCAATAAATGCAGTTAAAGCTGATAAAACTTTTACCGCTAAATAGGTCTGTTCTTTGGCGTATTGAACCGATGCGGCTGCGTCATCCACGGTATTGGCTACTCCAAGATTGGGATAGCCATTACCGGTAGTATCGGTAGCCACAAGATAATCTACAACCTTAACTATTTGGCCTGAATACTGTGGCCATTCTTGATAACCTCTAAAACGCCATAAGGCATAAATTAGTAAAAGAAGATTACAACATTCTTCAACCGGCATATGGTGTGGATATACTTGGGAATTCACTTCCAATAAAACTCCAATATCATGACTGGGGAAGCCTTCCGGCTGAATATTTCGAAACCAGGCCTTTATTTGTTTTTCCAATAAATCCGGCCAATAGAGCAATGAAAACCAAGAGTTGTTATACTCTACATCCAAAGTAGAGTGAAAACAGCACCAACCTTCCCAGACAAAAAACCAATCCTCGCCACTATCATCTAAGACCCACCATGTATTAGCCAAATAATTTTGAAAACCGCAAGCTATCAACGACTTAGCGGAAGGGCTAATTGAGGAATTGTCAATCGTTTGAGTAAAATGTTCTGTTTTTTGAAGTAATATATTCCGTTCCGAACGGGCATATTCAGTTACTGCATCAATATTTTTAAAATAATCTGTATACTGGAACCGGCAATTTTTATGCCAAGCTTGTAATATATTATTCGGTTGAAAACCGGAAATAATCAAGGTCTCTTCTAAAATATCTTCTGGAGAATTCAGGGAAAAAGGTTTACTTAAATAAATGTTTGTTATATCGGCACTCATCCGCCATTCCATACCCGGATGTAAAGGAGATACTTTGACTTCACCGGAGAAGATATTTTCTGAGTAGGGAAAATGTAGTTCCGGAGGACAGTCATCCGAATAGTACCAACAATTTTTATCAAGTTTAGAGGTTACAGGCAATGCTATATTATTATTAGCGTCAATTCTAGCCCCGGAAAGACTAAAATACCATTCACCATCAAAGGGTTGAAAGTCATTCCGTCCATGAATGTAACTTCTGACCTTCAAATCCACATAAAAGAACGGAGCGGATGATATTTTTCGGTCTTCAGGATAAAAAGGAGCGTGGATCCGGCAAGTAAATTCCAACCCCAACTTATGATCCCGCGTCTTATATTCAAGACCTTCAACCATAAACTCCTGTTCGACACAGGGAAAAACCTCGGCCTTGTCGGTGTCGGCAAAGGGTAAAATATATGTTTTTCCGTTTAAACGTAAACCAATACCTAGTTCCACCGGTTGGTCATAAAACCTTCCCATTGGGGAGAGATAAACCTTACGTTCCTTAGGACGGAAATTCATGGTAAAACGGGAACCCAGTCTACCAAGTAATGCTTCTTGAAGTAATCCCATAAAAAATTTTCCTCCAGTAGCTTACAAAGGTTTGTGCAACTATAATTTAAACCGACCTTCGAATAACTAGTTCAGGGTTTAAACAGATTTTGACACCGTTTTCTGTTTGGTTTCGAAGTAAATCAACTAATAATTCCATTGACTTTTGACCCATCTCATACCGAGGTTGATTGACGGTAGTCAGCGGTGGATTGGTTAATCCGGAAAACTCCAAGTTGTCAAAACCGATTACTGCAATATCGTCCGGTACGGAACGACCTGCTTCAGTAATTGCTTGCAAAGCTCCAAAAGCCATGGAATCACTTGACGCAAAAACTGCCGTGCATTGGGGTTGGTTTTTTAAGATTTTTTTCATAATCTCATAACCGCCCTCACAAACATAATTACCTGATAAAACCAACTCATCGGAATAATTAATGTTAGCTTCATGAAGGGCTTTTTTATAACCTTCAATCCGGTCTAAAGTAACCTGGTTACATAAGTTTCCGGCAATGTGAGCAATGTTACGATGACCTTTTTCAGTCAGATATTTGGTTGCTAAGTATGCGCCTTTAATATTATCCACCGTGATACAATTAACTCTAGAATCGGAAAAATTCCTCTCTACAAGCACAAACGGTATTTCCTGCTCAAAAAGGGTAATCGAAAATTTTTTTTCTTGGATGTTACTTCCTACGATTACCAGTCCTTCTACTCGTTCGGCATTGATCATTTTATTAAGGACGCGATTATGTTCAAGGCTTTCATATGAGTTAGAAAATAATAAAGTATAGCCTGTTTGGTTTGCGATAAATTCCATACCTTTAATAATTTGTGAATAATAAGGTTCAGAGATATCGGCCATCATAATTCCGATGGTCCCGGTTTTTCTCGTCACCAAGCTCCGTGCGGCTGTATTCGGATAATAATTCATTTCTTTAGCTAATTTTAAAATTAATTCTTTAGTTGAACTTTTTACCCCGTATTTATTATTTAACGCTCTTGATACGACGCTAGGAGCCACTCCGGCTTTCTTGGCAATATCTTTTATAGTTGTCATAGCATCCTCATTCTTTGACAAACGTTTTCGATATAGTATATTTTCTGGATGGGTTTTAAAATTCCTTTTTTTAATATAAATATTTTAACATTTTTTTTAGAAATTTTTTAATCATCATATCGTTAGAGGAAATAATAGAAATTAGCAAAGATTTTATGGTAGAAAATCAATTGATTCCTTGACGAACTGGTGTTCGTATGAGAAAATATTAACCGGATAGTGTTAGTAGTGCCAGTATCTGTTCTGTTTTGGCAAAAGGTGAAAACATGGAACGAAAAATTATGCATATTGATATGGACGCTTTTTTTGCCGCAGTGGAACAGCATGATAATCCGGCTTATCAGGGTAAACCGGTAATTGTTGGAGGCGATCCTAATTCTAGGGGAGTAGTTTCAACTTGTTCATATGAAGCCCGGAAGTTTGGGATTCATTCGGCAATGCCCATTGGGGAGGCATTCCGCCGTTGCCCACAGGGGATTTTTGTACCGGTAAGGGGGCGGCGTTATGCCGAAGTATCCGGAGCAATCATGAAAATAATGAACCAGTACACTCCGTTAGTGGAACCTCTGTCACTCGATGAGGCATTCCTGGATTTAAGCGGTTCCGAACGATTATTTGGTCCGGCGGAACAAATAGGACGTGAAATTGTGAACCGGATCAGATCAGAACTGGGGCTTTCGGCTTCAGTAGGATTAGCGCCCAATAAGTTCTTGGCCAAACTCGCTTCCGACTTGGAAAAACCTGGTGGTTTCGTGATCATTACCGCTGATAATATGGCGGAGATTTTAGAGGATCTTCCCATTGGGAGATTATGGGGGGTAGGCCCTAAAACCGAAGCCCATCTTTTTGAAATAGGGATTCGCACTATTGGAATGTTGCGGCGGGCTAATCCAACCCTTCTGACTGACAGACTAGGAGAATCCGGGCGTCAGTTATATCAATTATCATTGGGCAGAGATGATCGCCAGGTTGAAACTGAAGAAGACCAAAAAAGCGTTGGACATGAGATTACTTTTCAAGATGATACCGATGATCGGGAGTTTTTAGCCGGAGTTTTGTTATGGCTTACCGAGCAAGTGGCGGTAAGGCTAAGGAGACTTAATTTAAAGGGACGAGTCATTACCGTAAAAATACGTGATCTTAATTTTAATACTTTAACTAAAAGAGTAACTTTGGGTAAAACAACTGATTTTGAAGAAGAAATTTTCCGGGAGGCGCTCCGATTAGCGGAACAGGTCAAATGGGGCGCTAAGAAGGTGAGATTGATCGGTGTTAGCGTTAGTGGATTTGATGATCGAAAACCGGAACAATTAGGCTTGTTTGATGAACTTGATCAAGAAAATGATAAGGATTTGGGGAAATTGCACCAAACCGTTGATGAGCTCCGGGACCGGTTTGGAGCAGATATTATTCTTAAAGGAACCTCGCTTCAAATTAAAGAAAGGTTTAAACAGGGACATTGATAAGGGAAATTAATTTTTTTAGATAAATGTCTAGGCTAGCAGGAAACGAAGCTTCCGACTAGCCTATGGTGATAACTGGGTACTTACCTCAACTATTCGAAAGATATTTAGCGATCATCTCTTGGGTTACAGCCTTTTTTGCGCAGATTTCACTATAAAACCTGCCACTTTGGCGAATTGTTCGTTTTTGAGTCTCAAAGTCATTAGCGACCAACCCAAAACGACCGCTCTCTCCTTCAGACCATTCAAAATTATCCAACAGTGTCCAGTGATAATAGCGTTCTACCGGAATGCCTTCATTACATAACCGGACAATTTGGCGCAAATGTTCATAGATAAACAGGGAACGTTGGGTATCTTCGGTGTCGCAAATACCATTCTCAGTAATATAAATAGGGGCTTGATATTGAGCGTAGTATTTACGACAAAGCCGGTATAAACCTTCCGGGTAAATTTCCCAGCCTAGATCATTTACAGGAACGTTTTCTTTTACTTTTAATTCGCCGAACATAATTGTGGGATCAAATTTGAAACTGACTAGATCCCGGGAGTAATAATTGATACCAAGAAAATCATAGTATTTTCCCCGGCCCAACGGGTGGCCGCCCATACCCAAGGGAAAACTAAATTTACCCGTAGCCATACTTTTTAAAAATAAATCTTGAAATATATATTGAATTGATTTTGCTGGAAGTTGGTTACGCCATTTGCCGTCTTCCGGATCGAAAATACGGAGATGATGGGCTACACCTACTAATGTTTTTCCTGGATAATTTCGTTTGGACCGAATCCGGTGAATTTCGCGATAACTTTGAATATGGGCCGCCACTATATGGCGCATAGCTTTAAACATAGCAAAGATATCGGTTTTTCCAGGTGGCCAGGTACCTCGGACGTAACCATAGATTAAAAAAACGTTGGGTTCATTAATTGTAATCCAATCATTAACCAGATCACCAAGTTCACTTACGACATATTCGGTATATTTACGAAATAGTTCAACAGCTTGGGAATTTTCCCACCCTCCCAAATCGTCAAACCAGATAGGGTTAGTGAAATGGTGTAAAGTAACCAGAGGCTTAATCCCGTTTTGCAACAAGAAACTAATTTCATCCCGGTAATGGGCGATAGCCGCTTCGTTATATTTGCCCTGTTCCGGTTCGATCCGGCTCCATTCCAACCCCATCCGATAAAGATCATGGTGGAGATCTTTCATGATCTGGATATCGTCGCGATACTGGTTCCAATGATCCGCAGCCCGGTAACAACTGGTGTTATCATTGATGTGTCCGGGGGTTTGACACCACTTATACCAGGAATTGTTTGTATCGCCACCTTCTATTTGAGTGGCTGAAGTAGCGCTACCTAATAAAAAACCTTTAGGAAGTTGCAACTCGTTCATAGCGATGCCCCCTGAAAAGTTATTATCCATATTTCGAGTATATACCGAAAAGAAAAGTTTAACAACTATTGGCGAATATTTTTGAAGACCCCCTGCGTAAGATGTAGGAGTTGAACAGGGGGTTTATTAGTGACAAGAAAACAACTGACGATTATTCTTTTATGGTTGGGATTATTACTTACCCGGATCCCGGTTTTAGCAGAGGATAATTCCTGGACGATTATGATCAATATTCCCGAATACCGACTATTTTTATATCATAATGGCGCATTGTTAAAAACATATAAGGTAGCGGTTGGAAAAAATAATAGTCCGTCTCCAACAGGGGAATTTCGGATCATCAATAAAGTGGTTAATCCAACTTGGTATCCGGAGAAACGCGCAGCGATCCCGCCGGGCCCTCAAAACCCCTTAGGAAAATATTGGATGGGATTGGACAGCAAAGGATATGGAATTCATGGAAATTCAGCTCCTTGGTCAATTGGCGCGCCCGCTTCCAGGGGATGTTTTCGAATGGACAACGAGGCAATCAAGGAGTTGTTTACCCTTGTTCCCCTTGGAACATTGGTTAAAGTTAATTATGACATTATAAAGTGTAAAATTGACAACTACAATCAGGCTTGGCTTGAAATTTTTCCCGATATCTATCACCGGTTTAAACTTGAAACCAGAGTTCAACAGGCCTTAGCAGAGTTAGACTGGAAATATGTGCCCCATCAAAAGGCCTTATCAACATTGATTACTGCTAAAAAACCATTATTAGTAATGATTCCGAGAAAAGTTAGTATTGGAGGCGATTATCGAGAGCAGGAACTCGACGGATTTTATTGGAATGGCCGTGTTTATCTTAGTCGGCAATTTTTGGAAAGTAATTTTCCAGCAATAATAAATTATGACCAAGTCTTTTCGCAATTTAGCTCCTGGGATCTAGATGGTATGTCCGAATTGGTACGAGAAGCTCTTAATTGGAATGATAACTTTAACCTAATATCGGTTAGAACTTTAAAAGTATTATTGAACGATGAAAAACTTAATGATGCCGGGCGTTTTGGAAATCAAGGAGAGCCCCAGATAAATTATTCAAAAATCAATAATTGGTTTGCAGATAAACAGCTTCCAAAACCGAAATTGATAGCGACAATCCCTGATGGGTCTCAATTTTCCGACGATAATATAGAAAACTTATGGGTTGAACCAAAGGTATTGACAGTTGGGTTGAATGGATTTAGTCACTATTTTGATGAAACTTCCTTAACGGTATTTATCTATTATAACCTCAGGTAACATTGATCTGTCAGCATAATTATACGAAGTTCATTATCTTTGCCCGACCTTTTTTTAGAAAATTCAGTTCTAGAGCTCAATATTTTGCTAAACGTGCCGATAATAAGGAGGAAAAAGAAAAACAGCGCCGAAAAACTTATTATCTTTAAAATATCGAGGTGTCTCATGAAAGTAGAATTTGTAAATCCATTTGTATCAGCAGCCTTTATGGTTTTAGAAAAGGTTGGAAAAACAAAAGTTGGTAAGGGCACTTTAAGTCTAGCGACTTCTCCAATTGCCGGAATGGATGTTAATACCGTAATTGGGGTGACCGGAGATATTCTAGGACAAGTTATTTTTAGCATGTCTACGGATACAGCCCAGAAATTGGCTTCAGTAATGTTAATGGGTTTACCCATTGGCGATTTTGATGAGATTGCCAAGAGCGCCATCAGTGAACTAGGTAATATTATTACAGGGAATGCCGCCACCGAATTGGGGAATAACGGATTTTGTTGCAATATCACCCCCCCGTCTTTGTTTATGGGGAAAGAAGTCCAGGTTTCAATTAAAGATTTGCAAATTCTTTTGATTCCAGTATCGACTGATTTAGGTGACATCAATATTTATGTTGCTTTAAGAGAAGCAGATAAATAGTATCTGGAGGCAGATGGAGGAAAGGTATGAAATTGGCTCAAGTGTCGGCCTTGGTTCCAGGGATGATTTTAGCCAAAGATTTGTTGCAACGTAATGGTATTCTATTAGTAAATAAGGGTACTGTATTAACGGCGGAACTAATCACCAAATTAAAGTTTTGGGGGTTTTACGAAGTAGAAATTGAAGAACCGCCAATATCGCTTAAAGATCAACAAGAAGCCGCTGTCGCTCCTCAAATAGCTGCTGCTCATGACCGGGTAGTTGGGATTACCGAAAATATAATGTCTGCCGGTGAATCCAAGGATATTGACACTAATTTACTCCGGGGAATGATTGGCGATCTTGATTCCCAAATAGATTTAAATACAAATGTACTTTTAAACCTTAGTCATATTAAAACTCATGATAATTATTTGTTCTCTCATGTTACCAATGTGGCTATTTTAGCGATGATTATTGGAAAAGAAATGAAGCTGAGCGAGGTAGAACAAAAAGAGCTGGGTTTAGCCGCTCTTTTGCATGATTTTGGCATGACCCGGATTTCAAATAGTATCTATGATAAAAGTCAACCCCTGTCTCCGGATGAATGGATGGAAATAAAGCGACATCCTGATTATAGCATGGAACTATTGAAGCAGTCAGGCGGTTTTTCCGAAGCGGTCCTCCGTGGTGTGTATGAACATCATGAAAGAATTGACGGTAGCGGATACCCAAAAGGAATTAAAGGTCAAGATATTTGTTTGTTTGGGAAAATAGTCGCTGTCGCTGATGTCTACGATGCCTGTATATCTCCGCGGAAACACCGTAAACGGATGACACCCTATGATGCCCTAAAGAATTTATTAGGTCAACCTCATCTTTTTGATATCCAAATCCTAAAATCATTCGTCTCTTGTATGGCTATTTATCCAATCGGAAGTTTTGTTAAACTGAATACCGGCCAAACCGCAAAAGTAATTGGGATTAATCATGGCGCCCCATTTCGTCCTGAAATTCGGATCTATCTGGATCAAAACGGTGAATTGCTAAAACCGCCGATCCGAATTAATTTATTTGAACCTCAGTATATTCAAACTTATATTCAAACCACTTTAGAATCCCAAGAGGCGGAGGAAATTTTCGACTTGATCGAAAAGTAAAGGTTGTGGCTTTGATAATTGTTGATTATAAAATATAAATCCGGATTTAACCGGATTTTTTTTATTTGATAAATTTGATAAATAGGTATCTAGGAATAGCTTGATTCCAAAAAACGCCACTACTATTGAGTCGGGCTTTATGATAATATTTTTATGTTAACTCATTCGATCGATTTTTTTCTGATGAAACAAGCTATCTGTATGTATTGTAAGTTAGGCTTCGAAGCAAATCCAAGCCAATGCCCTTTAAGGGGAAGGGTCGCTTTTAGATGGAGAGTTTGGGCTCACAAGAGTATTTTCTGAGTAGGAGGATCTAAAGTGAATAAACGACTAATTGACTTACGTTTATGGCTGATATTGATAGTTTTTTTGCTAACGGTAGGCGTATTATTTGGAGGACAGAAGCTTACGGCCAGGTTTCGAGTGGAAAATCCGGTTCGGCAAGCAATCGGCGCTATTAAATCAGTACGAGATTTTCAGGTGAATGAAACATCAAACGGTTTATCAGTTGAATTAAAAATTGATAAAGTGGGTAATTTAGAAACTGTATTGGATTTGGTCAAACAAAAGGTCGAGCAATATTATAATCAACCGGTGCGTTATTTTAAAATTCAAGGACAGCCTGATCAAAGACTGAAACAGGTTCGATATGATTTATCATTCTATCTTGAAGAAGCTTTAGTATCTGGAAGTTATACTCAGTTGAAACAAGCGTTGGATAGTTATCAACCGATTAATGCCAAAGTATACTTGAGAATGGATTTCATCTATATCCAACTAGAAAATGATACTCATTATTTATATGAAGCAATACCACGTCGCTCGAAGATTGTATCGGTCAATAATAATCAAGGAGATGACTCTATTTGAATAAGTATATGGAGTTGGTAACCGGTATTGGACTCGGTTTATTGATTTTTTTATTATGGCGCGGAGTAGATTTGACTCCGTTCTTGTTACTTGGAGGGGCTTTTGTTGCTTTGTTCTTTCTGTCCCAAGGAAGGCTGGGACGTAATTTAGAAACAATCGGTAATCAATCCGTCGTTAAAATTGATACGAGTGTAAATTTTGAAGATATTGGCGGGCAAGAAATCGCTAAACGGGAACTCTCGGAGGCTCTTGATTTTGTCCGTTGCCAGGAACAAATCAAACAATTGGGGATTAGACCATTGAAAGGAATCCTCCTTATAGGTCCTCCGGGAACCGGTAAGACGTTACTGGCAAAAGCAGCAGCTAATTATACGGATTCGGCTTTTGTATCCAGTTCCGGCTCGGAGTTCGTGGAAATGTACGCCGGGGTTGGCGCCCAGCGGGTCCGGCAGTTATTTGCCAAAGCGAGAAGTCAGGCGACTAAAGCGAATAAACATAGTGCGATCGTATTTATTGATGAAATTGAGGTTATTGCTGGTAAAAGAGGTAGTCATACTTCGCATTTGGAATATGATCAGACTTTAAATCAGTTACTGGTGGAGATGGATGGGCTTAAACCAAGTGAGACGGTTAAAATATTAGTTATTGCTGCTACCAACAGGTCTGATCTATTAGATGCGGCCATATTGAGACCGGGCCGTTTTGATCGCCAAGTTAAAGTAGAACTCCCTGATAAGGAAGGCCGGACACATATTTTAAAAATTCATACCAAAGGCAAACCGTTAGCCGCGGAAGTCGATCTGGAAGAAGTGGCTAAAGATACCTTTGGTTTTTCCGGGGCCCATTTGGAATCATTAATTAATGAAGCGGCCATTCTTGCGTTTAGGAAAGAACGTGATGTAATAATGATGGAAGATATTCGGGAAGCAATTGATAAAGTAATCATGGGTGAGAAGTTAGACCGGAGACCGGAGTCCAGCGAATTGAAACGGGTAGCGATCCATGAAACGGGGCATGCCTTAGTTAGCGAGTTGCTAAGGCCGGAGTCGGTGGCTACCATTACGGTGGTTCCAAGAGGGAAGGCTTTGGGCTTTATGCGTCAAACGCAGGTCCAGGAACAATTTCTTTATACTAAGGAATATCTTCAAGATCAAATAGCGATCTGTCTTGGTGGGGCAATGGCCGAAGAGTTAGTTTATGGAACCTGGAGTACTGGGTCAGCCAACGACTTTGAACAGGCGACTTCCATCGCCGGGCAGATTATTAAAACCGGTTTATCCGGACTCGGAATCATCAAAGAAGACTTAACCAGTAAAGAACGAATTGCCGGGGAAATGGATGAAATTCTTTCCGAACAAAAAGAACGGGTCAAAAAACTTCTAGAGACTAAGGAAGCGTTGATTGATTTAATCACCGCCAATTTACTGGAACAAGAAAAAGTTTCCGGAAATTGGTTTAGAAAACAATTACGTTGTGCTTAACAATAAAAGGAATAGCGAGAAAAAATCCTCAAGATAAAGGGAAAATATTTTTGAAAGCGAATTATATAGGTCAAAACGAAAAAAGCCTGTTTTAATGGGTGTTTAAGGAGGATGTTTTTTTGGTTGATCATACTGAAAGAACAATGAAGTTTCAGGCAAAAGAAACTGAAATAGTCGAAGTATCCCAAGTCTTGAAGGAAGTGTTCCAAGCTTTACGTGAAAGCGACTATGATCCTATCGATCAATTAGTCGGCTATTTGATCTCTGGTGATCCGGCCTATATCACCAGTCAAAAGAATGCTAGGGTTTTAATCTGCCGTCTGGAGCGGGACTTAATCTTGGAAGAATTAGTCCGAAAGTACTTGGAAAGAGAGGAATTATAAAATGTCAAAGTTCGTGGTTACCGGCGGTAACCGCCTTCAGGGTAGTGTTAGGGTTAGTGGTAGCAAGAATAGCACCTCGGCTTTGATGTTTGCCGCTGCTCTAGGCAAGGATGATGTAATTTTAACCAATATTCCTTTAAATAGTGATGTTATCACAATGTCCGAGATTTTAAGGAGTATCGGAGTTGAAGTCAAATTTAACGGACAATCGGTAATCATTAATGGCGCGAACATTACAAATCACCAACCGCCTTATGAATTAGTCCGGCGAATTCGGGCGTCGGTTTATACAGCCGGACTTCTGCTAGGAAGATTAGGGATGGCTGATGTTGCGATGCCTGGTGGAGATGAAATTGGGACCCGGCCAATCGATTTGCATATTCGGGGCTTTCAGACATTGGGATCGGAAGTTACCATCGAACATGGCCAGATGGTCTGTAAATCTAAAGGCTTAAAAGGGGCTACCTATTATATTAATAAAGTTAGTGTAGGCGCTACGATCAATATGATGTTGGCCGCAGTATTGGCTGAAGGAGTAACAATTATTGATAATCCTGCTAAAGAACCGGAAGTTGTCGATTGTGCCATCTTGTTAAACAGTATGGGCGCAAAGATCCGGGGAGCAGGCACGGCCAGTATTAAAATCGAAGGGGTTGAAAGTTTGCATGGATGTGAACACACACCCATTCCGGACCGGATTGAAGCGGGAACCTTCATGATCGCAACCGCGGCTATCGGAGGCGACGTTCAGGTTAATAACGTTATTACCGAACATTTAAGAATGGTTATTTCAAAACTAAGAGAAGCCGGCGCTGAAATTATCGAAGGAGACAATGATATCCGGATTATTTGCAATCATCGCTTGAAAACGGTTGATGTGGACACCGGAGTTTATCCCGGGTTTGCCACTGACCTGCAGGCCCCATTTGGAGTTCTCTTATCAAAGGCGGAGGGGACAGGGATTATCTGTGAAACCGTTTTTGATAACCGGTTCCGCTACATCGATGAACTACGCCGTATGGGAGCGGATATCAAGGTTGAACGGGACACCGCTATTTTTAGAGGGGTTGAACGTTTGAGTGGCGCGCCGGTTGTCGGTACCGATATACGGGCGGGTGTTTCTTTGGTAATTGCGGGCCTAATGGCTGAAGGAGTTACTGAGGTTTCAGGCGCTTGTCATATTGACCGGGGCTATGAAAATTTTGATGAGAAGTTAAGAGATTTGGGCGCTGGAATCCAGCGAGTAGCTGAATCTCTGGAAGAAGTTAAAGCCTAAATATGGTTTGTTAAAAAACAAAAATCCTTGTTAGCGTCCCTTGAAGGACCGGCAAGGATTTTTGCTATTCATCTGGTTTGCCGGATTAGGGTTGAAATAATAAAAGGGGAAAAATAAAATTGATCGAAATAATTTAATAAGCATCAATATTGTCACGTCAGGAGTTGATATTTTGATTGACCAACTACTAGATGAAGCTTTCCGGCTTTTTGAAGAAGCCGAAATGAAAGTTGACATTAGCAGTTCGGAGAGTATAGCCCTTTTTCGAAAAGCCGTCTTTAATTTACTAAGCGCATACTTGCTTATCCAAGGAACCGAGTGTGAAGGAGGGTTCGCCGAACTTTATCGGCAGTGTTTTAATATTAATTCGGAGTTTGAGTCGATCCATTATGAAGTTGATTATCTGATTAATGCCGTTCCTGAAGCGGTTGATGGAGAAGAACTAACGGACTATGCTAATGAAATTTGGGATTTTATGCAAGGGTTACTAGGGGAATCGGAAACCGAACCTTTTTAAGAGAGAATAGACAATCAAATTATTATTTTCCAAAGCAGGAAAATATATGAACCAGTTAGAAATATATCCACAAAATGGCAAAGGAGTTCCAAGATGCGCTCTAGTGTATTTTTGTGGATATTATTCGGATTATTATTTTTGACTACCTTCCCGGTTAGGGCCGACTGTGATGTGGAAAAGCTGATCATGAAGGTTGGGTCTAGCGAGGGAAAAGAAGTTGAGGAAGACCTCTACTGTTATACTGATTGGCAGATTAATAACGTTATTTTGAAACTAACTAATAAATTTAGTTGGCCACAGAACAAGGTAAACTATTCAAAAGTTTATCTTAAAACTTATCTTGAAGACTATGATCAATTACAATTCAAAATCGACTATCAGTGGAATGACTATTACCGGATTCTTGTTCCCGAAATAAACTATGATTATACTATGGGAAAGAATTTCATATTCAAGCTTAATTATCAAAATCAGAACCGGAATCCTGTTTTAGATGAAAAACAGAATTTGAAATACACCAGGGAAACCGGGACTGTGAAAATGGGATATGGAAAAGAAGCTTGGCAATATTCTTTGAAGTTCTCGCAGACCACAAAAGGATATCCCAATGATCAGGTTAACGATTACGATCAGAATCAACTAAACCAGGAATTAGCTTGGCGAATAACTCCTAATTTCAAGTTGGGACTTTCATATTTTGAAGCTACCAAATATTATCCTGATAACATCAACCTTGATAGTTGGAAATCGGAGATGGGTATTGAGGGAGAATATCGAATTAACAATCAATGGCAGGTTTTTGGATCTTATAGCGCCAAAGAAGAGGAGAAAGGATTAGTCCCTTACTTAACAGGGCAGAATTTGAAGGCCAAAGTTAAAAGCAAGCCTTTGCGAGACCTTGACGTAAGCTTTCAGGTCGGTTTGGCAGATCTGGATTTTCATGCAGAGTTACCTTATAAAGATCCGGATCAGTTTTTATCAAAAGATGAGGACCTAAAGAGTCGGGTTGAAAAAAACGCTCTAGTTAAAAGTTGTTGGAAATACCGTAAATCTAATTTAACAATTGAAGCGGGCCTTTTTTGGGTGGATAAACAGTATGATTCACCCCAGATAGCAGGTGTTGAAAGAAATGGGCTATATACTACAATTGGTTGGAATCCGGGAAAATTCGGAATACAACTGGAACTCGCCCCGGAGGGAAATGTTTGGCGGAAGAATGGGTTTTATCAACTGAAAATGGAATACGGGTTCTAATAGTGGAAGGGGAGAATCGCGAATGATCAAATTGGGAGTATTAGTGCCCCATGCGCCGATTAGCGTCACTGGTGTAGGCCGTCCTGCAGACTTGGAACAGATAAACGATACAATCACCGCAATGGGTCTGATCAATGAGATGTTGGCTCAGGAGCCTCCGGAAACTTTAGTGGTTTTTACCCCCCATGGCACGGTTTATTCAGATGCGTTAATTGTTTATCAAGACCGGATATTAACCGGGGGATTGGATCGATTTGGTTTGGACCGGCAGTGGCAATGGGAAACCGATCTAGAATTGGCGAAAAAAATAGTTGACCGAAGCGTAGTAAGGGGTTTGCCAGCTTATGGGATGAAAGTAGCGGAGGCTTCCCGGGGGCGTTTGTCCGAAGGATTGGATCACGGAGTTCTGGTGCCCTTGTCCTTTTTCGAAGACACTTGGGTTTCCCGAGTGAAGCTAGTGGTAATCCCATCAAGTTATCTTCCTTTAGAAGAATTATATCAATTTGGGAAGGTTATTCAAGAAGCAGCATTTGATCTAGAAAGGAATGTTGCGGTGGTGGCAAGCGGCGATTTGTCCCATTGCTTAAAACCGGGGGCCCCGGCGCCGTATGATCCGCATGGTGAAGAATTTGACCATAAAATGGTTGAATTAATTAATCAAAGTGCGGTTCAAGAATTTTTTAAATTAGATCCGGTTTTACTTGAAAAAGCCGCTGAATGCGGTTTCCGGAGTTTAATAATGCTTCTGGGCGCCCTTGATGGATTTAAATTTGAGAGTAAGGTCCATAGTTATCAAGGGCCATTTGGAGTCGGTTACGGGGTAGCGTCATTTCATCCGCAAGATGAACGTCCAAGCTTGGTGGAGTTATTATTGCAAACACGTCACAACTTGGTCAAATCCAGGCGGGAAAAGGAAAGCTTATTAGTGCGTTATGCCCGGCTAGTAATTGAGAGTAACCTAAAGGGAGAAAAAGATTACCTATTGGATGATTCAAATCAATTTTCCGGTGAAAAGGCCGGTGTTTTCGTCTCCATTAAAAAACATGGCCAACTCCGGGGCTGCATTGGAACAACTGAGCCGACCCGATCTAATATTCTCGAAGAGGTAAAACAGAATGCCATTTCCGCCGCAACTCGAGATCCACGATTTGAACCGGTCTCCATCGATGAGTTAGCTGATCTGGTTTATAGCGTTGATGTCTTAAAACCGGCGGAACCAATTACCGCTATGGAGGAACTTGATCCGGCGCGTTATGGAGTAATTGTCAGAAGTGGTTACCGGACTGGGTTGCTCTTGCCTAACTTGGAAGGGATTGAGACTGCCGCCGAACAAGTGGCGATCGCCAAAAAAAAGGCGGGAATAGGGCCAAAAGAACCGGTTGAGCTGGAACGTTTTGAGGTAGTAAGGTATTTGTAGGTTATAAAATGAGCATATTCAAAGAAGATGAATGTAGAATACCGAAGACAGAAGTAATAAAATAGGATGGAAAAAGATGAACACCTTTCATGAGGCTGAATATTATCAGCGTTTGCCTGAAGGGGACTTTATTTGTCGGTTATGTCCCCAGCAGTGTCGAATCGCCGTGGGCAAAACCGGTTTTTGTGGAGTCAGGATTAATCGCGATGGGAAACTGGAGACGATAAACTTCGGACAAGTATCGAGTATTGGATTGGACCCAATCGAAAAGAAACCTTTATACCACTTTTATCCGGGAAGGTTGATCTTGTCTGTGGGTACAGTAGGCTGTAACTTGGCATGCCGTTTTTGTCAAAATTGGCAAATCTCACGTGAAAAATCACCCACTAAATCAATGACTCCGGAGAAGTTAGCCGAATTAGCGGATGAGTTACGCCAAGAGAAAGATAATATTGGAGTTGCGTTTACTTACTCTGAACCTGGCGTCTGGTATGAATTCTTAACCGAAACCATGCCGCAGCTTAGGGAAGGCGGTTTAAAAAATGTATTGGTAACCAACGCCTTTTTGGAGCCGAAACCATGGAGAAATTTGTTGAAATGGACCGATGCCGCCAATATTGATCTTAAAGGTTTTGACGACAGCTATTATCAACGGCTTTGCGGTGGAAAACTGGGACCGGTTTTGGAAAACATAAAGACGGCGGTTTCCCTGATTCATGTGGAATTGACGACCTTAATTATTCCCGGCGAAAATGATCAGCCGGAACAGATCCAAAAGATGGCCCAATGGATTGCCGCCCTTGACCCGGAAATACCCTGGCACCTATCTAGATATTTTCCCAATTATCGATTAATGAAACCGGCTACTCCTCTCACAACTATGGAAGAATCTTTGGCCATCGCAAAAGGATATCTAAAACACGTTTACCTGGGTAATACGGGTAAGGCCAATCATACCTATTGTCCGGAATGTGGCAGTTTAATAGTGGAAAGAGATGGGTTTCAGACACGAATATTTAACATGAACGTTTGCAGGGAATGTGGGAAGACGGTGAGAATAATTAAAGGGACTTGAGGAATTATTTATTCACCGTCCAGGAGGAATATGGATGAAAATCACGATTGCTCAACTGAATCCTACGGTAGGTGATATCGAAGGTAATCTGTGTAGAATAATCGAGATTATGTCTGAGTTTAGCGGTAAGACCGATTTAATAGTCTTTCCGGAGCTATTTATAGTTGGTTATCCTCCTCAAGACCTATTAGAACGGTCTTGGTTCATCAATAAGGTAGATCAAGCGATTGATCGATTAGTTATGGAGTCGTCCAAGCATCCCGAAACCGGAATCTTATTCGGGGCTCCAGTACCAACGGGAAGAAAAAAAGGCAAGGGATTAGCTAACGCAGCGGTACTAGTTTATCAAGGCGCTAAATTGTTTACTCAAGCTAAGTCATTGCTCCCAACTCATGATGTATTTGACGAGGCGCGCTATTTTGATCCCGCCTTAGAAGTGGGAGTAATTCGGTTTAAAAATGAAGTTTTGGGAATCTCAATTTGTGAAGATGCTTGGAAGGAGCCGAAATTATGGCCTGGCAGCAAGCATTATGAGGAAGACCCAATTTTAAAATTGGTTGGTAGCGGGGCTACTATAGGGATAAATATTTCGGCTTCGCCATTTTATCTAGGAAAAGAAGAGATCCGATTTCGGTTGGTTCAAAACCAGGCTCGAAAACATCGGATTCCTTTTATTTTTGTCAACCAAGTCGGGGCCAATGATGAATTAATCTTTGATGGCGGTAGCCTGGTTTTTGATAGTACAGGCAACCCGATTTACCTTGCTCCTTATTTTCAAGAAGAATTGCATACTGTAGAGTCTAATAATTTGGGAGATCAAGAATATAAAGCTAATGAATCCATTGAATCACTTTATTCTGCATTAACTTTGGGAGTTAAGGACTATCTAAGAAAGTGCGGTTTTCAAAAAGCAGTGATCGGCCTTTCGGGAGGGCTTGACTCTGCATTAACTTGTTGCCTGGCAGTGGATGCCATAGGCAAGGATAATGTTTTGGGAATTTCGATGCCCTCACCTTATTCGTCTTTGGGTAGTGTCGAGGACTCAAGAAAGTTAGCCGCTAATTTAGGGATTGAATTTAAGGTGATCCCGATCACTAATATTTACAACAATTATCTGGAGGTTTTAGAAGAGCATTTTGAAGGGACAAAGGCTGATACCACTGAGGAAAACATCCAAGCTAGGATTCGTGGTAACATTTTAATGGCTTTTTCGAATAAATTCGGGTCAATCGCTCTTTCCACCGGAAACAAAAGTGAGATGGCAGTTGGCTATTGTACTCTTTACGGTGATATGAGCGGAGGGCTGAGCGTTATCGCCGATGTCCCTAAAACAATTGCTTATGAATTGACTGAATTCGTAAACCGGGAAAAAGAAAGGATTCCAAGAGCCATAATTCATAAGGTGCCTTCGGCGGAACTAAAACCGGATCAAAAAGATCAGGATACACTTCCGCCATATCCGGTTCTCGACCGTATTTTACAGTATTATGTGGAAGAAGGTTATTCGGTTGAAGAAATCATCGCCTTAAATTTTGATCCGGAAACGGTTAAGTGGGTAGCGCGTACGGTGGATCGCAATGAGTTTAAGCGAAGACAAGCTGCGCCGGTGTTAAAAGTATCATCTAAAGCCTTCGGTGTTGGCCGGAGAATGCCGATCGCTAAAAAAATAAGTTATTAAGATTATACTATTTCCGGGTCAAGGAGGAATAATCGTGAGTCCTACGGAATGGAAAAACCTTTACTTAAATAAAACCCAATTCGCGCCGCTAGGGATTATTGCCTTAGATGGTTGTAAAGAATTAGCGGGTCTAATCGACCGGCGCTTATCCGCGCAGAGGCGGGAATTCGCCGCCAAACATCATAAAAGTAAACTACCGGACGGATTTGACAGAGAATCCTTTTTAATCAAATTTAATTGTTTTCGGTTCATGAATGGAGAAGGTAAAGCGGTAATTCATGAAACCGTCCGGGGACATGACATTTTTATTTTGGCTGATGTAGGTAATTATAGTTGTAAATTTAAGATGTTCGGGATGGATTGCCCAATGAGTCCCGATGATCACTTTCAGGATATAAAAAGAGTAATCGCGGCCATTGGCGGACGTGCGCGGCGGATTACAGTAATTATGCCGCTTTTGTATAGCGGGCGACAACATAAACGTCAGTCCCGTGAGTCGTTGGATTGTGCGGTGGCCCTTCAAGAATTGGAGCGGCTCGGGGTAGATAATATTTTTACTTTTGACGCCCATGACCCTAGGGTCCAAAATGCTATTCCCTTGACCGGGTTTAATAATCTATTTCCAACCTATCAGATTATTAGAGCCTTTCTTGAGCGAGAGCAGGATCTGGTGATCGATAAATCAAAAATGGTGGTTGTTAGTCCGGATGAAGGAGCAATGGGGCGGAGTATTTACTATGCCAGTATGCTTGGGCTGAATGTAAACCTCTTTTATAAACAGCGCGACTATACAACGATCGTTAATGGGAAAAATCCCATTGTTAAACATGAGTTTTTAGGAGATAATATCGCCGGAATGGATGTCTTAATCATTGACGATTTGATCGCTTCCGGCGAATCAATCCTCGATATAGCCAAAGAGTTGAAACGGAGAAAAGCTAATCGAATCTTTGCTGCAGTTACTTTTGCTCTTTTCACCGAGGGATTGGAAAGTTTTAACCGGGCTTTTGAAGAGGGTATTATCGCCCGGGTCTATGATACTAATTTAACTTATCGTACCCCGGAATTAATTAAGGCGCCTTGGTTCGTAAATGTGGATATGTCCGACTTCATTGCCTATTTAATTGATATGCTTAATTACGATCAATCAATTAGCCCGCTTTTCGACCCGAGTCAAAAAATCGGACAATTGTTTAAAAAGCGTCAAGGATGATTAATTAGTGAAATAAAGTAGCTAAGGCAATAATCAATATATGCCATGATTGGTCTAAGGTGATTTTTAACCAGTCAATATTGGTGTTACCGTTAACTTTAGCGGCCCAAAAATCAATAAAAGTTCGTTGGTCCAAAATAATATGACTAATGAATATTAAGCCAATTCCCCACCATGTTAAAGCATTGGCGAATAATGCAAATAAAGCCAGGGTTATGGTATATACTGCCGAATGAACCACTAGTGGTAATAATTCTTTGGCTTTTTTATCCGCCATCCACTTTGTCTGTAAAATATAATCTCCAACTAAATGACCTACCAATAACCAATTAAAAAGATTCATCATCATCAACCTTTCAATGGAAATAAACAATTTCGATCTAATATTCGGAAAAAAGTTGGCTTCGCTTGACATAATTTTCGATAATTTATTAGGGATAAACTTATTAGAAACAAAAAAAAGAGCGCCTTCGGCGCCTTATCGGTATTAATATTAAGTTAGCAAGCTATAACCTAAGGTAGCTTGCTAACTTTAAAAGAGCGACGATTTGGACAATACTAAGTCATGTCCTCAAAAAATGGAATTTTATTGAAAGCGGTTTCTTTTTCGACAACTAGTTCTTTATTGGAAGCGTTTAATTTTTTCATTAATCCGTTAACAAAGAGCATCAGTAATTTTACACCGGCCTTAGGATACATTCTAATATAACAAAAGAAATCGTTACGTTCAATAACTAGGACCTGAACGGTATCCGCCGCAGAAACAGTTGCAGTTCGTTGACCGTCGTCAAAAATGCCGGTTTCTCCGAAAAATTCACCTTCGTTAATATGGGAGATCAGCAGTTGTTTCCCGTTTTCACCATTAATAGTCACGTCTAATTTACCGCTGATTAAGGCATAAAATGAATAGCTAGTTTCGCCCTGGGTTATTATTTTCTCATCTTTACGATATTCATGAAAATGGGTAAATCGCAACAAGTTTTTCTTCTCGCTGTCATCTAAGTATTGAAAGATACTTATTTTGTCGATCTTAGCTTGGAGATAGCTGTCGAGCCAATCAATGATCCGCAATTATCTCACCCCCTAAAGATATTATACCGAATACTTTACCCAGGAATACATGAAACCTAAAAAATAAATTAATAATGAGCTAACTAAATTATTCGAGCTAATCATTGTTTTTCCTGCTCATCTTTATTGTCAAATTTAAGTTTAAGATTTTTAGATAAATATCCGATATTTTATATGATAAATGGCAGAAAACGTTGAAAATTTTTTCTCATTCAAAAATTTACTACGGGGGCAAAAAATGAAACGACCTTTTGAAATAGTATTTCTGCTCATGATACTTTTAACTGTTTCTAAAGAGACTCTTGGGGCCGCTACGGTTATGTTAGGCCAAACCATTGATAGTAAAGAAGAATTCGCTTATGATGGTATCTACGATTCGGGAAGTATTGAAAATAACATCATCAGCTTTACCTATGTTAGCAAAGTAAAGTTTACGGTTACCAGCCAGTTTGGGGAATTTTACGGTGAAGATGAAAAAAACCATCAGAAATCATTAGATGTATTAGTTGGATACCCACTTTTTAGCGATAATAAAGGGTTGCTATATTTTACTCTAACAGGATTTCAATATTCAGGTTACCAGGATTCTTTTTTGGAAACCCATGAAGCGGATGGAGGCTTAATTGGGTTTGAAGTGGTAGGAATTCCAAATGATAAAACCCAATTCGAATTAGGTTGTCATGGAGCAAGCGGAGGTTCTTACCGGATAAACTCGGAGAATTTAACTTTAAAAATGAGACTTTTAAAGTTTAAGATTCAATACCTCTTAACGGATGATTTCGGACTGGTAATTTATTACGAATCAAGAGATTTCATTAATAAGGACCGACCGCTTAAACGTTTCGAAACAATCAGCAATACTTTTTTAGGTTTTGTTTATCGATTATAGACACAAAAGGATTATTAAGATGTTAAAACACATTATTGGTGAAAAGATCAGTAAAACCAGAATTACTCCGATAACTACCAAGATAATCTTGATCTTTGCCCTTTTTATTCTGGTTTCCAACTTAGCCTCGAATTATATTAACCTTACCTATAATCGTTCCGGTTTGGTTAAATTCATCCGAGAACTATTAATCCGTGATTTAAAACAGATGCATACCATTTGCAACACTCAGCATGAAATCTATCAGTATAGCCAAGATTTCCAGGGTTCCATTGAAAATATTGAGCGTAATGCTTTGGGTCAGTTTCAAAATAAGAAATCAGTTTTTTTAGGCGTTAAAGAAGACGGCACAATAATTTTCCAGGCTTCCAATATTCAGAAACACCCCCGGTTTTTAGATCAAGAGACATTGGATTTGATGCGCGAAAATCGGGAGCAAAAGACAATGGAAGGCTCTTTGCCGTTTAATTTTAATGGGGACACTTACTTTGGGCTTTACAAGTATAATCCGAAATGGGCGGTTTACATTATCCGAGGTGAAGAATATAACGAGTTCTATGCGGAATCTACCCGGATTTTTCGTACTATCTCCTTGATTATTATAATTATTACTTTATTCACCGCCATCCTAGGCGGAATCATTTTGAATCATATTACTCGTTTTGTAAGGGTAATAACCGACCGGATCATGGCAATGACCCAGAGTCAACAAATGGGGATCATTGATTTAAAGGGAGCGACTAATGATAATATTACCTTTTTGGGAATGGCTTTTAACTCCCTTTCGAGCACTATTAATAATTTACTATTTATTTTTAGGAAATTTGTTAACCGTGACATCGCTGAGAAGGCATATCGCGAACGGGAAGTCCGTCTTGAAGGCAGGCAGTTGGAACTGACTATTTTGTTTTCAGATATTAAACGGTTTACTTTTATAACTGAAACACTAGGGAATGACATTATTAAACTTCTAAATGTACATTATGACAATACAATCAAAGAGATTATTAATAATGACGGCATCATCGGTTCAATTATTGGCGACGCGCTCTTAGCGGTATATGGTGTCTTTAATGAGACTGGGGCCAATAAATCCTATCAAGCGGTTTTGTCTGCCTATCGAATTCAAGAATTAGCAGCATCTTTGAGAGAGAAGATGCGGTTAAAGTACGAACAGATATATCAAGAAAAAGGGTCCCTCACGGAAGCTGAAGAAAAGGTTTATCAAGCAGTACTAATTGAAATCGGCGTTGGAATCGATGGCGGTAAAGTCTTTTATGGTAACATCGGCTCCCAGGAACGGATGACTAATACGGTGATTGGGGATAATGTCAATTCGGCCTCCCGTTTGGAGGGTTTGACCCGGATCTATAATGTGCCGGTGATTATTTCTGCGTATGTAAAAGAGGAAATCGAACGAGATACCGATAAACATGATTTGATTTTTATTGAGATTGACACGGTCTTGGTAAAAGGAAAAACAATCGGCGCCAAAATATATTGGCCGGTCCCTAAACATACCTATGATAACGACAGGGAATTCAGCGAAGCTCTGCAAAGTTTCTCCACCGGGTTGAATCTTTATTACTCCGGGATGTGGGAAGAAGCTCATGTGGTGTTTGGGGAGATCCCATTGGCATTGGCGGATGTTTTTAAAGAACGGACATTAGGCGATTGTCCGGAAAAGTGGGATGGAATATGGAAAATGACAAGCAAATAACTGAAAATTATGTTGAAAAAATTAAAAGCATTTTTTTAAGTGATGATCTCTTAGTGAAAAATGCAAAGCCGGAGGTTTATTCGCTGACGGATGAGTTTGCCAAGAGCAAGGAGAATAAAAACAGATTAACTTTTGTTTTAATTTTGATGTATGTTGTCGTAATCGGTTGTGGAGCTTATTTTTTAACAACTATTGAAGAGATTAAAAATAAACGGATTGAAGTCAATATCGCCGAGTTCAGACAGTTCAATCTGATCGAATTGTTGACGGAAAAGAAAGATAATGAGGAAAAACTGGCCCAACTCCAACAAGAGTTAGAAGATTACCGGGTTAAAGCCATGAAACAAATTAAAAACCTCTCGCCTCAAGAACAACAAAAGGCCATCGCGGTGTTGAACGAGAAGATGAAAAGTCTCGAAGAAAGTTATAGCCGGCAGATCAAGGAGAAAGAAAAAGCCTTAGCTACACTGGAACAATCGATTAATGCTGAAAAGCGGAAGATTACCGCATCTGTTCGTAAAAGCGAAGCTGCGATTGAAAATTATCAAAATTTAGCCCAGACAAAACAAGTGGAGAATGAAAGGCTAATAATTCAATATGAAGGTACAATCGCCAAACTAAAAGCGGACCATCGGGCAGAGTTGGAATTAATTGAAAAAGAAAAACAACGGTTAACCGAGGACCTAATTGCACGGTATAATCCCAAGTTTGCCCGGGGAGAAATCGCCTCCATAATCAATGTCAAATCACGGGTTAAAACAGCTAAAGCCGATAATAAATATGATCGGATTTTGGCTGATGAAGGCATTTTAAGTGAAGCGGAGTTTCATCAGATTGATAAGAAAGTTCAAAGCCAAAAAGTTTTAATTAGCGGTTTACAAGAGGTCGGGTATGAAAATTCGGTA
>Ga0123334_1001909_pt1 | contig 25015 bp, 19 predicted proteins | sample BiotimSIPDNA_FD_89706 | JGI IMG/M metagenome (GOLD analysis project Ga0123334, IMG submission 89706) | Anaerobic biogas reactor microbial communites from Washington, USA - Biogas_R1 time_0 SIP DNA | ecosystem: Engineered > Bioreactor > Anaerobic > Unclassified | place: Washington, USA... | reverse complement strand
TTTATGATAATCAGAACATACGACTGAAAGGGGAAAATAAGATGGGAAACGCTAATGCGCTAAGAATTGACCAGGGGTCTGTAGCAATTAATCAAACTTGCCGGCAATATTCCATAGTCTTTGATGGTTGTAACTACGATCTAAATAGTAAGAGTTGCGTCATCCCTGTGAAAAGCCGCCGCGAAGTCGAGTTATATCTGTTGTGTTTGGGGGAAGAAGTAGAAATTATTATGGACGATCAGGTGCGGGAAACTTACCCGGAAGTTTGGGATTGGCTGGCCGGACGAGACATCTCCGAGGTTTTGACCGAGCTTAAATGGTCATATCGGGAAGAGGAAGAAGTTATCGATATTATTGAAAAAATCCCTGCTCCTCCTAGTTTAAACGCATGTTTTTTAAAATTACATAACGGTGATCCAGATCCGGAACGGATTGAACGGGAATATGTTCATAAGAATAATGCAGAAAACGTGTTGATTTCCAAGCCATATCAATGTGGTAGTATGTTTTATTTCAACGGTTTTACGAAATCTCCGGAGTTTAATATCGACCACTATTCCGACCATGTTGAAGGGATCATCATGTTTGAAGTGGCGCGCCAAGCTGGGAATGCATCAGCCCATTTAGTAGGTATGCCATTTACGGGAACAAATATTATTCTAAAATCTTTTACCCGTCATACCAAATTTCTTGAAGCAAGCGAACCCTATTTAGTTCGTACCATCCCTGCGTATAAACCAAGGGGAGGGGTTGGGTATTGTGTGTATAATATAATTCAAAATGGAAAATCGTGTATGGCTGGATTTTTTTCGGTAATTGCCTATAATTCAAAGGATGTTTATAAACGGTTTAGGAATTCAAAATTGATTGATAGGGCGCCTAGGGAAAAGGTGGTTGGGGAGTAAATAAAGTAAAGTTTATAAAATACTTTAAACATTATTTAAGGAGAATTTCTTTTGAATACTATAAAATTAATTGCAATTAATATTGATGGAGTATTATTAGAAGATACATTTAGCCCGATTATCTATAATTTTGTAACAAAATATGGGATTAAATATACCCAAGAAATCGAAAAAAATATTTTTTCACGACCCCAAAAAGAGGCTGCTGAATTTGCAATTAAGATATTTGGGGAAACTATTGATATTGATCACTTAATTAAAAGTTATTTTTTTGAGCGTGAAAAATATCTAAAAATTCATGGGTGTCGTGTAAACGAAGGAGTACCAGAGTTTATTAAGCTAGTATCAACTCTTAATGTAAATTTGGTCTATTACGGTGGCTTACAAGAAGAGAAGATTGTAGACGATTTCAAAGAATATAAAGACTATTTTGAACGATATATTTGTACTAATGACTTTCGCCCAGGTATTAAGGAAATAACCAAGGATATTTATGGGTTTGAATATAATCAAGTTTTATTTATTGATGATGTAAATACTGTTGCTGAAGTTGCAAAAGCTAATAATGTACCCTTTATTGGGATTCCATCTAAATTTCCTTGGGGATTTCAAAGACAAGATATGATCAAAACAAAAGTCAGGTATTTATTAAGTTCTATTAAGGAAATTAACATTGACCTCTTAGAAAAAATAGATTATGAAGCTTTGAACGGAGTAATCTGGGGAAAATGACGAAAAGACAAAAAAATATTATTAAAAAACCCGAATTGGTACTAATAGACTTTGATGGAGTAATTTCAAAAAATTCTGTTCAGCTTAATATTGAGAGTGCTTATAAGTTCATTAACCAATATACTCCGATCCCATATGAAGCTATACTAGGTTATGTCAAAAGTACTATTAGTTTTTCAATGGAACATACTATAAGTTTTTTATTATCATCACTTGGTATAGAAGATAAATTTTTAGGGTTCAAGCAAGAACAAGCATTTACAAAATTATATGACAATAATCTGATTTCGATTGAAAATGATTTTTATCAATTTCTTGATTTTTGTAATCAAAATTCAATTCGTTACCTGGTATATTCTTCGGCTGATAAAGAAGTCAAGAGATTATCAACAGTAATTGATAGGATTGGTGATGATAGCATTTTTAATTTAAAGGGACGTTCTAAAGCAAATTATAATACCTATTTAGAGACAGCCGAAGAACTAGGAATAAACCTAAAAAAATGTGTATATATAGATGACACCCCTCTAGCCTTACGAACTGGAAAACTACATGGAATGACAACGGTAATGATGATTAATGATGATTTTACCATAAAAGATTATAAAATCTTTAGTTCTTATATTGATTATAAAATTAATTCTTTTATAGAGTTGTTAGAGATTTTCAAAAATAATATTGGGTTATGCCAATAAACCACCATCGACCGGTAAGGCTACACCGGTAATAAATGAAGCTTCATCAGAACATAAATATGTTATTGCATATGCGATTTCTTCAGGCTTTGCCATTCTTTTCATAGGGTGCATTTCTGCCATTTGTTTTGTTGCAACATCAGTCCCGGTATTTGTTCTATGAATTTCCGTATCCACACCACCTGGACATACTGCGTTTATTCTTATTCCGTTTCGGACATATTCAAGTGCCGCAGATTTAGTCAAACCAATAACAGCATGTTTACTTGCTGTATATAATGAATGTTTCATATCAGAACCCTTTAATCCCATTACAGAGGCTGTGTTAACTATCACTCCTCTGTTATTTTTGAGCATTTCCTTAATTTCATATTTTAAACAGAAAAATATTGATTTTACGTTTATGTTCATAACCTGATCAATTATGTCTTCTGAATAATCAATAAGAAGTGAACGTTTTGGACTTATACCAGCATTATTAATTGCAATATCAAGTGTTCCAAACCTATTAACCAATTGCGATATAAGTGTTTCTACCTCAGCTTCTTTAGAAACATCACATTTAATAAATAGTCCTTCCCCATTATTATTTATTAACCGGAGTGTTGATTTTCCTTCTTCTTCATGCCTTCCACAAATAACTACTTTTGCCCCTTCTTTCGCAAAAAGAATTGCTGTTGCTCTCCCAATGCCTGATGTACCCCCGGTTATTAAAACTACCTTATTTTCAAACCTATTAATTATAATACACCTTCCTTTATGATAGTGTTATATCATAAAAAAGCTTTTTTCCTGGATCCAAATGAAATAAATATATTTTAAATAGAATATGACCACCGGTATAGCCGGTGGTTTAGTTAAATAAATCATTTTAAAAATGCCCAAATAAGTGTAGTAAATAACTTATTTTCCAAGGTTATATTAGTTGTTTTTTCAACTTTCTCCAATTTGGTTAAGTAGGTTGCTTCCCAATCAATCAATCACTTACTAACCACTCTTTTGCTTCGTTTTCGGAATTTAGAATTTTAACTGAATCTCTTTGTGTTAAAGTAATTATAAAATTATAAGCTACCTTTTGAAGACCTTTCATCCCAATTATAGCAACTTTCTTTTGGTATGGAACAGTTTTATCTTGATTTTCTTTTAAAGCATTTATTATATCTGTATCGAAGTGCAGATTAGCAACATTTACTAATGCTAACGCAGATTTTGGAGGACATTTCATATATTCATTAGCGAAACCACTGATAAGTTGCAATGTTTTTTCTTTATCGAATCCAAAACTTGAATAATCAGCATATAAGATCTCTTTTCCTTTATAAGCAATTTTGGAAAATCCTTCCACTTTAATTCCTCCTATTTATATTGTTTTTTATGCACCTTTATATTTATCGTCATCCTATAAAAAAACTTAATATAAAAAAGTTTCGGTTTGTTATAAGCTTTCATATTAGCCATAGACATTAATAAATATTAAAATAATGCAATTTAACAGATAAAATGTTTAAATAATAAAAATTAAATCCCTAAAAGTTGTTCTTTGGGCTCTGATAAAGTTTTCGATTTTAAAGATTTATTAAGAGGGTTCTAATTTATAGGTTGTTTTAACTATTTTTCGGCTCGGTTTAAAAAGGTGATTTGTTTTTCTTTATATAATTTTAAATTTGAGTAATCAACATAATAAATATCTATATATTGACAATTAATCTTTACTAATCCTAAGAATTGGATTTAATAATGCAATTTTTAAACAAAATTGCATATATAATCAGACACCAACCATTCTTTTGCATCCGATATATTATTAAATACTTTTACCATATCTCGGTATTTCATATGGATAATATAATTATAAGCCAATACTTGAAGCCCTTTGATGCCAATTAGAGCAACTTTCTTTTCGTGATAAGTGGCTGCTTCTTGTGTTACTTTAAAAGCGTTAATTATGTCGTTATCAAAATATAAGTTTGTTAAATTCACTATTGCTAATACGGATTTAAATGGATACTTCATATATTCGTTTGCAGAACCATAAACGAGGTTAAATGTTTTTATTTTATCAAACTTGAAGCCGGAATAATCTACATAAATTATTTCTTTACCTTTGTAGGTAATCTTTGATAATCCATCCATACATAAAACTCCGTGTTAGATTGGTTTAAAATTTATCGCGGATTAACCATTCTTTTGCTTCCGTGATATTCCTAAAAATTCTTAAAAAATCTTTCGAATTAATACTTACAACATAACTATATGCAATTCTTTGAAGTCCTTTAAGACCAATAACCGCAACCTTTTTTTCATAATAGGCGGTTTTTTCTTTTTCTTCTCTAAAAGCATTCACAAGATCAGTATCAAAGTGAAGACCCGAAAGATTTGCAATCGCCAACACCGATTTTGGAGGTAATTGCAATCTTTCATATTCCTCAGTTGCATACCTTATCAGTCGTAAAGTTTTATAAACATCCAAGCCAAAACTTGAGTAGTCAACATAGAATATTTCTTTATCTTTATAAAGAATTTTTGAAAAACCTTCCATTGTTTTTAAATAGTCCCTAAGATTATATAGTCTGGCTAAAAGTAATAAAATGTTTGATTCTATTATATCAGTTAATTAAATTGAAAAACAGCAACTTTTTAATTATTTACGAAATACTAGAAAGATATATCAACCCTATTATCCAAGCCGGTTCGCGCGAAGGCTGGTGTGGGCAAAATTCAACAAATCAAAGCTTCTTAACTAAATCGTTCAATAATTTGTCTTATTATACCATAAAATTCCTTGCTTTCTAATAAAATATGACAAATTTGAAATTCGGTTTTGAAAGCATGGATTAATTAATAGCCAAGGAAGAGGCTTAAGTTGAAACCTAAGAGGTCTAATCGGAGGGGAACGGGTTTTTTGAACCAAAATAACAATCCAATAATTGGTCTTGCAATAAACAAAAAACCCCTGCCGATGTAGGGGTTTATTTACAATTCAAAATGGCGGCCCCGAGACGAGTCGAACGTCCGACACACGGTTTAGGAAACCGCTGCTCTATCCTCTGAGCTACGGGGCCGTTAATAAAGCAATAATATTATACCAGACTCCGCAGCTGTTTACAACTTGTATTCCCCCCCAAAACCAACTCAAAACCAACAAGTTAAAATTTTACATATTTAAACATCCTTAAAACATCATAATTGGGTCGCTAAAAGGAAACAATTTAATGACTATCTAAGAATAGGTGCAACTAATGATTAAAGCAACCTTTCCCCATATGGGCACTTTCCATATACCTATGAAATCTTTACTATCAAATCTAGGCTTTCAGCCTATAGTTCCACCGCCGACCTCTCAAAAGACAATCGCCATCGGAACCGAGTTGTCTCCAGAATTTGCCTGTCTTCCTTTTAAAGTAAATTTGGGGAACTATATCGAAGCGATCGCCAATGGAGCAGAACTAATTTTAATGGCTGGAGGAGTAGGGCCTTGCCGTTTTGGATATTATTCTCAGGTCCAGGGGAGAGCCTTAGCAGGAGCTGGATATAGCGCCAAACTAGTTACTCTGGAAGCTCCCAATGCCGATCTGAGTGAATTATATCGAAAAATCAAAAAATATATTCCGCGGCATAGTATCTGGGACATAACCCAAGCGCTTCATGTTTTTTGGACAAAAGCCCGGGCAATAGATAAATTTGACCAGTTGGCCAATAAAATACGGGCCAGAGAAAAAAACCTTGGCGCGATAACTAAGATCCAAAATCAATTCTATAAAGCCCTCGATAATACGGCTATTCTTAAAGAAATTGATCGGGTTTTTAACCAGGCACTAACAGGATTAGATTCTATCCAACTTGTGCCGGAAGCCAAACCCTTAAAAATCATGTTACTTGGTGAGATTTATATGGTACTTGAGCATCGGGTCAACTTTCGAATCGAAGAACAACTTGGCCATATGGGAGTCGATGTCAAGCGAAGTATTTATCTAAGTGACTGGATTGAGGAACATTTTTCGCCACTCCACATTAATAAATCTCGTTGGCATTTAAGCAAGCTAGCCCGGCCTTATTTAGACAGCCATGTCGGCGGCCACGGTCTTGAATCAGTTGCCCATGGGATCGAAGCAGGAGTAAACCGGATGGATGGCATCATCCAGTTGGCGCCTTTCACTTGTATGCCGGAAATTGTGGCTATGGCACCGCTCACAGCGATTTCCAACGATTTTTCCATTCCTGTGCTTCATTTAATCATTGATGAACATTCGGGGGAAGCCGGAATTCGAACTAGATTGGAAGCATTCGTCGATTTATTGAAGCATCGAAAGGACAAAATAACAATGAAGCAACTGAGTATCTAAAAAGTGAACAGCCTACACATGGTTGACTGTTCACTGATAATTGCAATAATGGCGCGCCCGGAAGGACTTGAACCTTCGACCTACTGATTCGTAGTCAGGCACTCTATCCACTGAGCTACGGGCGCATTTTGTTTAACGATTTAAAATTATATCATAAATAAAGGGAAAAGTAAATATAAAGCGGGGCCAGTAAAATATTGAAAAAAGCCATGTATAAAAAGCAGCCTTAGGCTGCTATAATATTTCTGGCGGAGAGAGAGGGATTCGAACCCTCGCTAGGATTGCTCCTACTAACGGTTTAGCAAACCGTCCCCTTCAACCGGCTTGGGTACCTCTCCGGATATAGGAAGTGTGAATAGTGAAGTTTGAAGTTTGAAATAAAAAACTCTTTTAGTTAAATAACTTTTAGAATGTTCATTTCACACTTCACTCTTCGAACTTCAAACTTGCTTTATTCTGGCGGAGGAGGAGGGATTCGAACCCCCGGTACCTTGCGGTACAACGGTTTTCAAGACCGCCTCCTTAAACCACTCGGACACTCCTCCGAGTTCACTCGGAATGCATTAATAATTCTAACATATCCCCTGGAACAATGTCAAGTTTAAGGCGAAAATGGTGGGACACTAGTCAGGGCCAGGAGTTAAGTTTCTTCAGGCCACTATTTACTGAAGTTGCAACTCATTAATACGGTTCCAGTACATTTGAGTCAATGCATCCGCTTCCTCACTGGTATTGGCTTCAGTATAGATCTTAAAGACAGGTTCATCGGCATCGGGTAATACTAATGCCCAGCCCTGATCATGAAAGATCTTCAGTCCGTCAATGGTTTCGATTTGCTGACCTTGATTTTCCTCATATAATTGACGCATTACCCGGCCTTTTTCGTTCCAAGGGCATTCTGCTTCCAGGTAACTCCTTTCCACTCGGGGAATCATAGCTTTAGCTTTGGACAAGGAAATTTCTTCCCGAGCCATCAACTCCATTACTTTTACCAAAGAAAATAAGGAGTCGAATTGGGGCAAATAACTTCCCAGACCGTCGGCGGTAGGAAACAATCTTTCCTTAGCGGTTTTTTCCATTAAGGAACGGGGATTTGCCTTGGTCCGGATTACTCTGCCGCTAAATTCCTTAGCCAGGGACTCGATATAATGAGGAGCAGTCACTTGAACCGGAATTATTGCTTCCGGTTTATACTTCAGTACTAAAAAAGAGAGCAAAGCGTTTAGCTGTTCTTCCTTTAGTAGATCTCCACTTTCATCGATTAAAATCAATCTTTCGGCATTTTGATCAACAACTATTCCAAGGTCGGCGCCTTCATTTTGGACCCCACTTGCTATTTTACCAATATCCCCTAAAAGCTGACTTAAAGTTCTAGGTTGACCCGAATGAGTGGCTTGATAACCTTCGGTCCGCACTTGACAACCTAACATTTCTAACAGCCCAGGTAGAACAAAAGAGATGTTACCGCCGTCATATAAGCAGACTACCTTATAATGGCGCTTTTTAATTAAATCTTTGATCTCAGGGCTTACCAGACCATTTAAATAAGGTTCAAGCAACTGGGGAACATAAGCTAATTCACCAAAACCATTAATCCCCATCCGGTTAAAATCTTCGCCCATGAAAGAGTTTTCAATAGCCCTTTCGGTGCTTTTATCAATATTTAAACCTTGCTTATCTAGAAACTCAATTAATATACCTTCCGGGTCCTGGGGATGGATCCGAAAATGTGCTCCACCTATGGCTCCTAATGAGACTAAAGCATGTCTAGTTAAGGCCGACGGTAGGGTTCCTAAATCATAAACATCAGTTCCGGCCGCTAATATTCCGGAAATAAAAGCACGCTTAAAAACTCTAGCAGCCCGGAAATTATCGGAACCAACCACAACTTTAGCCCCTGGTTTTAAATGAGCTCCGTAAATTCCTCCTAATTTAGTAACAAGTTCGGCGGTGATTTCTTGATTGACAGTTCCGGTAATGCCTTTATTTCCAAATAGGCTCCGGGAACCCTTTTTGGACCAAATAATGCTTTCGTTGATCGTGGAGCCGCTTTCAACAGTTTTATTAGGCCAGATTTTGAGATTCGGTTTAAGAGTTGATCGGGCTCCCATAGATACGCCTTCGCCTAGAACGGCACCTTCATAAATGGCGTTTCGACCCTTTAAATAGTTATGGTGGCACATGATCGCGCCTCTGATTTCGCAATGAGGGCCGAGATAACAATGGTTCCATAAAATCCCCCGCTTAACGCTGGTCCCTTCATTTAGGATCCCGTAGTTACCAATTGTTGTATAGCTTTCAATATTAACTCCAGCTTTAATACGGCAATAGTCACCTAGTAAGACCGGACCTTCAATCCGCGCTTCGGGATCAATCATCACCGAATCTCCCAACCAAATGCCTGGCTTGACCTCACGCCCCGGAATTGACACCTTGACTTGTCCGGTTAAAACGTCATAATGAGCTTGACGATATTGTTCCAAGTTCCCAACATCGGACCAATAACCATCAGCCACGTAACCGCAGATCAGCTCTTCTTTTTCGAGTAATGCCGGAAAAAGATTTTTACTAAAGTCAAAGGCTTTATCAGGTTCAAAGAGACTAAAAATTTCCGGCTCCAAAATATAAATTCCGGTATTGACCGTATCACTAAAAACCTCTCCCCAGCCGGGCTTCTCTAAAAATCGATTAACTTTACCTTGTTGGTCGGCGATTACCACTCCATATTCTAGTGGGGAGGCTACTTTGGTCAATACTATAGTGGCCTTGGCTTTCTTTTCTTTATGAAAGCGAACCGCTTCTTCGAGATTGATATCTGTTAAAGCATCGCCACTAATAACTAAGAAAGTCTCAGTGAACTCATTAATAATTTTCTTTACGCTACCTGCCGTACCCAATGGGGAATCTTCCAAAGAATACCGGATTTTCATTCCAAAATCGGTACCATCGCCAAAATAATTTTGAATTAACTCCGGTAAATAAAAAAGAGTGATCCATACATCCTCAAAACCGTGCTTTTTAAGTAAGTAGATAATGTGTTCCATCATGGGCCGGTTAACTATGGGGACCATCGGTTTGGGTTTATTGCAGGTCAGTGGTCTTAATCTAGTTCCTTTGCCTCCTGCCATGATTACGGCTTTCATAACTGTCCCTCCATTTTCACTGAATATTGCGATAACGGCCTATCTCGTCAAACTCATCGCGCTGAAAGTCAAGCGCTGCATCCTGGTAAACTGTTTTTCGCCAAGGGGATTGGTAAAATTCAGTTAACACTTGTTGATATACTTCTTGGGTTTTAGTTGCGATCCGGTCCCAGTTGTACAGTTTTTCAATGTCCATAATTGCAATGCGCTTCATTTGCGCCGCGTGGTCCGGATGTTGTAATATCCAAATAATATTGTCCGCCAAGGAGATCACGTTATTAGTATAAGCCTTAAGCCCGTTTACTCCATGCTTAACAATCTCACTCATTCCACCCGTATCCGACACTACTACCGGCGTTCCGGCAGCCATACCTTCCAAAGCTACTATTCCGAAAGGTTCATATAGGCTGGGGAATACAGCAACCTCAGCACATTTATAGAGCGCGTTTCTAGTATTATCATCAATATATCCGGTAAAGTAGATTCGAGGGTAAATCCCTAATTGGTAAGCGCGGTGTCTTAATTCATCCAGACAAGGGCCTTTACCGGCGATAACTAATTTGACCTTTGGCTCTACTGCAAGCACTCTCGGTAAAGCTTCTAACAATAACCCTAAACCTTTTTCTCTGACGATCCTGCCGACGTGGAAAATTATTTTTTCGTCCGGCGCTGAATAGCGGTTTCGAATCAAGGAAGGGTTAACGGTAGTTTTTTGAAATTCCGCCGGATATACGCCGTTGGGGATAACCCTTAATTTATCTCCCGGCATTTGAAAAATCCGTTTTAATTCTTCCTCCATATACCGGCTACAGGCGATGACTCGCCATGATTCATAACCCAACCACCATTCAACATTACTAATGTAACGCTGTAAATCATTATGAAGTCCACTATTTCTACCATACTCGGTAGCATGGATAGTTGAAACCAGAGGAATATGCCAGGAGTGTTTCAAATTTTTTCCTGCATAAGCCACCAGCCAATCATGGGCGTGAATCAAATCAAATTTTTTACCGTTTGCGCTTAACCGATTGGCTTGCTCAATCAAGTTTAAATTAAGTTGCATTACCCAAGTCAAAAAGTCGGGGGCTACCGGATTATTCATACTAACCCGGTGAACGTTTACGCCTTCATCAACTTCAAATTCTAAGTTACCTTGAGCGCCGCAGGTTATAACATCAACCTCGATTTCTTTTTTCACCAACGCTATTGCCAGATCATGAACATGTCGGGCAATCCCTCCAACAACTTTTGGTGGGTATTCCCAGCTTAGAATCAATATTCGCATTGCGTCACCTCGGAGAATAATCTTTAATAAGCACTGCTCCTTGAATATTTAGTCTAACCGGAATTTCCATTTTTATAATTAAAAAAAGGACCAACTTAGGTCCTTTTAAAAAAATGATACCAAAAAATCTCTATAAACTAACTACGGAGGGCTCTTGTCGCTTCCTTCTGGCTTTGATAACCGCTTCCCAACTCTCATCCGATAGAGGACGGTCAAAGCTTCGAAATCCGGCCAATTTAAAGCCATGTTTTTCAGCTAATTTTCTGGTGTGGGCAACTGTAGCAGCATTAATATCGGTTCCTAGCCCGAAATGTTGATAATGTTGTTCCAGGGCTAGCATCATTGTCTCCGACATACAAGCATAAGCTTGTCCCGGTTCAAAACCAAAATCCCACCCCAAATCGGGACAACCCGGTACTGACATAACTCCGCCGTCGATTACTAAAACATCAGGCCTGGCTTCTTTAACTTCATAACTGACATCCGGCGGTCTTGACACATCACAAACTACTGCGCCATATTTTAGCATATCCGGGGTAATTAAACTATTAACTTGACTGGTAGCGGTTACAACCACATCAGCCTGAGGTAAATGTTTTTCGATTTCAACCGTATAAATTACCGGTGATTCATCTACGACCGTTTCCGCAAAAGATAAGTAGTCTTCAAGGGGCGCATCAGAAGCTGGAATTCGCGAATGTTCTTTTACGAATTGATAAATGGTTCCACCGTCGATGATCTGATTATTGTTCAAATGTTGATATATTTCGGCAACCAGTTTCATCAATCGTCTTCGGCTATGCTCTTGGTTTAAAGGATTACCAATTAAAATCAAGGAATTTACTTTTTCAGCCAAAAAAATAGCGGTGTTTCGTCCGATCGAGCCGGTTGCTCCGACAACGGCGGCTATAGTACGATCAATTGGGGTTTCTAGACGCCTAGCCGATTCTAAAGTGGCGTCCACCGCTGCGGATACTGTATAACTATTTCCAGTAGTCAAAGGTACCCCTAGATTACGAAGGTCCCGGCCCCCTTTAGTAACTACCGAGGTATAAGCGCCTAAACCGACAATTTCAGCCCCGCGCTCTTTGGCAAGATTAACAGCTGCCGATAATTCGGCTAATACTTGTTCCTTAGGAAGGTTCATCAGCTCTTCGGAGGTGCGGCTAACACATATAAATTCTCCATAGGCAGTTGCGCCGGTTTGGGAAGTGATTCTGGTCTTGGCGACAACAAAAGGTTCAACTAAATCGTTCCAGCGGCTAATTAGATTATTCAATTCAACTTCAGAAAATGCTTCTAAGGTCCGGTCTAGTTCCACAAAATTTTTTAAATATAAAGGGTGAACTATAAAAGCGAATCGGCCTTCTTTAGGATCTCCGCTGGGATGGACCGGTTTCTTAACAACCAATTTTGGTTGAGACACTTTTGGCGTGGTAGATCGAACCAAATGGGACAATAATAAAGCCGTATTTCCCGAAGCAAGGCAAGAGGCCATCTCTTCGACGGCATCCATGGCTTTTTTACAATTAGCTTCATCAATAATTAATGGTGGCTCCATCCGAATTACGTCGGTGCCGTTAAGCGTCGGCGCTACTCTAATTTTTTTAACATTCAATAAATAGCTCGATACTATTGGGGACAAAAATTCTTGTTCCTCCATTATACCCAGTAATTTACCGAATGGGTTATTTTGATCCAAACCTAACTCTAAACCTAACATTAGTCCACGGCCTCGGACAGCGGCTATGACCGATGCATATTGTTTTTGAATTCCAATCAAACGTTCTAGCAAATAGTCTCCTTTAGCCGCAACTTCTTTAATGAGTTTTCCTTGATCACGGGTGAGAAGTTCAATCACTTTTAATCCAACGTGGCAGGCCAAAGTGTTACCGGCAAATGTGGAGGAATGTTTTAAAGCAAAATCATCGGTGTAAACTTCTTCCGTGCATAAACAAGCCCCAATAGGAATGACTCCGCCACCAAGGGCTTTAGCTACAGTGATAATATCCGGAGTAATCCCCTCAGCTTCACAGGCGAACATTCTACCGGTTCGGCCTAATCCGGTTTGGACCTCGTCCGCGATTAACAGTGTTCCGTATCGGTGACATATTTTCAAAGCTTCACGAAGATAACCGTCCGGAGGAATGATTATCCCGCCTTCACCTTGAATTGGTTCGACAATAAAGGCGGCATATCCATGGGGTTTTGATTTAAGCGCTTCTTCTAAACGATTTAGATCGCCATAGGGAATCCGATCAAATCCTGGAACCGGAGCTCCAAAACCTTTTTGATAAGAATCTTTGCCGGTTGCCGATAAAGCTCCCAATGTTTTTCCATGAAAGCTATTTTCAGTAGTGAGAATCCCCATCCGTTTAGTAAAAATTCGGGCCAGCTTAAAGGCGGCCTCATTAGCCTCGGCTCCACTATTGGCATAAGTTACATACTTGATTCCTTTTGGAGCGATTTTGATCAATTCTGCAGCTAATTTACCGGCGGCATCCAAAAAGGAAGGTTGGACCATACTTGGCGCCAGACTATTTTGAACTTCATAGATGGCAGCCCATATTTCAGGATGGTTAAAACCAAAGGGTAAGGCGCCATAAGAAGCGATAAAGTCTAAATAGCTTTCACCTGCCTCATCTATTAATTCACACCCGGTTCCTTGCCGAAATACCTTGTCCATATTTAGCTGTTTCAGGCGTTTGGCTAGTACAGGGTTGACAAATTGATAATAAGGATGCATTCTTCTCCTCCTGCTGCTATGCTTAAGTTTTAAATTTAGTCTAACATTAATTGGAACAATGGTCAATCTGTAAGTCCCTGCTAATTACGGTTATTCGGCTAGACGACTTAGCTATTTTAGCCAATATTAGCTTCACAAAATCATATTTGAAGATTTAATCTTCCGGAGGATTATCGGTGGACCTTTTCTTTATTTCAGGTTGCTTTGCCCAAAACCAAAAGATTTGACCTTTCCGAAGCAACCGGTATAATCCGTATCCTAAGCTACCTACTAATAAAAAACCCAAAGAATTTCCAAGCCAACTTAAGAGATTAAAACTGATAGTTCGATCTCCGACCGGATTAAGCATCGCTAATTTATGATTAGGTAGATCAAATGACTTTAATTGTTTGACTTGACTTTGACTACCCTTTTCATAAGCGAGGATATCCATTACCTGAGGCTCTCCAATTTGGTCCAAACCGCCGCCTATATGCCATTCACCATGATCTTTACGGACTTTTCTGAAAAAATCTTCACCAAACCCATCGAAAGATCCGACCAATACGTAGTATTTCCAATTCCGGTTTGGTTTTCCAACTAATGCTTCGGGAACAATGGCGCGAATTGTACGGTTATCCCCAAGTAGTTCCGCTTTTAAAGGCTGATATTTGAGTTCTCCATTTTGGTCCGATATAACCTGACTATTTCCCCAGCCTACCACTTTTAAGCATAAATCCCAGCCGGATTTAGGATTGAAGCTGATATAGGCCCCTTTTTTAGACAGTTCGGTCTGTCCTTGTTCCGGGATATGATCCACCATAATTCGGATATTTTGATGGATAAAGCCTTCAGGAGCTATCCAGGGGTTGGTGACTTTTGCAAAAGTAGTGTCGAAATATATTGTCCCAGGTTGTTCCGACCAGACTTTAAACTCGGTGATATCAAAAAGACCTTGATATGGTTGGAAAGCGACATTGCTAGGATAACGATAGGTTCCGTAACCATAATCATCCCCTAGGGGATCTTTCATTGTAAAATAGATTTCAGAGGGTGTAGACCCTAATGCTATGGTAGTGGAGAAAAAAAGTAAAACCAACCAAACCTGGATTTTCATTAAAAACACCTCCATCTTAGGTCTATGCATGGAGGTGGACAAATATAACCAGTGTTAATCCATTTCGATGACTGCCAAAACTTGACCGGGCTCCACCTTATCTCCGGTTTCCGCTTCAATAGCAATTAGGGTTCCATCGATTGGGGAAGGCAACATAAAGGACTCATTTTCCGAAGAAAGCTCCACTAAATCCTGATCGATTTCGACCCGCCCGCCAACTTCCAATATCCATTCGCCAACGGTTATCAAGGTTTCTTCCCCAGTCAAGAGGGGTACTTTTAATTCAATATTCCGGGGTCTAATTTTCATTGATATATCTCCTGGGCACTCGATCGCTGATCATACAAGTCACTTCATAATTGATAGTTTCTAAATGATTGGCAATGTTATCCACGGATATGGATTCGGTTCCTTGAGAACCGATTAAGACCACTTCCTGCCCAATTTCAACCGGTTCATCTCCCACATCCACCATACAAAAATCCATACAAATCGTCCCGACAATCGGGAATCTTTTGCCGGAGATCAGAACCTCGGCTTTTCCCATAAGCCTTCTGGGCCAGCCGTCAGCATAGCCAAGGGGAATGGTAATAATAGTTGTATCCTTGGGAGCGGTAAATTTTCTACCGTAACTAATAGTAATTCCTGAAGCTACTCTCTTAACAAAAACTACTTTTGTTTTTAACGCAAAAGCCGGTTTTAGGCGGACTTTTTTCAGATCCACTTCTAAGGAGGGATACATACCATAAAGCATAATTCCAGGTCTGACCATATTATAATGAGTCAAGGGTAAATCGATTATAGCCGCGCTATTTGCCAAATGAATTTTGGCCGGTAACAGTCCTTCGTTTTTTAAGTCGACAATTACTTTATTAAAGGTTTTGATTTGATACTTTGCGTAATCTTTATCCTGCTCATCGGCGGTGGCTAAATGAGAAAAGAGCCCTTCTAGAGTAATCCCGGGTAGAGATTGCAATTTTTTAATAAAGATGATTCCTTCATTAGCTGGAACACCAATTCTACCCATTCCGGTATCAATTTTAAGATGAATATTAATTACTTTACCTGCCTTTACCGCAGCCCGAGATAGAGCCACCGCTGGTTCCAACATGCAAATAGTCGGAGTCAAATCATACTTTACCATCATGTTCCCTTGTTCAACCTGAAGGGGACTAAAAACCAAAATCGGAGCTGTTATACCAGCTTCACGGAGGGCAATCCCTTCTTCGGTAAGAGCGACTCCTAACCGGTTAGCTCCGGCTTGTAAAAGGGTTTTAGCGACCTTGATTGCTCCATGTCCATATGCTTCCGCTTTTACAACTGCCATGACTTCGACCGTGGGGCCGATTTGGCGCCGAATCTCGGTCAAATTATGTCGGATTGCCCCTAAATCAATGTCTACCCAAACCGGCCTTATTAGCTCTTGATATCTACTCATTAGCCTAGCACCTTCTTAATTGCTACCGGATATTCATCTAATAAATCAATGGTAATAATTCCGGCGGGCCCATATTTTTCTACTGCCAAATCTCCCGCCAATCCATGGAGATAAGTTCCGGTTAGAGCGGCCTCGGCGGGTTTCATTCCTTGGGCTAACAAGCCACCGATTGCACCGGCTAAGGCATCACCCATCCCAGCTGTAGCCATCCCCGGGTTACCGGTGGGATTGATGAATATATTTTCTTCTTGATCCGCAATTATGCTCCGAGCGCCTTTTAAAACTAAGGTAACGCCAAGTTTTTTTGCAAAACCGCGGGCCACGTCGATTCGATTTTTTTGAATTTCAGCTACCGAAAGGCCAGTGAGACGCGACATTTCCCCAGGATGAGGCGTTAAAACTAGAGGAGCATTTAAAACACTTCTATCTAAGGATTCGGCCGCCAATAGGTTGAGCCCGTCGGCGTCGATCACAAGAGGAACAGTGCAATTATTTAATAATTCTATCAATAAATCGCGGCTTTTTTCTTGGACCGATATTCCGGGACCAAACACAACCGCATCAGCTTTTTCCAAAAAAGTTAAAACCCGCTCCCAAGAAAGAGTCATAACTTCCGCCGGTTTTTCCGGAAAATAATTCGGATTTTCAGTACCGACCGTAACCAAGCCGGAGCCGGCTCTAAGAGCGCCTAAAGCACACAAAGCTACCGCTCCGGTCATTCCGACGGCTCCACCTATAACCAGAACATGGCCGGCAAGCCCTTTATGAGCGGTAGGGAGGCGTTTCGGAATTAATTGGCGAACTTCTTGTTCCTTTGGCCAATTAATCTTTAAAGAAGCGGATTCCAGTAACTTCCGGGGGAAACCGATAGGGGCGATTACTAACTCACCACACATTTCGGCTCCAGGAAAAATAAGTAATCCCGGCTTGGGCAAACCGAAGGTTACCGTGACCGAGGCTTTAACTACCACGCCGCCAATCTGGCCGTTATCTACATTTACCCCGGAAGGAATATCTACTGATACTACCGGCTTGAGAGAATCGTTAATCCGGGAAATAATTGCAGCCGGGGCGCCACTGGGTGCACCCCTGGCGCCGGTGCCCAACAAGGCATCAACAATTAAATCGGCGTTTTGTAATTCCCCTGGGTTGACATTCTCCCAATCAAGAATTGGTAATCCGGATTTTTGAACCATGGTTAAGTTATCCAAAGCTAAACCATGAAATTGAGAGGGGTGATCCGCTAAGACCACTGTTACTTCAGCGGCTTTCTCAGTCAATAGCCGGGCCAGTGCTAAGCCATCACCGCCATTATTTCCTTTACCGCAAAAAACATAGACCTTTTTTGAGGCCAAAGCAAAACGTTCTTCAATTACCTGGCGGACTGCCATTGCCGCTTGTTCCATCAAAATAATTCCCGGGACTTGATATTCCTCTTGGGCTAACCGGTCGATCCGGTTCATCTCTGCGGCGGAGGCTACTTTCATTTTTCATCGCCCGCTTCCAGAATTACTTGAGCTACGGCGTATTCTTTACAATGGGAAATACTTAAATGAATCCGGGAAACCTGGTTTTCGGCTAAAAAAGATTTTACTTTACCATTGAACTCAAAAAAGGGGGCTCCTTTTGAATCATGCCGGACTTCGATTTCCCGCCATGAAAAATTTGCCAAACCAGTGCCCATCGCTTTTAAGACGGCCTCTTTAGCTGCAAAAAAACCAGCCAGCCGGTGTCCTAACATTTTACTCTCCAGGAGTTCATCATCGGTGTAGACCCGCTTACAAAACTGAGGATTACCAATTGCTTTGGTGATCCTAGAAATTTCAATAAGATCAACTCCATTACCGATAATCAATTTAGATCACTTTCATCGGAAATAGATTTTGGTTTTTGGTAAAAAGAAGCCGAAACACTAACAAAACCTAACTTGCGATAAGCTAACAAGGGTTCTGTTCCTCCAACTAATAGATAACCGCCAGGGATAAGAGAATCATAAAACTTTAAATAAAGATTTCGCTTAGCTTCCTCAGTAAAGTAGATCACTACATTGCGGCAGATTATCAAGTGAAAGCTGTTAAGAAACGGATCCTTCAACAGATTATGACTTAAAAAGTTGACTTTATTTTTAATATTACTATTCAAATGATACTGGTTGTCGGTCAATGTAAAATATTTGTCAACCAATTCCGGAGGCGTGTTTTTAAGATCATTAAATTCATAAACGCCTTTCCGGGCCTTATTTAAAATAACTTCATCGATGTCGGTGCCGAAGATCTCGATCCGGTCGCTTACACCAAGTTCATTAACGATTAACGCCACTGAATAGGGTTCCGCTCCATTGGAACATCCCGCGCTCCATATTTTTAAAGTTGCGTGTTCCGCTAATAATTCCGGGAGCACTCGATGCCATAATTCCATAAAACGCTCTGGATTACGAAAAAACTCGGACACATTAATGGTCAACTTTTTAACGAATTCTTTATATTTGGCGGTATTTGTCTTGAGTGTCTCCAAAAAAAGATCGTAATTATCCAGTTCCCATGATTGCATTAAAGAATGAATTCGTCGGTCCATTTGTTGGCTTTTATACTCGTTAAGATTAATACCTACCAATTGACCGGCTAGTTTTTTAAATTCCTGATAGTCGATCAAAAAACTTGTCCCCCTCACCACTTTTAGGTTAAGAATTAATTCTACTCTTATAGTTCAGATCCTCTATTAAGAAGTTTTTTCTAGTCGTCTACAGAGCAACATCCTCGGTGTTTTAAATGGCCTTAAGTATAGTGTTTAATTATTAACTCCAATGGCCTTTTCTCCGGTCCCTTGCTTTCTTTTGCAGCATACCCGATAGGGATCACCGCCATAAATTCTCCCTGGGGTTCTCCAAGTAGGGTCAATACTTCATCCTTTATTAAGAAAAGGATTCCAAGCCAAACCGTTGCTAAACCAAGGGATGTCGCGGCCAATAACAAATTTTGGACTGCCGCTGCCGAGCTTTGGATTTCCATTGTTCTAAAAAAATCGAAAGCTTGATCACGATCGATTTGGAACAATTTGGTGCCATGTTTAATTAAAGCGGCGGTATTTACTACAGCTACAATTGTGGGTGCGCTGGCGATGGATCGAGAGGCCATTCTAAGTAAGACTGATGATGATTTGGGGAATTCAGTGGCCTTAGAGTTAACGAGTTCTACTAGTTCCCGTTTTTTCTCTCCTTTAATCACGATAAAACGCCAGGATTGCTGGTTGTGAGCAGATGGGGCCATATTAGCCGCATTTAAAATCGTCCTTATATCAGCCTCGGCTACCTGCTTATCTGTAAAATTACGAATGCTATGGCGCTTGTAAATCGTTTCCAAGGTTTGGTTATTAAAAAAAGGTGTTGTTGTCATTAGATAATCACTCCTATGGGAACCATTTTAACATTAAGCATTCACTGACGGCAATAGTTTTCGTTTAGACACAAATCGATTCTGACAAAATATAGGTAACAAATATTTTCGGATAGCAGCTAGATATGAACATTGAAGTAAAAAGGGCCAGCAATAATAGTTTGTCCTGAATCCAAAGAACTTCAAATTATACTCATCTTAACGTACTCCGATCCTCGATCGGCTCTAAAAAACTTTTTAATAAATCTTTAACTTGTTGATAATCGGAAAGATAATATTTGGCGTATGAATGCGCTAAACCAACTTTCAAAGTGAGTGCCCGTTCCGGAACCATTTTGAACAGGTCTTCATCCGTCCAGTCATCGCCCATAGCCAGGATAAAATCATAATAATTTTTGGTTAAAAAAAGGAGCGCGGCATTACCCTTGTTAACACCGGAATTCCTAATTTCCACTGTTTTATCGCCTGGAAAGACTTGAATATCAATATTTGAAGTCAAATTAATCAAGATATCCATTAACTCCCTAGCTCTAATTGACCCTAGCTCCGGGTCGGCAGCTCGAAAATGCCAAACCATAGAAGATTCCTTTTCTTCAACAAACGCCCCAGGTAAACGGTCTGCATAAACCTCTAAAACTGGAAGGACTTGTTTTTTCCAGGAGTTATCCAAAGGTTTTAGCATCTTCCAATTATCGCCATGCTCCTTAATCCAGGCTCCATGTTCCGCCACTAAACCAACGTTTAGTTGCCCAAACCATTTATCAAGGATACTGCGGTCTCTGCCGCTAATAAGGATGATCTCGGTTTGATCCTTCTTTGCTAAAGTTTCCAGTAAACCAATTAGTTCCATTGGCGGGGAAGCCCTTTGAGGTTGTTTGATAAAAGGCATTAAGGTCCCATCATAGTCTAAAAATAGAATTCTAGATTCGGCTTGGTTAAAACAGTCGATTATTCCTTTCTTACAATATTTATAGGACCGGGCGGTATAATCCCCTTGGTCTTTTTTTACCCTTGCTAATTCATTCATAAAGTCTTCAGCCCAACGTACAACGTCATAACGGCGTAATCGTTGTTGCAGAAAACGGTTGCGTCGGATCTGTTCCTTGCGGGGCATTGATAAGGCTTCTACCAAAGCAGCGACAATATCCTCAATATGATTGGGATTGATGATGATCGCTTCACCAAGTTCTTTCGCAGCTCCGGCCATCTCGCTTAATATTAAAACTCCAGTTTGGTCGGTCCTGGTAGCAATATATTCCTTGGCAATTAAATTCATCCCGTCCCGGAGTGGCGTAATCAATGCCAGAACGCTGGCTTTATAAAGAGAGACTAATTGAGTAAATGAAAAATATTTATATTGATAAAGAATAGGCGTCCAGCTGATATTACCAAATCTTCCGTTGATTTCTCCCACCAATTCATCAATTTGGCTTTTCATTTTTTGATATTGGTCCAGACCCACCCGAGAGGGGACTACAACTAGCAACAAGATTACTTTTTCTTTCCATTCGGAATACTTTTCTAAAAAACCTTCATAACCTCGAAGGCGGTTAATGATTCCTTTCGAATAATCAAGCCGGTCAATGGAGAGAATGACCCGGTAATCTTGGAATGAACTTTTTAGTTTTTGATAGTCTTCCGCTACCTCCGGTCCGGATGCGGCTTCTTGAAATTTAGCAAAATCGATGCCCATTGGGAATGTATCGGCTTTGATAATCCGGTCGTTAATAGTAATTCGGCCCATATTATGTTCGATACCGAGTAAACGCAAGACACACCTTAAGTAATATTGAGTATACTCTTGAGTATGAAATCCGATTATATCGGCACCTAGTAATCCTTGTAAAATTGTTTCCCGCCATTCTTTGGGAAGCAACCGAAATAGTTCATAAGGAGGAAAGGGGATATGCAAAAAGAAGCCGATTGATACTTGAGGGGCCATTTCCCGAAGCATCCTGGGAACAAGCATCAAATGATAATCATGGACCCATACGACATCTCCAGGTTTAAGGATCTCCAAGATTGATTCGGTAAATGCTAGGTTGACAGCTTGATATTGTTTCCAATAATCTTCTTGATATTCTACATAAGAAGGGAAATAATGAAATAACGGCCAGATTGTTTTGTTGCAAAAGCCGTGATAAAAATCTTTCATTGCTTCAGCTTCTAAAAAGGTTGGGTAAGCTTGAAACTGCTTTAACAGACTCTTCTTTAAGCTATTTTGTTGGGCTTTGGCAACGGAAATTCCAGGCCAACCTATCCAAATGTATTTTGATTTGGTAAAGGAGGAGCCTTTTAAAGAGTCTAAATAAGCACTGATCCCGGAAACCAACCCACCCATGCTTTCTTCAAATTGAAGCGCTCCATTTTTTTCAATCGCTGTTATCGGGAGCCTGTTTGAGACAACTAGTAGTCGCATTTGGTCACCTTCTTTCCAGCGTTTGAGGATTAATTATTCGTTAGCCTTTATAAATATACTTTGTCTCAAAACTGTTGAATAAATCCAAATACTCCTCTAATAGCCGGGACAATAAAAAGTTGCGTCGAACTTTTTCCCGGGCTGCATGACCCATTTCATCCCGGAGCTTTGGATCTTTTAGCAATCTGACAATCCGATCCGCTGTTTCCTTAACTGAATTAACTAAAAATCCATTAACTCCATCTTCGATTTGGTAACGGATTCCGCCGACATTGCCTCCGATTACCGGCGTTCCTTTCCACATCGCTTCAGTGACAGTCAGCCCGAAGCCTTCACGGATGGACTTTTGAAGTACAACTGCGGCTTTGCTTTGTAAGGCATTGACTAATGAGGAGTCTTCGCGGCTTAAGATAATAATCCGTTCCTCGCGCTGGTCAAGTAAAGACTCATAAACCGTAGTTCCTTCAGGATCGTCGGTGGCCACATTTCCCAACAACACTAGGGTGCAATCTACTTCTTTCCGAGCAATCTTGAATGCTTTAATGACTCCTTCCGGGTCTTTCCAACGGTCAAACCGGGATATTTGGACTACTAAAGGCAGGTCGGTAGGAATGTTATAATACTGTAACCTTTCCTCAATGGCTGTTTCATCCATTTTCCTGTTTTTTATCGAAAAGGGATCAATCGCCGGTAAAAAGAAGAGTTGGGGTATTGATAAGTTCTGGCGATACTCTTCAATGGAAAGGATAGCTGCATCGTATTTTTCAACAAATGAAGCCAGGTATCTCCATAGTTCGGGATGGGGGTGGGACAGATCAATGTGGCAACGCCAGACCCAAGGGCATTTTTTTTGATAGTAATTAATTAATGGTAAGGGTTGAGGGTCATGTACGACCACCAGATCGTGATCAAAATGATTACGAATTGAATTTTCCAACACGGTTTGCTCATAAATTGCTTTTTTGCGATCAGAGAGGTTTATTTCACCGCCCTGTAATCCGTTGTGCATCTTTTTGGTGATGCTAAAAAAATCAGGGGCTCCTTGAATCACCCTCCACCCAGCTTTAATTCCTACGGTATTCATAAGAAGGGTAAGGGGACTAAGTAATTCGGCCACACCACCCCCATAGTAGGTTGAGTTTACATGAATTACATGGTAGTTCTTTAAAATTTTCGCTTTTCGGATAATGCGTTCAACCGATTCTCCTCCGATATATGGCTCATAGTCTTCGATTCTAACGATCTTAGAATGTTTTTTCATTAAAGGGATCTCCTCCTAAGTTAGATTTTAAAATCAATAATGGACGGTAAAAGTTCATCTAATAATACTCCTAATACTCCCCAAAAAGCATAAACCAAGAGGAACCCTCTTGGTTTGAATCCGAGCAGGTTTACCTCTCTTTCAAGATCAGCGCTTAATGACAAAAATTTAATTAAAGTGCCGATGATTACATACGGGGTTAGCTGACGGGTTCGGATCGAAAAAGAAACCCTACTTTAATAGATTCACCCCAAAAAATGGGTCCCCCGTTTTCCCGGTAATACGGGAAATTAAGCGAAAGTAAGTGATTAATAATCCTAGATATGTATTATTATAATTTGGTAATCCAATCCAGTCAAATTTGGGCAGTGTTAATTGGATAAATTTTGGAATAGATAGAACCAAAGAGCTTAAAATTCACGGTTGATTAATTCAGTCAATTCTTTAAAGCTACTGACGGATTTAAGTTTGTCACGATAATAGTCTATATTTACTTGTACCAGTTCGTCCAAGACTTCATGTCCCATAATTTCAACCGGGGCTACTTCATCGGTAAGGATCTGGTCATTTTGGGTTACTTCTCTTAAATTATTGGTTACATAGCTTACAACAGGATATAATAGATGATCCGGTGGTATTTGGCTGCTATTTTCCAGAAAAATCGGCAGACAATTTTTATTTTGGGAGGCAAAGATCAGTGAATTAGTATCGAAATCCAGATCACTCCGGTAGACCTTCCCCATCACCGCTTTGACCGTTTGGGTAAGATAATCTATTAATTTGGTATCTTTGGTGGAATGAATATTAATATTCAAAACTAAAACCCCTTCGGGCTTAAGATGTTCTTTAACTTCGGTGTAAAATTCTTTAGTTGTCATATGAAACGGAATGGTAATATCATGATAAGCGTCGATCAAAATCAAATCATATTTTCCGGCTACTTTTTCTTTTAAAAAGACGCGGCCGTCATTGATATATATAGTAGCCTCCTCATCGCGGAGATCAAAGTATTCTTTGGCCAATTCAATGACATTGGCATCGATCTCAACTCCATCGACTCTGCTTTGAGGGAAGAAATATTTAATTTGTTTCGGGAAGGTCCCGGTACCAAGTCCTAAAACCAAGACGGAAAGTTTCGTATCAAAATTTGTATTTTTAATAAAAAAGGGGCCCGCTAGGAGATACTCAAAGTATAATCCGGTCAAGGGAGTATTTTTCTTATAGATCGACTGCACACCAATGGCCACATTTGTAGAGAATCTAACAGTATCGTTTTCTCTTGCAACTTGTAGGTAGTTATAAACTGATTCTTTTTCGATAATATCGGTTCTCCAGAAAGCATAGACCGTATTAAGAGGGAGGAAAATTAAGGCCAATATTAGTGCTGCGGTTGCAGCGGTTCTTTTGATGCTCTTGTTTACCGATAGGCAATAGTAGAGGACGATTAGGTTCAGGATCAGGGCGAAGACAAAAAATGTTTTGCTGGTCCCTAAACCGCTCGGTATGGTAATGAACGTAGGAATAAAAGTCCCAATAATACTACCGATGGTCGAGAGA
>Ga0123334_1001903_pt1 | contig 25032 bp, 19 predicted proteins | sample BiotimSIPDNA_FD_89706 | JGI IMG/M metagenome (GOLD analysis project Ga0123334, IMG submission 89706) | Anaerobic biogas reactor microbial communites from Washington, USA - Biogas_R1 time_0 SIP DNA | ecosystem: Engineered > Bioreactor > Anaerobic > Unclassified | place: Washington, USA... | reverse complement strand
CTTGGTCATCCTTGGACGTGCCCCATTTGCATCTTGAAATCAGGTGCATGACCTCGTGTTTGAGTGGATTTCTGGGCCCTCCCACAGAAACCACGGTCTTTCTGGTGAATCCCTCTTGTGGGTCTATCGATGTTATACCGTCCATGCACCATTGATTTCGGACAATCCCTGCTTTTTCCTGTCTTCTTCCTGACAACAACACAGCAACCAGGCAACAGCAAACAAGACAAGGGAAAACAGGCATCGATTTTTCATGGTAATCGTAGAGGTCGTATTTAAGATTGGTGCTTCAAAAACGTTTGCAAGGTAAACCTTTTTTGTTAAAAAAAGCCCCCTTGATGTCAGGCATCAAGGGGGCTCTATCAATTATGTGAGGCGCATCAACGCCTGGGCCTGTCGCTACGTTCGCGATCGCCATGAGGACGATCACCGCGAGGGCGGTCGCCACGATCGGGGCGTTCAGGACGTTCGGGACGTTCCACGTAACCTTCGGGCTTGGGCAGCAAGGCCTTGCGAGACAATTTATATTTGCCCGTCTTGGGATCGATGTCAAGCAGTTTCACATCCAACTCGTCGCCTTCCTTGAAGCCGGCAGCTTCGACGGTTTCCAAACGAGCCCAGTCGAATTCAGAGATGTGGAGCAAACCGTCCTTACCTGGCATGAATTCAACAAACGCACCGTACGGCATGATGGAACGGATTTTTCCACGATAGGTTTCGCCCGGTTCGGGGATGGCCACAATGCTGTGGATCTTGGCCATGGCGGCTTCGATGACGGCCTTGTTGTTGGCAGCCACTTCCACGCGACCCTTGCCTTCCAACTCTTCGATGGAGACAATGGCACCGGTTTCTTCCTGGATGCCTTGGATAATCTTACCACCAGGGCCGATAACAGCACCGATGAATTCCTTGGGAATCCAGATAACCTCGATGCGGGGAGCGTTGGGTTTGAAGTCGGGACGCGGTTCAGCCAAGGTCTCGGTAATCTTGTCCAGAATGTGCAGGCGGCCTGCTTTGGCTTGCAACAAGGCTGTTTCCAGGATTTCGTAACTGAGACCGTCTACCTTGATGTCCATCTGGGTAGCGGTGATACCATCCTTGGTACCTGTCACCTTGAAGTCCATGTCGCCCAGGTGGTCTTCATCACCCAGGATGTCGGACAAGACAGCAAAGTTCTTGCCTTTGTTTTCCGAAATCAAGCCCATGGCTATACCGGAAACGGGTTTCTTAATGGCCACACCGGCATCCATGAGAGCCAGTGTACCAGCACAAACCGTAGCCATGGAAGAGGAGCCATTGGATTCAAGGATATCGGAGACCACGCGCAACACATAGGGGTAACCCTTGGGAATCATGCCCTTGATAGCGCGATGAGCCAGATTTCCGTGACCTACTTCGCGACGACCGACGCCACGGCTGGCGCGGGCTTCACCAGTGGAGAAGGGCGGGAAGTTGTAGTGCAGCAGTAAGCGTTCCTTACCTTGGTTAAGCACATCATCGATGAGCTTTTCATCCGTTTTGGTACCCAGCGTGACCGATGTCAGCGATTGGGTTTCACCACGGGTAAAGATGGCAGAGCCATGGCAGCCAGGCAGGTAATCCACTTCGCTCCAGATGGGGCGGATTTCCGTGGTCTTGCGGCCATCCAGGCGTTGTCCCTTGTCGAGGATGCAACGACGCATGGCTTCTTTTTCTACTGCGTGATAATAACGTCCCACCAGCTCACCTTTTTCTGCGAGCACTTCAGGATCCATGTTTTCTTTATAGGTCTTCAGGATGTTGGCAAAGGCGTCCATGCGGGCGTGCTTGTCGGTGTTGCCGGAAGCAGCCACCTCAAACGCTTGTTGGAAGGTCTTTTCCCAAATATCCTTTTTCAGGTCTTCGTCGTTGACTTCGTGGCAATAGGTACGTTTGACCGTTTTGCCTACCTGTTCAGTCAATTCCATCTGAGCCTTACATTGAATCTTGATGGCTTCGTGGGCCACCTTGAGGGCTTCGAGCAAATCGGCTTCCTGAACTTCTTCCATTTCACCTTCCACCATCATGATGTTGTCGATGGTGGCACCGACCATGATGTCCATGTCGGCCTGTTCCAGTTCGGAGAACGTAGGATTAACCTTGAACTGGCCGTTGATGCGAGCAACACGTACTTCGGAAATCGGTCCGTTAAAGGGAATGTCAGAAACAGCGAGGGCTGAAGAGGCGGCCAAACCAGCTAATGCATCGGGCATGTCTTCACCATCGGCAGAAAAGAGAATCACGTTGACAATGGTGTCGGCGTGAAAATCATCGGGGAACAAGGGGCGCAGGGCACGGTCAACCAGGCGTGATACCAAAATTTCAGAATCACCGGCACGACCTTCGCGGCGGGTAAAACCACCTGGGAAACGGCCGCTGGCAGCAAATTTTTCTCTGTACTCAACCTGTAAAGGCATAAAATCGGTGCCAGGAGTAGCATCCTGGGCTGCACATACGGTGGCCAGCAACATGGTGTTACCCATACGGACCATAACGGATCCGTCGGCTTGCTTGGCTAATTTGCCGGTTTCGATGGTGATGGTCCTTCCATCACCCAAATCAATCGTCTTGACAATTGGGTTCATCATAAAAAACGTCTTTGTTAATTGTCGTAATTTTCTTTACACTAAAAATCGTGCAAAGTTAGCAAAAAGAAATCGACTAACCACCTTTCACCCTAACTTTAAGGTGGTAAGGCACTCAAAAAGGGAGGGTGAATGTTTAAAAAAGTGGTACCTATGTTTGGCAATGAGGACAATTATCCTTAGGTTTGCTCCCCGAAACAGCATCCATGAAGCGCACATCAGCCTTTATTTGTACCGGTCTTCTATTGATCCTAATGGCCGCCTGCTCAGGGACCCCGACGTTTGTCGTCGAGGGCGAAGTAGCTCATGCTGACGGCAAAGTACTTTACTTTGAACGTTTCGGGCTCAATGCCACCGAGGTGCTCGATTCAGCCAAGCTCAACGGATCCGGTCACTTTCATTTCAAAACCCCGCTGGAATCAGCACCGGAGTTTTACCGCCTGCGCATCGACAAACGTTTCATCCACCTGGCCTCCGATTCAGCCAGAACGGTGACCGTCAAAGCTGATGCCACCCTGTTTGGAAAAGACTACACAGTGAGCGGATCGGCCGCGTGTTCACACATACAAACCTTGTCAAGGATGCAGGGAGAGACCTTGCACCGCACCGACTCCATCAGGCAGTTGTACAAGGATGGCCTTATTGATGGCACGGTCTATCAGGAAGCTTTGTTCAACCTCTTTGCCGTCCACAGAGAAAATGCCAAGTCGTTGATTTACGAGAACCCCTTGTCTCCGGCCGCCTATTTTGCCCTTTTCCAGCGGTTTTACGATTACCTGCTGTTCGATCCCTACGACGAGAACGACAACAAATGCTACGCGGCTGTAGCCACTTCCTGGAGAACGTATTACCCCGACGCCGACCGCACCAAGCACTTGGAAAACCTGACCCTTCCAGCCATGAAACAAATCAGGCAGGCTCGTAAAGCCAAAGATATCCAGGTGGTAGAGACCGACCTGGCCGGCTTCTTCGAAATCAACCTGCCCACCGTGTCACAGAAGCGGGTTGCATTGAGTTCACTTAAGGGACAGGTCATTCTGCTAGACTTCACCGCCTATCAAACAGATTTCGCACCCAGCCGCAACCTCTATTTCAGGGAACTCTACGACAGTTTCTCTGACAGGGGTTTTGCCATCTACCAGGTATCGTTTGATACGGACGAGCATTTCTGGAAAACCAGCGCCGCCAACCTTCCATGGACCTGCGTCAGGGAGACGGAAGGAGCCAGATCAGAGCTGTTCGGCACCTACAATATCACGCAGCTTCCCACCTATTTCCTGATCGACAGAGAGGGGTCAATTATAGCACGGGATGCGCAAGTCAAGGACCTATACAAGGAAATCAATGCACTGCTGTAAAAAATGTTTAAAAACAGCTAGCCGGACCTTGACAACCACGTAAATAATTTATACATTTGCACTTAGATAATGAGAGTTCCGGTCACGGCCGGAATTCTTTTTGTTTTTTAGTCAACCAAATTTAGTAAATAAAGGAGGATTCATCCATGGCAGTTAGCTACATGACCGAAGACGGTTACAAAAAATTACATCAAGAAATCGAGTACTTGGAGACGGTAGAACGCCCACGTATCTCTCAACAAATAGCCGAGGCTCGTGATAAGGGCGACTTGTCCGAAAACGCAGAGTACGACGCCGCCAAAGAAGCACAAGGCATGTTGGAAATGAAGATTTCCCAACTCAAGGAACTTTACGTCAACGCCCGTATCCTGGACGAAAGCCGTATCAACACCGACACTGTGCAGATATTGACCACGGTCACTCTGTTGAACGTCAAAACCAAGCAGGTATTTGACTACACCATTGTGTCCGATTCAGAGGCCAATCTGAAGGAACGTAAAATTTCTGTCAGCACCCCCATCGCCAAAGGCTTGCTAGGCAAACGTGAGGGCGAAGTGGTAGACATCACAGTCCCTGCTGGCGTCATAACACTGCAAGTACAAAAAATCGAACTCGCCAAATAACAACAGACCATGGCCAGTATTTTCAGCCGCATCGCCGCCGGAGAGATCCCTTGCTACAAGATCGCTGAAGACGAACGTTATTTTGCTTTCCTTGATATCAACCCTTTGACCAAAGGGCATACCCTTGTGATACCCAAACAAGAGGTCGATTACATTTTCGATTTGGCCGACGAAGAGTTGGCTGGTCTGCACCTTTTTGCCAAACGAGTGGCAGAAGCTATGAAGGCCAGCCTACCTTGCAAGCGCATAGGCATGGCTGTAATAGGCCTTGAAGTGCCCCACGCGCACATTCACCTCATACCTATCCAACGGGAATCGGACGTCTTGTTTTCCAATCCCAAACTCAAACTGGATCCAACAGAAATGGAGGCTATAGCGGCCTCCATCCGTGCTGCGTTGAAACCGTAATGGATTTCACGCAAGCCCATTCTTCTTTTTCAACAAATCTTTTGCTATCGTTTCAACTCATCTTTTGCTATCGTTTCAACTCATTCGTTGGCTGCCATCCTGAAGCCAATGGAACCCGCTTGTGACGTCGGTGTGTTGGATGCTCTGTGGCTGACCCTCAGCGTGCCCGTTTGGGTGTCAGCCCAGCCGCCTCCGCGTCTGATTTTCGTCGTCACGCCAGCATCAGCAGCCTCCAGATCGCTAAGCCCAACCGGATCGACGATAGATTGCGGAGAGAAGGCTGTGTACCAATCGGCGCACCATTCCCATACATTGCCGCTCATATCGTACAAACCCAGTTCGTTGGGTTGCTTGCCACCAACAGGTTGAGCAAAGTACAGCAAGCCTGCCTGGCTTTTGGTCGTCGCGTAATACCAGGCGACATCAGCAGGCACATTGCTACCGCTGTAAACCGTATGACTCGCACTATTCCCTCCTCTGGCAGCGTATTCCCATTGAGCTTCCGTTGGCAAATGACCACCAGCCCATCGGCAGTACTCGTTGGCACCATGCCATGTGACGTTGGTTACAGGATGGTTTTCAAACCCACTCACAGGAGCCCACTTCGACAATGCTGAATTGTAAGACAGGTTCCTGCTCGTGATTTCAACGTATTTGTAGGTCGACCCATCTGCGCCCACACCGGCAGCCGCGCTCGAAATCAAACGGCTGTTTAAGAATTGAGCATACTGAGTGGTTGTCACCTCGTATTTACCCAGTCGATAGGAACTCAAGATTACTTCATGAGCCGGCTTTTCATTGTCTCTCGCCACTTCTGCTTGTTCTGAAGTGGCACCCATGGTGAACGTCCCTCCTTGGATGGTTACGAAGTCCATCACAGGATTGACTGGAATAAACGCATACGCAATACCATAGTACACCGAGTCACTGACCCTTGCATACGCTCTGTATCGATACGTAGAATCAGGGCTGAGACCCGTCAATGTGGTTGAATAATCCGTTAATGATGCTGCACTAGGGATGTGGCGGCTGTTGACCAAGGTCGGTAGTGCAATGGTTGCAGAGAAACACAGACCCGCATCCTGCAATGTTCCCCCCTCGTTCTCCACCGTACAACGGATGGTGCCCGATGAAGCAGTCACCTGTTCGACCGGTAAGGTCTTGATGGTGACCGTCACTTTCTCTTCTTTTTCACAAGACTGGAACATAAGGCCTGACAAAAGGGCCAACGACAGGGGTAAGGCTCCAATAATACGGTGTCTGATGCACATCATAAGCAATCGGATAAGTTTTTCTGTATCTACCAACGAATTAGCTATGCAAAAGTAGGAAAAAACCCCCTCTCCCCACCCATGGTAAGGTTAATTATCGGAAAAAAAGAATGAATGTCCGCATTAACAAGATCAGGTTACTCAGACAGGGTCTACATCGAAGACCAATTGCACCGATCTAAACCTGGCATCGGCTTTCAACGCCTCTCTCTGTTGCAAAAGAAAACACTTGGCATCAGCCGCCGATTCGTCCAATCCCAGCTTCAACAAAAGTGACTGACGGTACTGATTACGAACCCTTCCAACCTGTGGCTGATCGGGACCTAACAAACGATGGCCAAACCGCTCCCTGCAGGCCTCAGCGTAAAACAAGGCTGCCTGTCTAACGATTTGTTGGTCGATGTGCCTGAACGATAGATGAATGATGCGTCCGTAGGGAGGGTATCCAAAGAGCTGCCTGACCATCATCTCTTCATTGAAAAAGGCCGTGAAATCCTGGTTGACGACGTGCCGGATCACCGGATTGTCCGGACGACCTGTCTGAACAATCACCAACCCTTGACGATCCCTTCGGCCGCCTCGTCCACCAACCTGAGCCATCAGCTGGAAGGCGCGTTCATGGGCCCTGAAATCTGGAAATGCCAGCATCTGGTCGGCATTCAACACACCAACCACGCGCACCCGGCTAAAATCCAATCCCTTGGAGACCATTTGCGTGCCAATCAGCACCTGGGCCTCTCCTTTCTGAAAACGGTCCAACAAACGTGTAAAAGCCCCGGATGCCCGGGTCGTGTCGGTATCCATCCTGATGGTGGAAATGCCAGGGAAACGTACCTTGACCTCCTCTTCCACTTGTTCCGTGCCAAAACCCAGGGGAGACGGCTTGGGTTCACCACATGAGGGGCAACGGGTAGGCAGCGCTTCCTCGTAACCACAGTAATGACAGGCTAGACGACCATGATATTTGTGGTAAGTAAGCGCCACGTCACATTGAGGACATTTGGGTACCCAGTCGCAAACCTTGCACGTGACCATAGGGGCAAATCCGCGGCGATTTTGAAAAAGGATTACCTGATCACCGGCTTCAAAAGCAGCCTCCATGGCCTCCAACAAGGGTGGCGACAACAAGGACTTCATCTTTTTACGACGCTTGAGGTCTTTGGTGTCCACCGCTTCCACACGGGGCAGGCTAGCGTCTGCATACCGGAAAAACAATTCGGCCAACCCATAACGACCAGCCTTACAGTGGGCATACGACTCAAGAGACGGCGTTGCCGTACCTAGCAAGGTTTTGGCACCATGCCTGGCCGCCAACACCATGGCTGCATTACGCGCGTGATACCTGGGAGCCGGATCCTGTTGCTTGTAACTGCTGTCGTGCTCCTCATCAACAACAACCAATCCCAGGTTGTGATAGGGCAGCAAAACCGCCGACCTGGCACCTAGGACGACCTTGCACCCGTTTTGACGACCCACCTGACGCCAGACATCCAACCGTTCCCGTACATTCAGGCCCGAATGATAGATGCCCAACTCATCCCCGAAAACCCGCTTAAGCCTATAGGCGAGCTGAGTGGTCAGAGCGATTTCAGGCACCAGCATCAACGCTTGTTTGCCTTGTTCAATACAGTCCTTGATTAAGTGGATATAGAGTTCCGTTTTGCCTGAAGCGGTGTACCCGTGCAACAAACAGACCGGATACTGGTTGAACTGATCGTTGATCGAAGCCAACGCTTTGTTTTGAGGCTCATTGAGCAGAGCCGGTGCTTGCAATGGTTGTGCTTCCATAGAAGGCTCGGCTGGTATCGACCTGATCTCCAGCAATCCTCGTTCAACCAACGCTTTCAACTGTGCACCCGTCGCATTGGATTGATCAAGCAAAGTGCGCTTTTCTATGCCCTTCTGCAAAATAGGCTCCTCTGAAGAATGCGTCAGCATGTTGGTCAAAAACACGTTTAGCAGGTGAGCTTGTTTTTTGGCTTTGGTCAGTTGTGGCAACACTTCGAGCAACAACTCGGGCGAGTCAGCGTATTCTGCTCCAGGATAAACAACATCAACCAGGCGTTGGGTACCACGATCCAACTGATCGGCGTCCGCCTCCGAGGGTTTGAGGCCAGCCGGCAACGCCGCATTCATCACCTCACCCAAAGTACAACAATAATAGGCAGCAATCCAGGACCAAAACGCCAGGGTCTCCTCTCCCAACAAGGGTTCAGTGTCCAACTGATCAATCAAGGATTTTAGACGGCCCTTTGCCGGCTTATTACCGTGCAGGCCCATGACAACACCTGTCACTTGTTTGTTGGCCCCCAGAGGCACCAGCACTCGACAACCAACAGCCAGGGATGGTTGAAAAACCGGAGGAACCAGGTAGGTGAAAGATCCCTCCAGTGGCAACGGGAGCAGCACATCGGCGTAGAGAACATCCATCAGAAAGCCAGGGTTGCCGTCAACGGATAATGATCGGATATTTTTACCTTATCCAACCCCACATCGACGATGGTTATCTCGGGAGAGTGCAGGATGTAGTCAATCCTGAATAAGAAGTAGCTTTCATGGAACGTATGCCCCCAACCTTTACCCTGTTCCACCCAGACATCCCGCAAGCCTTTGCAAATGGTATGATAAACGTATGAGCCGGGGGCATCGTTGAAATCCCCACAGACGATAACAGGGTGCGTACATTGAGCTATTTCAGCGGCCACGGCTCTGGCCTGTCCAGCGCGTATGGACGTTGCGTACCCCACTTTGGACCCCAGCATCTTGGCCACATCTGTCAGTTCTTCCGTCTCCGTATTGGTGATCAGTTTGGTGTACCTGTCTTTTTCCTTAGGATTGAGCTTGTTGGATTCCAAGTGGTTGTTGATAACGGTCAAGGTATCGCCATCAATCTTGATGTCATATCGATAAGAGGAGTTCGACAGGCTTTCGTAGTCGATGCGGTATTTGGATATAATGGGGTATTTTGACAAACACACCACCGAAAAACGGCCATCAGAGGCACCAGAAGCAACATAGGGATACGCCTTAAGGGCTTTTTTTGTCTTTTTATTGGTCAATCCGTTTCTGACAAATCCCTCACCCACTTCCTGCAAGCAAATGATGTCCGCGTCCGATTCAGCCAGAAAATCAACTATCGGATGAAGACCGCCATCGGAAGGGTCCTTGACAAAATCAAGATTCATTACATTGAATGTCAACACCTTTATCGATCGTTCACCTGCCTCTTCAGAACCTGTGTTGAGGGGAAACCAGGCACGGTGAGACCCCCAGGTCAACAGAATGCCGGCCAAAGAAATCAAAATCCATCCTTTGAAACGAATCAGCCAATACAGCACGAAAGCGAGATTGGCTAGGGCCAACACGGGGAAAGCGTAACCCAACAACGACAACAGAGGCGTTTTGGATGGATTGAACACGTACCCATATCCGGTGAGCAAGAGTAGGAGGACAACCCCAATGTTGGCGGTAAACAGCACAGAGTGCAGTAACTTGTATAAGGTGCGGCCCAGTTTGGAGGAGGGTTGTTTCGACGGCTTGCCTGACTTTTTTTTCATGCCTGAAATTCTATTCGTCGTTGGTCAACGTTGTTCAATTCACATGCACTCAGCGATTGCTGCGGTTGCTGAAATCAAACAACAGTTTTTTCTCATCCTTGGTCAAACTATCGTAACCAGACTGCTTCACTTTGTCAAGAATAGTATCAAGTTGCTGCTCATCAGCCCTTTTCTTATCCCTGTACGCCTGGTCAACATCGACTGTCGAACGGTTGACTGTTTCCTTTTTGGGTCGACGGTACGTCACCTTCATGTTAGGTTGCTTACGCCGTTTAGGTCCGGTGTTCCGTTTGAAGCGTAAGGAACCTTTGTCGGCCCAAGCGGCCAAATTGAAGCCTCTTCGGCTGGTCAGACCCACCAACACCCCATACAAAGCACCCCCAAGGTGGGCCAATCCCACACCCATGGAAGCCTGATTGAAGCCCAGGAGATCGAGGGCAATCATGACCAAGGCGATGTATTTCAATTTGACGGAACCAAGTACAAACAGAGAAATAGGCTCATCAGGCCTATACACAGCCACAGCCACACACAAGGCCATGATGGCAGCTGAAGCACCGATGAGCGGGGCTTGAAGAATGGTCTCACCGGCTGGAGCCAACCAGGTGTTTCCTGCCATAAATAGCAAACCTCCAGCCAGTCCACCGACCAGGTAGTGCACCACCAGCTGAATGCCGGAAAACCAACGTTGAAACAACAAGCCGAAGAAGTACAACCACAGCATGTTCATCAACAAATGCATGAGGTCGTAATGGACAAACGCATAGGTAAACAACGTCCAGGGACGCTGAAGTAAGGCAGGGAACGTTGCCGGAACCAATAACCAATCCAGCCAGGCTTTGTCTCCCAGTCTGAACAAAGCCAACACACCTACAATGAGCCGTAGCAGGAGAAAAATACCCGTGTTGATAAAAATCAACTTGGTGACCACACTGCCCTGACGGTAAAACACCATCAGCCTATCCCAAAAAGAAGCCATTGCCTATTCCTTTCTTTTTCCAGTGACGAATCAGGAAAAAACCAAACAACATGCCGCCCAGGTGAGCGAAGTGTGCCACGTTGTCTCCAGACACCCTGGAGACGCCGGCAAAAAATTCAATCACGCCATACCCGATGACCATGTACTTGGCCTTGATGGGAATAGGGATGAACATAATGAACAAGGGGGCGTTGGGGAAAAGCATACCGAACGCCAACAAGATACCGAACACGGCGCCAGATGCACCCACGGTAAGCATGCGATCCAAGAGCTGCTCCTTGGCTGCCACCACCATGTCTGAGGGGTAAATAACTCCCTCCACGATGTTCAGGTATCGGCTCAACACGGTACTGTCGCCATTGACCAGGTAATCGTCAACAGCCTGTAAGAAAGGCCTCAAATCGACGTACCAGGCTGCCTGTTGAACCAAACCGGCACCAACACCTGTGATGAGGTAGAAAAGCAGGAAGCGTTTGGGACCCCACACCTGTTCAATCACGCGACCAAAAATAAAGACCGCAAACATATTGAACAGGATGTGTGAAAAGCTACCTGAATCGTGCATGAACATGTAGGTCAGCAACTGGGTGGGGAAGAATTGGCTGGAACCAATATAGTGCAGACCCAGGACATCGTTCAAATCAATGCCAGTCCGTCTGAGCACGACTGTGGCCAGCCAAAGCAGCGCATTGACAATGATCAGGTTTTTGGTAACCACTGGCACATTGGCCATAAACCCTTGTGAAGAACGATATTGACCCATATGAAAACCAAGGAAATAGGGCTTGGAACAGCCAAACCCGGTAGACAAAAGTACAAAAAAGGACCATCAATGAGGGAAGAAAACAGTTTTTTCACAAAAAAACCAGCTAAGCCCCAAAAAATCAGTACTTTTTTCTTGTTTGATTAAAAATTAGCCTACATTTGCCTCTATGATTATATGAACGTAACCCCCTATTGTTTAACTTTATACATCATTACCATGAACAAAGCACAATTGATTGGTGCCATGGCCGAAAAGGCTGGTTTGAGCAAAGTTGACGCCAAGAAAGCATTGGATGCTTTCATCTGTAGTGTAGCCGACACCATGAAGAAAGGTGACAAGGTTGCCTTGGTCGGTTTCGGTACGTTCTCTGTCGTGAAAAAGACGGCTCGCAAGGGTATCAACCCAGCCACCCGCAAGCCCATCACGATCCCTGCAAAGAAAGTCGTCAGGTTCAAAGCCGGATCAGACCTGTCTGCCGGTCTCTAAGCACCGCTACCCCATTTACCGAAAAGAAGCTGCCTGACAACAGCTTCTTTTTGTTTACCGGCCTACCTTGTCGCATGGGTGTTTTTTTCTACCTTTGCCCTCCGATTGAACGAAAACATCATGACCATCAACCAACTACTTGAACAAAAGCTGTCGGCCGCCATCGAGGCCCTGTATGGACAACAACCGGTAGGCCAACCCTTGCAACTACAACCCACCCGGAAAGAATTCACGGGCGACTTCACCGTCATCGTTTTCCCCTTGACCCGTCTATCCAGAAAGAAACCGGAAGACACCGGGGAGGAAATCGGGCAATGGCTGGTTGCCAACACCCCTGAAATCAAAGCCTACAACGTCATCAAAGGCTTTCTCAACCTCACATTGGACAGTGCTTGCTGGTTGAACAAACTCAACGAAGCCCTCGATCAGCCCCGTTTTGGCTTGAAATCGGCCGGCCCCGACGCACCCCTTGTCATGGTGGAATTCAGTTCACCCAATACCAACAAACCTCTGCACCTGGGCCACGTTCGCAACAACCTGTTGGGTAGCAGTCTGTGCCGCCTACTTGAAGCCGATGGCAACAAGGTGTTCAAGACCAATATCGTCAACGACAGAGGTATCCACATCTGCAAATCCATGTTGGCCTGGCAGAAATGGGGCGAGGGCGAAACCCCGGCTTCATCCGGCAAAAAAGGCGACCATTTGGTCGGTGATTACTACGTAGCGTTCGACAAACACTACAAACAGGAAATTGCCGCTCTCATGGAGCAGGGCATGACCAAGGAAGCTGCCGAGGCAGCCTCCCCCTTGATGGCTGAAGCCCGCGGCATGCTCCTGCGCTGGGAAGCCGGAGATCCCGAGGTCAGGCAACTTTGGGCAACCATGAACGAATGGGTCTACAACGGCTTTGACGAAACCTACCGCAAACTGGGTGTGGCTTTCGACAAGATATACTATGAATCACAGACCTACCTGCCTGGTAAGGATAAAGTGCTGGAAGGGTTGGATAAAGGCCTGTTCATCCGCAAGGAGGACGGTTCCGTCTGGGCCGATCTGACAGCAGAAGGATTGGATCAAAAGGTACTGCTCAGGGCCGATGGCACGTCTGTGTACATGACCCAGGACATTGGCACGGCTGCCCTCCGTTTCGCCGAGTACCCCATCGACAAGATGGTCTACGTGGTGGGGAACGAACAAAACTACCATTTCCAGGTGTTGTCCATCCTGCTGGACAAATTGGGCTTTTCCTGGGGTAAAGACCTCGTTCACTTTTCCTACGGCATGGTCGAACTGCCAGAGGGCAAGATGAAATCAAGGGAAGGCACCGTGGTCGATGCCGACGACCTGGTTGAGGAAATGGTCACTACCGCCAGGGATACCTCCAGGGAATTGGGTAAACTGGATGGACTCAGCAACGAGGAAGCCGAAGCCATTGCCGTCATGGTAGGGTTGGGGGCACTCAAATACTTCATCCTCAAAGTAGACCCACGCAAGAACATGACGTTCAACCCCAAGGAATCCATCGACTTCAATGGAAACACGGGGCCCTTTATTCAATACACCCACGCTCGTATCCGCTCGGTGCTGCGCAAGGCCGAAGCATCAGACATTCAACTCCCCGCAGCCGCCCCATTGGTGGACGACCTCTCGGAAAAAGAGTTGTACCTGATTCGTCTGCTCAACGCCTTCCCCGACACAGTCAGCGAAGCCGCCCAAGCCTACAGTCCTGCGGTCGTGGCCAATTATTTGTACGACCTGGCCAAGGAATACAACCAGTTCTACCACGACTACTCCATCCTGAAAGAAGAAAACGCCGACAAGCGCACCATTCGCCTGTTGTTGTCAGAATTGACAGGCAGGGTGCTGAAAAACGGCATGGGTCTATTGGGCATCGACGTTCCTGAGCGGATGTAAGGCCTGCACATCATTCCAGGTCTTTTTGCGGCAAACAAAAAGGGTAACATTTTTTAACGTCAACACCTCGGCAAGTCCCCGCAGAAAAGACCTACCTTTGGGCAACAAACCCCCAATGGTATGAAAATCTCCTTCCACGGCGCCGCCGGCACAGTAACCGGTTCGAAGCACCTGCTCCGCTTGAAAAATGGTCCCACCATTCTACTGGATTGTGGCATGTTCCAAGGCATGGGGAGCGACACCTCTGTCATGAACGAAGAACTGGGTTTCGAAGCATCCCAAGTGGATTATGTCTTCCTCTCCCATGCCCACATCGACCACTCCGGACTCTTGCCCTTGTTGGTCAAACAGGGTTTCAGCGGACGCATCTTTGGCTCATCTGGCACCTTGGATATGACGGAAATCCTACTCAGGGACTCTGCCTTTATCCAATCGGCTGATGCCCGATTCCTGAACAAGAAACGTCAACCCAACCAACAGCAGGAGGAACCGCTTTACACCCTCGAAGACGTGGAAGCCACCCTGGCCTGTTTCGAATCCATCCAGGTAGACAAGCCTACCCGCATCGACAGCGCTGTGGAAGTGACCCTGTATGATATCGGGCACATTCTGGGAGCAACGACTATTTTCCTCGAACTCAAAGAAGAAGGCCGCAACATCCGTCTGGCCTACAGTGGAGATGTGGGCCGCTATGGTGACCCTATCCTCAAGTCGCCGGCTATTTTTCCACAAGCCGACTACATCATCATCGAGTCGACCTACGGCGATAGGCTGCACGACAAGGTGGACACCACCCCTGAACATATCAAGGAAATTATCGAGGAAGTATGCGTAGGCAAACGGGGCAAGCTCATCATCCCCGCCTTTAGTGTGGGGCGTACCCAGGAACTGCTGTATGCCTTAAACGAACTGGAACTCGATTACCGTCTGCCCGATGTAACCTATTACGTGGACAGCCCCCTCTCAACCAAGGCAACTCAGGTAGTGAAAAGCCACCCCGAATGCTTCAACAAGTCGGTGCAAAAACTCATGAAGTACGATAAGGACCCCTTCGATTTCAAGGGCCTGCATTACATCGAAGACAAACGCGCCTCACAAGCCTTGAACAGCACCGAACAGCCTTGTGTCATCATCTCCGCTTCTGGTATGGCCGAAGCCGGCCGGGTGAAACACCACATCGCCAACAGCATCAGCAACCCAAGAAACGGCATCTTGCTGGTTGGCTATTGTGAAAAGAACACCCTGGGAGCCCGTCTGAAAGAAAGGCCTGACGAAGTCACTATTTACGGAGATACTTTCCCGGTCAAGGCGGACATTTACTCCATCGAATCCATGTCGGCCCATGCCGACTACAACGACCTTAGCCAGTACCTGTCCACGCAGGATCCGGACGAGGTGAGCAAGGTTTTCGTTGTCCATGGCGAACCAGCCTCACAGGACGCCTTCAAGGACAGGCTCCTGAAAAAAGGATTTCACGATGTGGTGATACCCACCATGCACGAAACCTTCAGCCTTTAACGTTTTCAACAGGACTGCCACACCCGGCAAATCAAAAAAAATCCTAAATTCTCCTGTCACCCGTTAAACCCTCAGCTTGCTGAGGGCTCAAACGGTGTGAAGATTGTTTTGAGTTAACACAAACCTATGCACCATTCCTTTTCTACCCTGTTGATTGGCGTTGCCTGTCTGTTCTCCTCGTTTTCAGTTTCAGCGGCTCAGCCGTCTACCGGCACAGTGACCGGAGTTATTCAGGATGCAGTGTCACAAATCCCCATTGATTTTGTACATGTCACGCTGTTTAAAGAAGCCAATACGGTGCCTCTTACATCGGTCTCTTCGGCCGAAGACGGCTCCTTTCGTTTCGACAACCTGCAAGCGGGAAACTACCGCATAGAAGCCTCTTTATTGGGTTACAAACCACTCAAACAGACTTTTAGCGTCACCGCCGGACAACCGGTCAGTCTGGGGGTGCTCAAGCTGCAGCCAGACGCCAGACAACTGGCGGCCGCCGAAGTGACGGGCATTCGCTCAGCCATGCGCATGGATATTGACAAACGGGTGTTTTCGGTCGACCAAAGCATCGCCTCGGCCGGTGCCAGCGCCAGCGATGTCCTCAAAGACATTCCATCGGTAGAAGTTGACCAGGAAGGCTCCGTTTCCCTGCGCAACAGCAGCAACGTCACCATTTGGATCAACGGCAAGCCAGCCGGCCTCAACTCAGACAACCAGGCGCAGGTGTTGGAACAAATGCCAGCCGAAAGTATCGATAAAATCGAAGTTGTCACTAACCCCTCTTCCAAGTTCAGCGCCGAAGGCACAGCCGGTATCATCAACATCGTTTTGAAAAAAGACAGGAAAGCCGGTTATTACGGCAGCCTTCGCGCCGGTGTCAGTGATCCATTCGGGTACGATTATGGCGCCAATCTGATGTATAGCAGTCCCAAAATCGATGCCTACACCACCTTGGGCAGAAGGCGTCACGGGAACCAGGGAACGGGTGAAAGTCGCCGGGAAACCTACACCACCAACCCCCTGAGTTTATTGACCGATACCTCCACCCTGATCTCAGACACCGATCGGGATTTCAACATGGGCGGCCTCTTTTTCAGGGGTGGTGTTGACTATCACTTGACACCCAACCACTCACTGAGTTTGTCGGGTTTTGCCATGAAGGGCGAAAGGGGCTTCGATAGTGAAATAGGGTATGATTATTTCCTGGCAGATGGATCGGCTTCACGGTATGTAGACAGAACGTCCAACAGCACCAGCGGACATACCAATATGGAAGTCACCCTTGATTACCAGTGGGAAATCGGAGAGGAGCACCGCTTTCAAACCAATCTTTCATACGGCAAACGTGCCATGAGCGATAAGATCGATTTCACCCAAACTGAAACCAGAACCGATGGCGTACTGGTCGCCCCCACTGTCCAACTCCAGACCGGCGACGGCGGTCACACCGACTGGGAATTCCAGGCCGATTACACCAACCAACTGAGTGAACGCTTCAGGGTGGAAGCCGGTTTGAAAAGCGATTGGACGGTCAGGACCAGCGGGAACACCATTTTCAATGTGGCCAACCCCCTACCTGGTCAGCTTCCCGACTACAACAACGAGTTTGACTACGACGAAAAAATTCATGCAGCCTACGCCACTTTCACTGGCAAAGGCTGGGGTGGATTTGGCTACCAACTAGGATTGAGGGGCGAATACAGCGACATTGCCTTTATCTCGACCATCGCCCCCTCAGGCAACAATCTTGACAAAGGTAAACACTACCTTGACCTATTTCCCAGCGTCTTCCTTTCGTACACCATCAAAGAAGGATTTGACCTGCAACTGAATTACAGCCGCCGTATCAACAGGCCCAGGGGACGCAGCCTCAATCCTTTCACAGACATCTCCGACTCCACCAACATCCGCTTTGGCAACCCCGACCTCGCTCCCGAGTACGCCAACGCCTTTGAGCTCAACGCCATCCGAGTGCTGGACAACCACACTCTCTCAGCCTCGGCTTATCACAGGATGGCCTCTTCCGTGATTCAGGAAATCCGTTACCTGGACAACGGCATCATCTATCAGACGCCGGACAATGTCACAAGTTCCACCTCCAGCGGACTGGAGCTCATTGCCAAAGACCGATTGACCAAATGGTTGGAAACGACTTCCACCGTTAACGTCTATCACACACACCTCAACGGTTTCACCTACAAGGGAAACGACTACAAAGGATCAGAAGGCTTCTCCTGGAACGCCAGGATTAACAGCACCTGGCTAATGAGCCCCAGCCTCACCGGCCAGCTTTCCGGTTTTTATAACGCACCCAGGGTCATGGCACAGGGACGTACCAAAAGCAATTATACCGTTGACGCCGGCTTGAGAAAAAGCTTCCTGGATCGTAGCCTCCTGGTGGCCGTCAATGCCAGGAATCTCCTGAACTCCTTCAACTTTTCTTCCACCAGCTTTGGCCCTGGCTTTTATCAGGAAAGCAAGAACCAATTCTTTGGACGTACCCTACAATTGACCGTCACCTGGAATTTTGGGAATATGAAACCCAAACAGAAGAAACCAAACGGAGAAAACGGTGATGGCGATGCCGGCATGGGCGGAGGAATGGATAGTGGCATGGACGGTGGCTTTTGACACGCAGTCTCAGCCTCCTCTTTGAGGCCGACTTGACAGGCGGAGCCACTTGTAACCAGATTTCTAAACATTATTCATTATTTATACGCATAATTGCATATTAATACGCATAAATAGGGGTAAAGAACGAAAATTGTTGCATTAATGAATTAAATTTCGTTATTTTGCGGCCGATTTAATCGATATCCTCCATCTATGTCTGAAGCAGCAACCATCACCTCGCTCGAACAGGTGGTCATCCGGTTTTCCGGTGACTCGGGCGACGGCATGCAATTGACCGGAAGTCTGTTCTCCAACCTGTCAGCCATCTACGGCAACGAGATTTCCACCTTTCCCGACTATCCCGCAGAAATCCGTGCCCCTCAGGGTACGCTAAGCGGAGTCTCCGGCTACCAGGTACACGTCGGATCAAAAAAAGTGTACACGCCCGGCGACCTGGCCGACGTGCTCATCGCCATGAATCCGGCAGCACTCAAAGTCAACAAGGCCAACATCAAGCCCAACGCCATTGTCATTGCTGATGCCGATACCTTCGACACCAACAACCTGGAAAAAGCCGGCTTCAAGACAGACAATCCATTTGAAGAACTCAACCTGAAGGGCATCCAGCTCATCATGGCCCCCATCAGCAGCATGGTGAAAGACAGTCTGGTCGATAGTGAGATGGACAACAAGAGCATCCTACGCTCCAAAAACATGTTTGCCCTTGGCTTGCTCTGCTGGCTCTTCAATACGCCCATTGACAGGGCTATGCACCTGCTCGAAAACAAATTCAAGAAAAAGCCGGCCATCCTGAAAGCCAACCTCAAGGTGTTGGCCGATGGGTACAACTACGGACATAACACCCACAGCAGCGTATCCACCTATCACGTCAACCCCACGGTCATGCCTAAAGGCACCTACACCGACGTGAAAGGCAACCAGGCCACAGCCTGGGGTTTGATTGCTGGTGCAGAAAAAGCGGGTTTACCCCTGTTCCTGGGTAGCTACCCCATCACACCTGCCACCGAAATCCTACATGAGCTGGCAGCACGCAAAGATCTTGGCGTCAAAACCTTCCAGGCAGAAGATGAAATTGCCGGCGTCTGTACAGCCATCGGAGCCAGTTTTGCCGGCAACCTTGGTGCCACGTCAACATCAGGTCCAGGCCTTGCCCTCAAGAGCGAAGCTATCGGCCTTGCTGTCATGGCAGAATTACCCCTGGTGGTAGTCAATGTCCAACGCGGCGGTCCCTCAACCGGGCTGCCCACCAAGACCGAGCAAGCCGACCTGTTACAAGCCTTATACGGACGCAACGGTGAAAGCCCTTGCATCGTCCTGGCTGCCAGCACACCAGCCAACTGTTTCGACTATGCCTTCATGGCGTGCAAACTGTCCATCGAGCACATGACCCCCGTCATTCTGCTCACCGATGGTTTCCTGGCCAACGGCTCATCCGCCTGGCGCTTGCCTTCCCTTGATACCTATCCCGCCATCAAACCACCCTATGTGCATGCCGAGATGCAAGCCACCTGGAAACCCTACCTGCGCAACGAGGAAAACCTGGTACGCTATTGGGCCATCCCAGGCATGAAAGGTTTCTCCCACCGTGTTGGAGGCCTTGAAAAAGACAACTGCAGCGGGTGTATCTCCACCAATCCGGACAATCACGAACTGATGGTCAAACAGCGTCAAGCCAAGGTAGACAATGTCGCCAAAGTAATACCACCAGTCGAAGTTTTGGGCGATCCTGATGCCGACTTGCTGGTCGTAGGCTGGGGCGGCACATTCGGACACCTATATTCAGCTGTGAATGAATTAAACAACCAGGGACAGAAAGTGGCATTGGCTCATTTCAACTACATAAGTCCGCTACCGGCTAACACAGCCGAGGTTCTGCGTCGCTACAAGACTATTACCGTCTGCGAACTAAACAACGGTCAATTCGCCGGTTACCTGCGTTCAAAAGTAGAAGGCATCACCCTCCAGCAATACAATAAAATTGAGGGACAACCCTTTACCGTCAACGAACTGACCACCTACCTGAAAACCCTCTTAGAAAAGTAATCATGGAACCCATCCAATATAAACCCGCCGATTTTAAAAGCAACCAGGATGTCCGCTGGTGTCCGGGCTGTGGTGATTATGCCATGTTGAACAGCCTGCAGAAGGCCATGGCTGAACTGGGTGTTTCACCCGAACAGACCGTTGTCGTGTCTGGTATCGGTTGTTCAAGCCGCCTCCCCTATTACGTCAACGCCTATGGCATGCACACCATCCATGGCAGAGCCTCTGCCATTGCTTCCGGTGTCAAGGTAGCCAATCCTGACTTGACTGTCTGGCAAATTACCGGTGACGGCGACTGTTTGGCCATTGGTGGCAACCACTTCATTCACGCTGTACGCAGGAACGTCAACCTGAATATTCTACTGTTCAACAATGAAATTTACGGATTGACAAAAGGCCAGTATTCTCCCACGTCGAAGAAAGGCTTTGTGTCAAAATCCTCGCCCTATGGCACGGTAGAAGAACCATTCAGCCCCTCCCAACTCACCTTGGGCGCCAGAGGTTCCTTTTTTGCCAGGACCTTGGACATTGACCTTAAAACCGCTCAGGATGTGCTGCTTCAAGCCGCCAAACACAAGGGTTGCGCCGTTGTCGAGGCCTTGGTAAACTGCGTCATTTTCAACGATGGCACGCACAAAAATCTTTCTGACAAGGCGTTCAGAGCCGACCGCACCATCGTACTCAAGCATGGAGAACCCATGATCTATGGAGCCAACAACGAAAAAGGGCTGATTATTGATGGTTTCAACCTCAAGTCAGTGACATTGGGTGAAAATGGCATCACCGAAAAAGACATCCTGGTACACGACGCTCACTGCCAGGATCCTACCCTGCACTTCAAGCTCGGCAACATGAAGGGTGATTTACCTGTCGCCCTGGGTGTCATCCGCTCTGTAGAACAACCCACCTATGACCAGGCTGTTGTAGAGCAGATTGCCGACGTCCAAGCAAAACGCCCCGCCAGAACGCTGGAAGCTTTCCTGCACACCCTTGAAACCTGGGAGATTGATTGATCCATGGGATTGCGCTACGCTGTTATAGGAACGGGAGCCTTGGGCGGATACTTCGGTGGCAAACTGGCCAACGCAGGCCATGATGTGCACTTCTTGTTCCATAGCGATTATTCCCATGTGGCTGCCCATGGTTTAAAAGTGGAATCGGTGAATGGCAATTTTCACCTGCACCCCATCAACGCCTATCAACACACGGCAGACATGCCAACTTGTGACGTAGTACTGGTTTGTTTGAAAACCACGAGCAATCACTTGTTGAAAGACCTCCTGCCACCTCTTTTAAAGCCCACCACCCTCGTCATTCTGGTTCAAAATGGTCTGGGTATGGAAGAGCGTCTGGCACAAGCCTTCCCTAACATCAGCATCGCTGGTGGCTTGGGCTTTATTTGTGCCTCCAAACGCGGTCCTGGCCTCATCGAGCACATGGACTACGGCAAACTCACCCTGGGCCTCTATAAGCACGAAGAAAGGGACGACAACGACCGTGAGGCAGTTGACCAATCATTGTTGCGGACCGTTGTGGCTGATTTCAACGAAGCGGGCGTGGAAAGCCACTACAGTAGCGATCTGGCCTTGGCACGCTGGAAAAAACTGGTGTGGAATGTGCCCTACAATGGGCTCTGCGTTGTGCTGAACAGCAGCACCGATCAACTGATGAACCAGCCCCATAGTCTGGCTATTCTCAGGGAACTGATGCTGGAGGTTATCGCAGGGGCCAGGGCTTGCGGCCATGACATTGACGACAGTTTCGCTCAGGCCATGCTGGATTCAACCCGCACCATGACGCCCTATGCCCCCAGCATGAAACTGGATTTCGACTTCAAGCGACCCTTGGAAATCGAAGCTATCTACTCGAATCCTATCCAAGCTGCCGCAGCTGCCGGGCAGTCTCTCCCCCGCATTCAGCAGCTCGAACAGCAACTTCACTACATTCAGTCTACTTATTTAGGCTAAAACAATTGATAGGTAAGACACTCCCGTGCCTCTCTGCTCCATCAATCAGGCACCAAAATCGTCGAACATCAACATTTCCTTTGGCACACCCAGGTTGTCAAGCATAACCTTCACCGCGTTGGCCATGGGGCCAGGTCCGCACATGTAGTACTCGATGTCTTCGGGAGCTTCATGGGTCGACAAGTAGTTGTCGAGAATCACCTGATGGATGAAGCCTACATAACCGGTCCAGTTGTCCTCAGGACGGGGTTCGCTCAAGGCAATATTGAACGTGAAATTGGGGAAAGCCTTTTCGATGGCCCTGAAATCCTCTTCGTAGAAAATCTCATTTTTTGAACGGGCACCGTACCAGTACGAGATCTTGCGGTCTGTGGTCTTGAGCGTGTGGAAAAGGTGCAACAGGTGTGAACGCAGGGGCGCCATTCCGGCACCACCGCCGATGTACAGCATTTCACGCTTGGTATCGAGGATGTGGAACTCACCGAAGGGACCGGAAATAGACACCTTATCGCCTGGTTTGCGGGAGAAAATATAGGAGGAGCAGATACCTGGATTCACGTCGGCCCAACCGCCCTTGGCCCTGTCGAAGGGAGGTGTGGCGATGCGGATGTTAAGCATGACGATATTCCCCTCTGCCGGATGGTTGGCCATGGAATAAGCCCTGTAGGTAGGCTCGGGATTGGACATATGCAAACCCCAGAGTTTGAACTTGTCCCATTCGGGTTTGAAGCGATCATCCACATCCATGTCCTTGAAGTCGACGTCAATGGCCGGCACGTCAATCTGGATGTAACTACCTGACTTGAAGTTGAGTGTTTCGCCTTCGGGCAACTTGACCACAAACTCCTTGATGAAAGAAGCTACATTGTGGTTGGACACCACCTCGCACTCCCACTTCTTGATGCCCATGATTTCTTCGGGCACCTTGATTTTCAAATCTTCACGAAGCTTGACCTGGCAACCGAGGCGCCAATGCTCCTGCACCTGCTTGCGGGTAAAGAATCCCGTTTCCGTAGGCAGTATCGTACCGCCGCCTTCCAAAACCTGGCATTTGCACATACCACAGGTACCGCCACCTCCGCAGGCCGAAGGCAAGAAAATCTTGTTGTTGCCAAGCGCTGACAGCAGGCTGCTGCCTGGTTCGGCCATCACCTCTGTTTCCTCGTTAATGGTCACTTTGATGTCACCGGCAGGGGTGAGTTTTTTCTTGATATACAGCAAGAGGCTGACCAAGGCCAACATGACTGCCAGGAAAATAATCAATCCGAATAGAATGACGAGCACGTCAATAGCTAATACGATCATTGTCTATATCTTATAGTTTAATACCCATGAAGCCCATAAAGGCCAGACCCATTAAGCCGGCGATGATAAAGGTGATACCCAGTCCACGTAAAGGAGCAGGCACCTTGGAATACTTGAGGTGTTCCCTGATAGCAGCCATGCCCAGAATGGCCAACAACCAACCAATACCCGAACCCAGGGCGTAAACCGTGGATTCACCCAAGGAGTCGAAGTTGCGTTGTTGCATGAACAAGGAGGCTCCCAGAATGGCACAGTTCACCGCAATCAGGGGCAGGAAAATACCCAGCGAAGCGTACAAGGCCGGTGCAAATTTTTCCACCACCATCTCCAGAATCTGGACGATGGAAGCAATGATGGCGATAAAGAGAATAAAGCTTAAGAAACTTAGATCCATGCCGGCCAACTGAGGGCTGATCCAGGCCATGGCACCTTCCTTAAGGATATAGGTATGCAGCAGGTAGTTCACCGGCACGGTGGCTACCAGCACAAAAGTCACGGCAATGCCCAGTCCCATGGACGTCTTGACCGTCTTGGAAACGGCCAGGTACGAGCACATGCCCAGGAAGTAGGCAAATATCATGTTGTCGACAAAAACCGACTTGATAAACAGATTCAGCAGATCCATGATTGGTTGTGTTTAAGCGGTGGTTGTCAGATTATTTTTCCTGGAGTTCCTTGCGGATGGACCGCTGTACCCAAATGATGCAGGCCACGACGATCAATGCCATAGGAGGCAGGATCATCAGACCATTGTTCGCGTAACCGGCGTCGTAAAAAGACTGCGGTATCACCTTGATGCCAAACAGGCTGCCAGACCCCAACAACTCGCGCACAAAACCGACAATGAACAGAACGATGGCGTAACCCATGCCGTTGCCAATACCGTCAAGGAAAGAATCGAAGGGTTTGTTGCCCAAGGCAAAGGCTTCCAGTCGACCCATCAGGATGCAGTTGGTAATAATGAGACCCAAGAAGACGGACAGCGACTTCCACATCTCATAGGCGAAAGCCTTGAGCACTTGCTCGACAATGATGACCAGGGTGGCCACTACGACCAGCTGTACAATGATGCGGATACGGTTGGGGATGCCATTCCTCAGAAAGGAAACAATCAAATTGGAGAAGGCGGTAACAATGACCACGGAGAGACCCATGACCAACGCCGGCTTCAGTTGGGCGGTGACGGCCAGTGCCGAACAGATGCCCAACACCAGCACAGTGACGGGATTCGCTCTGTTGAGCGGCTTAATCAAGACCTCTTTATTGAACTTCATATGCTGTATGTTTTCAATGTATTGTGATGGAGATGCTTACTGTTTGATCAGAAAGGGTTCATAGGCACTCAGGCAATCCTGCAACATGGCCTCCAACCCTTTGCTGGTGATGGTGCCACCAGAAATGGCGTCTACCTGGTCGCGGCTGTCCTCTTTTTGACCGGCCTTGAGTACAGCAATCGATACAAAGGCCGATTCCCTGAACAAGGATTTTCCTTCAAATTGCAGTTGAAACGGTTTGGTATCAATTTCAGCCCCAAGACCAGGTGTTTCTCCCTGATGGGAAAAGGAGGCTGCAAAAATGGTTTGTTTGTCGTCGTTCAAAGAGACAT
>Ga0123334_1001899_pt1 | contig 25068 bp, 20 predicted proteins | sample BiotimSIPDNA_FD_89706 | JGI IMG/M metagenome (GOLD analysis project Ga0123334, IMG submission 89706) | Anaerobic biogas reactor microbial communites from Washington, USA - Biogas_R1 time_0 SIP DNA | ecosystem: Engineered > Bioreactor > Anaerobic > Unclassified | place: Washington, USA... | reverse complement strand
GTGCCTTTCGTTCTAAAAAAGCCACAAGGTTTGACGATTTCCATGATGGTTTCCACTTTTAACTTGATCATGGCTTCTGGGGTTTTAGCTTTCTTAAAAAGAATCGGGGTGACCTGATTGACTCGAGCGTCTGTACATTGCGCACTTAATAGAACGGCTATTAATAGGGTGTACGTATTTTCATGAATCAAAGGAATAGGTGGGTTTGGAAAATATTCATCCAGCTTACTTGAAATAAATTTGATTCTTTCCGCACGATTCATTTAAAGCTTTTGTTCGGCTATTGGGCGTCTAGAGTAAAATCTTGCTGCATTTCAAGGCTAGGCATATCATTTTCTGGATGCCCTACTTGAACGGCTGGAATACCAGCAAAAGTGGTATGTGCTGGTACATTTTTTAATACAACGGCTCCAGCACCAATTTTTGCACCTCGACCAATGCGAATATTGCCTAAAAGTTGGGCATGAGCACCAAGCATAACGCCATCGCCTATTTTTGGATGCCTATCGCCACTTTCTTTTCCTGAACCACCTAAAGTCACGCCATGGAAAATGGAGACATTATTGCCAATTTTAGCCGTTTCACCAACGACAATATTGGTGGCGTGGTCAAGAAGAATGCCGCATCCAATTTTAGCAGCGGGGTGTAAGTCCATTCCAAATTTTTGACTAACAATACTCTGGAGCATTTTTGCAGGGAACGTTCTTTTTTCATTCCAAAGAGAATGGGCCGTACGATAAGCCTGAATCCCTTGAAATCCTTTAAAAAAGAGGAGTGGCTCCAAACAATCTGAACAAGCGGGGTCTCTTTCCACTGTCGCTTCGAGATCGTAAGCAGCATTTATTAAAATAGAAGGGTGTTTTTGAAATTGTGTTAAAAAAAGCCTTTCGAGGTCATTTTTTTGAATGAGTTCGCCGCCTAATAGTTGGGCAAGGGTTGCAGCAAGCATCTCTCCAAAGCTTTTTTTGGAAAGAATTTGCCAGTCTAAGATACTTTCTGAAAGAGGTTCCGTCTTTCTTAATTCTTTAGCTGCTTTAATTAGTTCTTTTTCAATTTCATTTATGGTCACAACCACCTCAACATTCATGTTTAATGTAGCTTTAGAAAGGACTCTTGGGGAGAGGGGGAAAATATTTATTCGCTCTTAAAGTCGCTAAAGCATTTAATAATTCTGGTTCTCTTAAATAATCCATTTCAGCTAAAAGCTCTTCAGGAACTCTTCTCTGTAAACGGAAAGCATAAGGAATATTTTGATGAGAAGATGTCCACCAAAATACGCGTAATTTCTTAAAAAGAGCAAGCCAAGGAAACGAATCTGTTGATTTTAGCACAAATTGAGCTGGTTTTCCCCCATCACGAGCGCTTAATAATAAAGAGCCATCCTGGAAACATTGTTCCAGAACGGCTAGTCTTTTTTTTAAATGGGTCGCTTTTTGTGGTGCAATTTCAAGAACAATTTCCATATTCTTGAAAATAGAAATTATTAGGCGACTTGCAATTCTCTTTGGATGAGAGAGTATTGATACGTAGAAATGTCTGTGATTTTAAGAATCAATTCTTTTCGAACACCTGCACGAATCAATGCCTTTGCGTAGTTTATTTTTGCATATTCATTGTTACTCATAGTTGTTCCTTTAAGAGTGTTTCAATTTGTTTACAATAACTTAGTATTTAAAAAAGGAATAAAAAGCCCCATAATTGTTTTTATGGATACAGAAAATCCACAAAAAATCGCATTTAATTGATTATCAATGAGTTAAGAATTTTGACGCTAAATAAAAAAGTGATTCAAATCACGCCTTTTTTTATTGGGAAAGAGAAAAAAGGCTTAGCATCCTTTAAAACAGGGAAATTTTGACGTTTTTCTCTTAATATAGCATAGTCTATTTCGGCAGAAAGGATCCCTTCTTCAGAACCGAGAGAATCAATTATGTCTCCTGTTGGCCCTACAATTATAGACCCTCCATTATATTCTGTATAAGGATCTTCTCCAATGCGGTTTACTCCAAGAACATAACATTGGTTTTCAATGGCCCTAGCTTTTAAAAGGGTTGCCCATTGAGATTCTCTACTAGTAGGCCAAGAGGCAACTACTGTAAAAAGTTCAATATTATAGTTCATGGCTGCTCGAAAAACCTCTGGGAAACGTAAGTCATAGCAAATAAAAGGGGCGACGTTAAATAAATCAAACTTATAGGTTTTAATCGCTTCACCAGCTTCAAAATGCTTCTGTTCTGTATGAAAAGGGTAAATTTTGTCATAACTTGTGATTTCTGTTTGGCTATCAGGCCCATAAACACTTACATGATTACGGAATTGTCCATTTTGCTTTCTAATCCCGCTGCCTTGCACTAAACAACCCGTTTCTTGAGAAAGTTTGCTTAAAAAAGAGGCTGTGATTCCACTTTCAGCGTGTTCAAAGGACTCTTCGATCCCTTCTTTTGGGCGTCCAACAAAACCCGTGGCAAACATTTCTGGTAAAACGATGAGGCCGCCTTTTTCTATAGGCTTAGATTGTAATAAACGACGAACAGTTTCAAAATTCGCTGTTTTATTACACCAGAGGATGTCCATTTGCACTAGATATACTTTTGCCATACTAAAATAAAACTAATAAATACGAAGCTAAAAAATAAGACTCTTCCTCCTTTTAGGCTTTTCTCCTTAAAAAGTCGTTTTCAAAATGGATCTTTTTCTATTTTATTCCTTGTTATGAACTTTATGCGATCTATTCTTTTTTTATTAATGGCTTCTATAATAGTGGTTGCCGCTCCCACCAGATTAGTGGGCGTTGTGTTAGAAGCTGGCTCTGATCGTCCAGTTGCCGATGTGGATCTTTTATATAAGTCTGGTAAGAAAATTGCATCTACTGATGCCCGTGGTCGTTTTGAAATAGAAGTTTCTTCTGCAAACGCCGTTTTATGGGTAAAAAAGGAAGGCTATGACAGTTTAATTGTCAATGTCGCTGAGTTCTCTGATTTTTTGGATATGGTGATTATCATTTCAACCAATGTCCGTGATTTGGGGCAAAGCACCGTTATTGGTGGAGAAAATATTGTTCAATGGGAAAACGTACGTCGAGTGGAATTAGAAAAACTCGAAGATGCTGCTGGGATGAGATTTGATTTAGCGGAGCATTTAAGCCAAATGCCTGGGATTTCTGGCCAAAAAGATTTTTCTAGTGCCTTATTTTACGATGGCTCCAGAGCAGAAGATGTGAATTATCATTTAGGGCGTTTACGCGTTCCTAATATGCGTCATTTAGATGTGGGGTTCCCTGGGAACTTGTCTGTGATTAATCCTCGCGTTTTAAGTGGAATAGAAGTTCATGACCATTATGGAAAAGGTCCTTTAAGCCAAGGTCTTGCGGCGTCAATCCAATACTTACCAGAACCAGTGGAAGGTGAAGATTTTTCTGCCAAACTTTCTGTAGGTGTTACATTACAAGAAATTGTGATAGAAGGCCCCTTTCTTTTTTGGGATGGTTTCCGCTTTGCATTCCGTCGTTTAGATGAAGCGATGCTTAAAAATATGGGCGAAAAGTTCTTTACTGAATTTAAGAAAAGAGATGATAGTGGCTCTGATGACGTTGTTAAATCTTCGGATCCTTTTAATTTGAGCTCCTATGATTTATTTGGTGCTTTAAGTGGTTCGGATTCTCTAGGTAATACTTGGGGTTTACATTTATTATATAGTGCCGATGATTATGTGATTCGTCAAGACACCTCTAATTTAATGAGTGAAGTGAATAGTATTGATATTATTAAAGGCAGTCAGAGGTATTTGGTTTTGGGCTTAGACTATAATTCCAAATGGGGTTTAAGTTGGAACGTTGGTTTTGTAAGGGAAGCACTATCGGATACACTTCGTGATACAACAGGCTTTAGAACGGGTTCTTCTGGAGAAGCGGCTTCATTTATTGATGGGTTTGATTATGTTCATTCCACCATTAGTGCAGGTGCTGAAAAGTCTTTTCAAGGGAGTATTTTAGGCGCCGACTTAAGTAGTTCTCTTTTATTTGAACACCATATTATGGAACGCGAGTATCCTGATTTTTCAGCTATTCAAGAAATGAAGGGTAATGGAAATGTTTTAACAGGAGCTTCTCGAATGGGATGGCTTTCTGATCAACAAAATATGGTTTTTGCGTTAGGGGCTGTGGCTGATTTTGATGGCCATGCTTCTCCATTAGCGTCTTTTGATATAGAACGAAATTTATTTTCAAAAGAACAAAGCCACTGGCGCATTTTTGGAAATGCGGCCTGGAGAGCCGATTGGACTCCTGTATATCAACAGAATGACATCGATGGAATTCTTGTGAAAGGCGCCTCTGCAAAAGCAGGTGTAGGCTATAGGACAAAGTACCTTGATGTTCAAGCTCATGGTTTTGGGCGTTATTACGTGAATCCAATGCTTCCACAACCTAAAGCGTATGTTCATTACTTAGAACAAACAGACGTTGATTTTGCTTGGGTTTCTGGCGTGCAAGCGAAGGCCGAATGGAAAACATCTCATCATTTTTCTATGGGAACCAATGTAAGCTCTGTATATGGTGAGTATGAACTTTCTGAGGATCGTTCGCTCCCTTGGCAGGCCAATGCTCGTTTAGATATGGTTTCTCATTTCCGTTTTTATCCTAGAAAAGATTCGTTATTCTCTTTTATTCTTTCTCATCATGCGGCTTGGCATAGGCCTTTGTATTATTTTGAGATCACACCATCGGGCATTGAAGATGGGGAACGCGTTTATGGTACTAGGCGTGTAGATGATTTAGATGAATTTACGGATTTATTTAGAACGGATCTTCGAGTCAATTTAGATCTCCCTGGAAAAAAGGGAATCTTTAGAAATGTTCGTTTTTATATTGAAGCCAACAACATTTTGGCGAACTTAGATGTGCCTGCTCTTCGCTTCTTAGGCAGTGATAACGCTCGTGAGCGGTCGGTTGTCACTCAAGATAATGATTCTAATCATCAAAATGGATATGATGTCGTTCCGTTTATGGCTAAAGGGATGGGGCTATTTATTCAGTTTGGTGTAGAAGGCACATTCAGTATTTAAGTTCACAAGCTTGTTTATTAGAAGTATTTTTTATTTATGACGCTTTTTAGACAGTCTATTTTTGGAACCTCTTTAAGGTTTTTGAATTTATTATTTCTATTGATTGTTTTTCCGTTCATGGCTTTTGCAAGTGATTCTGTTTTTGTTCCTACGCCTCCAGAAAAGCCACTTCGTTTTTGTAAAGCAAATAATCTTTTTCTAAAATCAATCCAAGCAGATTCTGCTTTTGTGGAAATAACCAATTGGCGTGATATTGCTTTCGATTTACGTTATGCGTCTTTTAATAATGTCACAGGCCATGATTTGTATTGTGGTTCTAAGCGTGTTTTTTTACACCAAGAAGCGGCCACAAAATTCAAAAGAGCCATTCGTCTTTTGAAAAAGAATTACCCTGATTATCATTTTGTCATTTTTGATGCCACGCGCCCTTTATATGCTCAAGAAGCGCTTCGAGCGATGGTGAGAGGCACGCCTTTTTCTCATTATGTCACAAGCCCCAGTTCGGGTAGTGTTCATAATTTTGGATTAGCGATTGATTTGTCTATTGCGGATTCCACAGGGAAATTTTTAGATATGGGAACGGATTTTGATTCTTTTGAATCTTGTGCAGGTAAACAAGGCGAAGCCCGAGCATTAAAAGAAGGGCGCTTAAAGGAAGAGCAAATAAAAAATCGAACAATACTTCGTCAGGTGATGATTCAAGCGGGTTTTATTTCTTTGCCTAGTGAATGGTGGCACTTTAATGCGCTACTAACAAAAGACGTGCGAGCTAATTTTTCGAAAGTGTCTTTTTAGAAGACATGCATAATACTATTAAACAAATGGACTGCGATTCATAAAAAAGTGAATGCCACTAAGGTGTTCTTCAAAAAGTGTTTATCGCTTTTCATCTATTTTGTTTGTTTGAAATTATTTTGTATTAACGTAAAAAGCTTACTATATAGGGCTTGGATACATTTATGCAAAAGATTTTATAGAAAACGTTTTAGATCTTTTTTATCGAAGCTCTTCGTAGTCGATCATTTAGCGCAATTCCTAAACCTTCATTTGGGATAGGGTCTACTAAAATAAAACCGCTGGAAGGTGTATCTAATTGATGCATGTAGGCATATAAATTGGCCGTTGCTTCTGTTAGATTTCCTGTTTCAGAAAGGTTTAAAGATGCAGGAATAGAGGACTTTGTGTTTCCAAATGCAATACGAACTGTATTTGTGGGTATTACAAAATCCTTTGGCAGAGTCCCATAATAAAGAGGAATGCGAGGCTGGTAATGGGTATCCATTGTTCCTGGAGACACCATAGCTTCGCCTGGATTAGAAGAAGAATTTTTTAGTTTGACTTTTCCTATTATAGACTCAATCATCAACGGAGTGATCGCTCCAGGCCTTAAAATAACAGGAGTATCGTCTTCAAAAGCCACAATGGTGCTTTCTACACCAACTGTACAAGGGCCTCCGTCAACAATCCCATCTATTTTAGAGCCTAATTGAGCTGCTACGTGTTCTGCAGTTGTAGGGCTTACGTGTTTGAATAGGTTTGCACTAGGCGCCGCAAGAGGAACTTCGGCTTTACGAATAATTTCTTGGGCTATTGGATGCTGTGGAAGCCTTACTGCAACGGTAGAAAGCCCACTTGTCGCCAGGTCTGGAATACAGGGCTGTTTTGGAAGAACGAGTGTTAAGGGCCCTGGCCAAAAAGCACGAGCAAGAGCATACGCCGACTCTGGAATTTGTTGAGCTACATTTTCTAAAGAATCAATATCTGCAATATGCACTATTAATGGGTCAAAAACGGGGCGCCCTTTAGCAGCAAATATTTTGGCTAAAGCGAGTGGATCAAGCGCGTTGCCAGCAAGACCGTAAACGGTCTCGGTGGGTATAGCTACAATATGTCCCGAAGCAAGCAAAGCGGCTGCTTCGGCAACGCTCGTCCAAGGCGGAAAATAGGGCATTAAGCTTCCGGAGCAGCTGTCGTTTCAGTATTTGAAGAATCTTTACCAAAAATAGCGTCGCAAGCTTTATTAAAACGCTTCCAAACTTTATCGGAATGTTCTCTAGGCACGGCACCTACTTCTTTCCAAAGTCGACGTAGGTGCTTTACTTGGTTCATAGAATCTTCTTTATTAGAATCATTCAAATTAGCAAGAAGCTGTTCGGCTTGTTCACAGAGCATGAACTTCTTTTGAAGATTATTCTTTCTGGCTTGTTCTTGAATATCGAGCTGGTCACGGCGACGAGTGAAAAATTCATCACAAATAGCTTTGAATTCTTTATACAAATCAAAATCTTCAATACCGCAAGAACCTAATGTTTTCCATTCTTGTTGAAGAGCTCTTGTGATGTCTGCACTTTGATTTGCTCCAGCATTATCCATTAACGTTGCAATTTGTTCTATCATGGCTTTCTTTTTTGCTTTAATTTCGTTGAGACGATTTCTTGTCTCTTCATTAATTTCAGCATAGCTTTCTAGAATTTTATTGGCAATAGAAGAAAAACGTTCCCAAATAGAATCGATGTTTTCTTTAGGAACCATACCAATGGTTTTCCATTCAGATTCAATGGCTCGTATATTGGCAAGAGTCTCTGGTTGAGAAAAATCTATTTCCATAGTTTCGAGTTTCTCGCAGAGAGCTTCTTTTGCTTTTAGATTCTTTTGTTTTTCTTCGTCCATTTCTTCAAAGTGAGATCTTTTCTGCTCAAAGAAACGATCACAAGCAGTACGAAAACGATTCCAAATTTCATCAGATTGGCTTTTAGGAACTGGGCCAATGGCTTTCCATTCTTCTTGTAGCTTCTTTAGCTTATTGGATGTTTCATTCCAATTTTCAGAAATTTGCAGTTTTTCTGCTTGTTCACAAAGAGCTTGCTTTTTCTGATAATTTTCTTGTCTAACAAGATCTTCTTGCTTTATTTTTTCTTTGTGCTCAGCATAGAAGGAATCTGTTACCGCATGGAAACGATCCCAAAGCATTTGATTTTTTTCTTTAGGAACTTGACCAATGGTTTTCCACTCGTTTTGTAAGTTTACAAATTCTTTAAACTTATCTTTCCAAGAAGTGGCTTCATCTTTGATTAACGCTTCAGCGCGTTCACAAAGGGCTTCTTTGCTATCTAAATTCTTTTGACGTTCAGCATTTTGTTCTTCTAGTAGAGGAGAACAACGTTCCATAATCTTTTCGAATAATTCTTTGAACTGTTCACGTAATTCATTAATTCGAGTTGGAGCTACAGGCCCCATTGTTTTCCATTGATTGCTTAACGTGCGGAGCTTGAATAGAACATCTTTGCTTGGTTCTTCTCTAAGGAGAATGGCCATTTCTTCAAGAATGCTTTCACGATCTCGTTCATTGTGCCATGATTCCCATTGTTGCATTTCTTGGAATCGAGAAGTGGCTTCTTTATACTCCTTCCAAATTTCTTGGTAACGGTATTTATCTTCTCCAACGATTTCTTTCCATTCTTGATAAGTATCTTTTAATGTCTTTGCAATATCACGGAAGTTTTCTGTTTCATCAATGGCATTGATTTTTTTGATTAAGCCTTGGAGCTTGAGAAGGTTTGCTTGATAGATTTCTTCTTGTAAGGCACCTGCTTTATCAAACGTATTTGAAATCTGTTCTTTAATAGAACCAAATGATTCATAAAGAGGGTCCGTTTCTTGTATTTCTGGTAGAGACTCCCAATTCTGTATTAAGCTTCTGACTTGGCGGTTCACTACTTCAGAAAAATCCTTTTGAGCAAGGTTTTTTAATTGTTCAATGATTTCTAAGCGCATAGAATGTACAATAGAGTCATCATGAGTTTCCATGACATTTTCTTCAGCAGGTTGTTCTAGAGGAGCTTCTTTTTGAAGAGTGAGTCGATCATAACGAGAAATGGCAGCAGCAAAACGTTTAATCAATGAGCTTGGCACACCATCTTTATGAAGGTTCCAGTAATCAATGATTTCAGTAATGCGTAACTTATTGTTCTTTGCTTTGTTATCATTTAAGAGTTTTTCGAATTCTTCGATGAGTTTATCGAGTTGCCCCACTTTCATTTCTAATAATTGCTTTTGTTTAAGCTCTTCTTCAACTCGTTTAAGTTCTTCTCTGCACTTTTCTTTGAATGTGTTGTGTAATGAATCTAATTCTCCTTGAGCAGGCCCCATACCAAGAGCCAGGGCTTCTTCCATAAGGGCATTAAATTCATCTGCATGAGATATACTGGATTTGTCTTCATTAATCCGTTTTGCTTGCTGAATTAATGCTTCTCTCTTTTTAAAGAGCATCATGCTTGCAGAAACTTTTGCTTGAGAATCATTTTTTTGAACTTTTAATTTTTCGTTGGCTTTTTGTCTAACGCTATTGTGTCTAGAATTTTTGGCTATATCTTGCAATATACTTTCGCTGTCTATTGTCTCAACAGCAGCAATCGCTACTTCTTCTTTAGAATCCTTTAATGCGACAGCAGATAAAAAACCAGTCTTATTACATTTTTTTACTAAAGCTAAACGTAATTCTGATGATGGCATGCTTTTTAATAAATCTTCTGCATAGCGAGTGGATGCAATTTCATCCACGTAGCCAAGTTCAACATCGGAAGCGGTTCCACGAAAATCTTTTAATATTTTAACGAGCTCTTCATATAACCTATTTTCAGCAGTACGTTTTATTATAGGGTCTTTATCTTCTTTGGCTATTTGACGAAGAGCTGTAATGGTCGTTAATTTACGTAAGGCCATTTGACGGACTTCGATGGTTTCATCGGTGGTGGCGACGGTTTCAAATACATCCTGATTTTCAGGGCCAAGTTCTTGTAAAGCTTTAATACGTACTTCAGGGTCAGAGTGCTGCCATTTAGGTCTAAATACATTTAATAAGCTCATAAGGATCTCCATATAAGATGGCATTTCCTCTTTAGGAAATGAAACTCATCATAATCTAATAAAACTAGAGGTCATGTAAGAAAAAAAAACGTTTTTTATCGCTTTATGAAGCTATTTTTGAGGGGCTCCATGGCTAAACGAATACCAAAAACCCCTGTTCCAGAAAATATCGATAAGGTCTTGACTCCAGAGTCATTTGATTTGTTTTGTGACGTCTATATTCCACAGGCTCCTCAGGTTTATACTTATGGGGTTCAAAAAGGGGCATCTGTACAAAAAGGCAGTGTTGTTTGGGTTCAGTTTAATAGGCGTAAAATTGGGCTTGCCGTTGTTTCTAGAGTCTTTTCCGAGCCCCCTCTTTTTAAGTTAAAAAGTGCTGTTCCTCATCAAAGTGCTTATGCTTTTTCTGAACGTTACATGGAGAATTTAGAGTGGGTTTCTAAATATTATTTGTCTTCTCCAATGACAACTCTTCATGTGTTTTTGCCTTCGGATTTTTCGACTTTTTTAGACGCGATGATGGCTTATGCAAGTGAGCCAATCATAAAAAAATCTTTAGAATCAAAGCCAGTTTCTCCTTGTTTAACAGTAGAACAAAAAGAGGCTTTAGATAAATTAACGTTATTGCTAGAAGGTAATTCCTTTCGGGGTGCTTTATTACATGGGGTTACGGGATCAGGGAAAACAAGGGTATATCAAGAATTAGTTCAAAAGGCTTTATCCTTAGGAAAACGAGTCCTTATTCTTGTTCCAGAAATTGGTTTAACACCTCAAAGTGTGGCTCGCTTTTCGGATTTTTTAAATGAGCCTGTTTTTGTTTTACACTCTGCTTTATCTGTGCCAGAAAAAAGAAAAACGTGGGTGGAAATTCTTCTTGGAAGAGCAAAAGTAGTGCTTGGTACAAGAAGTGCTATTTTATCACCGTTTGATTTTGATGTCGTTATTTTAGATGAGGAACATGATTCCTCTTATAAACAACAAGACCCTGCACCGCGATATCATTGCAGAGAACTCGCTTTTCATTTGGCTCATAAGCATAGCGCTTTAGTGGTATTAGGAAGTGCTACTCCTTCTGTGGAAACATTCTTGTATGCCCAAGAAGGGAACCTTACTTATCTTCATTTATCCAAGCGAGCTACCGATATTCAAATGCCAAAAGTGCATTTAATTGATATGAAAAAAGAAGCTCCTTTGCAGCAGGCTGGAATTCTTTTGTCTTCGGCACTTAGAGAAGCTTTAACGGCTTGCCTTGAAGAAGGGCATCAGGCGATTATCTTATTGAATCGTCGTGGGTATTCTAAAACAAGAGTATGTACTAGTTGTGGTGCTACTTTGTATTGTAAAAATTGCCATATTCCTCTTGTTTTTCATAAGCAATATCGTGGTTTGCTATGCCACTATTGTGGTAGTTTACATCGGATGGATGCTCCTTGTTTTGAATGTGGGTCACCTACATTTGAATTTCAAGGAGGTGCTATTGAAAAGCTCGAAGAAGAAATAGTCTCTTGGATTCCTAGTGCAAAAGTGATCCGAATGGATCGAGATACGACTCAAAACGTAGGTGCTGCAGAAACGATTTTATCTTCATTTAGAAATCAAGATTATAATGTGCTTTTAGGAACACAAATGGTGGCCAAAGGGCATGATTTTCCGAGAGTGCAATTAGTGGGAATTGTTGGTGCTGATAATGGAAGTGGTATTCCCGATTTTAGAATGAGTGAACGTTTGTTTCAATTGCTAAGTCAAACGGCAGGCCGTGCGGGCAGAAATCAAGAAGGCGGGGAAGTTTGGATTCAAACAATGAATCCAACGGATCCATTGATGCGTTTTGCTTTAACTCATGATTATAATCATTTTGTAGAAATGGAAATACAACAACGTCGAGAAGCGTGTTATCCTCCATTTTGTAAATTAGTGGCTATTGATGTCGGGGCGCGTGACCAAATCATTTTGCAACAAACGGTGCAAAAAATAGAATCCATGATTTCACCTTATCAAGATATTCAAGTTTTAGGGCCTGTAGAAGGTTTTATCCCCATGCTTAAAAAAATGTTTTGGATGCGTTTTCTTCTAAAGGGAGAATCATCAGCTGCTTTAAGAAACGCTTTAAAACCCTTACAAGGCAATCTAAAAGCTCTTGGCTTTCCAATGAATGTGGAAGTTAAGATTGACGTGGATCCTTAAGAATTGTTCTTAATTCTTGAGCGGCTTTTTGCAAATCATCATTAATAATGGTGTATTCGTATTTGCCATGGGCTTTGGCGAAGTCCATTTCTTTAATGGCGTTTTCTAGTCTAAGTTGAATGACAGCCTCTGAATCGGTAGCCCTTTGGAGTAAGCGTTTTTTTAATTCTTCTACAGACGGGGGCAAAATAAGAATACCTGTTGCGTCAGGGTAGACTTTATCAAAATTGACTTTTCCAAAGACGTCTAAATCAAATAAGATGCGTTTCCCTTGAGCTAGTTGATTTTCTACAAATGATTTGGGTGTACCGTAGTAATTGCCATGAACTTGATTCCATTCGACGAGCTCATTCTTTGAAATCATCTCTTCAAACTCTTCTTTGGTTTTGAAGAAATAATGAATGCCGTTGACTTCGCCTTTTCGAGGGGCTCTTGTGGTTGCTGAAATAGAATAGCAAATGTCAGGGAACTCTTGAATCACCAAGTCTTTTAAGGTGGTTTTCCCTGCGCCACTCGCCGCACTCATCACAAATAAACGATGTCTCACTTTTTATCCTCAATGTATAGCGGGCGTTGCTTGACTTCATCGTAGATGCGTCCGATGTACTCTCCAAGAATACCAATAGAAATGAGTTGTATGCCACCAAAAAAGACGATGGCTGTCATGAGTGAAGCCCACCCAGGAACAGTAGTTTCTGGGAATAGAATCTTTTCAAGAATACTCCATATAAAAACACCAAAAGCAATGATGGTAGCGAGAACTCCAATGAGAAAGCTGATTTTTAATGGGGTAGTGCTAAAGCCTGTAATCCCATCAATTGCAAGCCTAATCATTTTACGAAGAGGGTATTTTGAAACTCCCGCTGTTCTTTCTGCTCGATCGTAGAGAATCCCTGTTTTCTTAAATCCAACCCAGCATACTAAACCCCTTAAAAAACGGCTGCGTTCAGGGAGACTGTTTAGTTGGTCTACAACAACGCGATCCATCAATCTAAAATCGCCCGTATCTGGAGGAATTTCAATATTGGTGAGGGAATGGATGATTCTATAAAAGCAAAAGGCAGAAAAACGTTTGAAAAGAGATTCGCCTCGACGTTTATGGCGCTGGGCGTAAACGACTTGATATCCTTCTTGCCATTTTGCAAGCATTTCGTGAATTAAACTGGGAGGGTCTTGAAGATCGCCGTCAATAATCACCACGGCTTCTCCTTTGGCGTGTTGTAAGCCCGCGCTAAAAGCGGCTTGATGGCCAAAATTGCGACTGAAATTAACAAGCTCGTTATAAGGAGTTTTTTGTAGAAGTTGCTCCAGAATTTCTCTTGTTCTATCCTTGGATCCATCATTCACGAAAATAATCTGATGCTCTATGTTTTTGAGTTCTTCTTCTAAAGTCAAAAAAGTCTTTTCAACGATTTCTTCTTCATTATATAGAGGGACAATGACTGATAAAAGCATAAGTTCTCCGACAATTATTCGTATAGTGTTGGGTAAATGATATTCACATGATCACAATCGCGTGATTGTAGTGAAAGCGTTTTTAAGGTAAGTTTTTTTACGTTGCTAAGAGAGGTTTCAATAGAGATCATTTTTTGTGATTCGATGGTAGGACTTTGATATAGAGGCTTGTCATCTCCTTCGAGGATCAATTGAACGCCATCGCTACAAAGGCTTTCATCATCTAAGCCTACAAGAGCTGTAAATTTAGAGTATGGCTTATCCAGTAAGAAAACGGTAGTGGAGGCTGCATGTGTGCCAAAACCTTCGGTATATTTTTTCCCTGCGGTAGTAAATGGATTATCTTCTATGGTAGTATTCTTCTTTAATTCGCCCCAGTCTTGTCTGTGAGAAACCACAGCCAAATCGGTGAGTTTTGTGGCTCCTTGGTTTTGATCGAAAAACACCGTTTGATGGTAGGCCACATTTTCTCTTTTGAGGGTGTCTACAATAAAAAACTCAAGGGTGTTATAACCAGGAACAGGACTTGCGTTTTCTAAAGTCCGACTAAAGGTATTTGCAGTATAGGGCTCTTGCAAAAGAAGAGTTTGGTTTAGATAGATTCTGGTTTGCCAAGGCGTTGCCTGTGTATGGCGCTGTGTGTATGAGACTGTAATTTTTTTTGTAGAATCAATGGTAAGAGGAGAAACTTGAAGAACTTGATCGTATTGGTATGTTTTTCGTCCCTTAAATTTGGCAATTTGTAGCCAATAATTATTGGTAATGAGAATGTTTTTAACGGATTCTAATTGCATTTCTCTTTCAAAAACATCGCAAGTGGTGGGTATACGTGTTTCTACTGCTTTTTGATGGTATGTTTTACTGTCCCAACAATCTAGGCCCCGTACGTAGTAGACTTCGCCATCATAGTCGTCAATCCATTTTTTTAATACGGCTTCGTTTTGGCTTCGAGCAAAATCATAGTGAACAGAAGAAATGCCATAGCCAATAAAATGCCAAGGCCTGCCATAAATAAAAAGTCTTTTTTTGGCTGGTTCTGTTTCAAGCCAAGTTAAAATATTTTTTTCTTCTATAGTCAAGTGGTTTCTATTGTACATGATGTTTTTGTTGAAACTACTTTTATAGCTCATCGTGTATCCAAAAAATCCTATAGCGCTTAGAAGAATAACAACAGCTGAAACGGTTGCTTTAGAAAATTTATTTTCAGTTCCTGTTGCTTTTAATAAAATTGAAATTAAAAATTGAATACCAAAGGCTGCTATAAATGCCATGGTAGGGAGCATGACGACGCTATACCTTTGGTTGATTTCAATGGAAAAATCACCAGAGACATTTTCTAAAATGGCATAGGTTTGGATGTGGTAAAGTAATAAGAAGCACAAGGAGTAGAATGAAAAACCGAGTTTGCCTTTTTGCCATTCGCGAACAGCAGAAAATACAAAGGCAAAAACACCAAAAAGAAAGAGGTAATTAAAGTAAGATAAAAAGGGATTGACGAGCTCTCCATTTTGAAGAGGCTTTGTCATGACGTCCCAGTTGCTAATAAGGTGTTCTAGAAAGTGACCATGGGCGTTAAATTCGCCCCCTTGGAAATTATAACCTTGGAAAAAGCTAATGGTTAAGAGGGCTGGTAATGTGAAAATGGAAAGAGTGAGGAAAAAGGCAGGGGCTTTCTCATCTTTACGTTCTAATAGCTTCGGTAGAGAGAACAGGATAAAGGCAAACAAGCAGAAAATAGTCTCTTGACGTGTTTGGGCAAAAAAGCCAAGAACGAGTCCAAGTAAAATCCAGTGGATTAAGGTGTTTTTTTCGTGTGCCCATTTTAAAACTAAAATGGAAAGTGCAGACAAGAAGAAATAGAGAGGCTCTACCGACATGGAGCGAAATTGGAATAAAATCGTCGGCTGTGCTGCAATTAAAATAACAGATAAAAATGAAAGGATGGGCTCTTTCGTCCAGACAAAAACGGCAAGAAAAAAGAGAAGTAGTGTGGCTGCAAACATTAAAAGTTGAGCACTAAAAATCCATTGGAGGTCTGTTCCAAATAGGTACATCCCCAGGTAGTATAAAAAAGGCTGCCCTTTTGTTTTGAAACTATTGGAAACAACATGGCACTTTAAATTGCTGTCTTGGAATTCTCCTTGATTGCATGTGCCAGAAGATTGGTTGTAGTACAGATTTTGGGCTACAGAAAGAAAGACGCTTTCATCACTTTGAACACGGTGTCTCGCTTCTATTTGCGTTCCTGCAAAAATAGTGGCAATAACTGTAAATCCGATAACCGCTATAAAAAGACGTTTTGATGGGAAATGACTGCGAATCCATTCCGAAAGATCTTTGTGTAAATAAATAAGAATGCTGACTATGGCAATGAATTGAACGATGAAAAGCCAAATAGGAAAATGGAGGTCAGCATTTCGAATGAACTCTTTTTGCCCGACATTGGGCAAAAGGTATATAAAAAACGGAATTAATACGGCGAAGAGAGTGCCTATGAGTCCAACAGGATGAGCTAAGTTTTTGAATAAATGAAAGAAGGATTTCATAATTAAATTAGAATTCAAAATAAAAAACGTTAGATTGACTAAGAATATAGGTTTTTTAGCTTTTATCGCTTGTACAAACTGTAAAGAAAAATTAAATTTGCGTCGCAAAATGTTTTTTAGCCTTAAAGAGGTTTTTCAGTGCAAAATGAGCTTATACTTAAAGCAGCAGACAATGTTAGAATCCTTTCAGCGGCAATGGTCCAGAAAGCCAAATCGGGCCATCCTGGTGGAGCGATGGGTGCTGCCGATGCCATAACTCTTTTATTTGCTGAATTTTTAAGATTTAATCCAGATCAACCAAACTGGATGGGGCGCGATCGCTTCTTTATGGATCCAGGGCATATGTCCGCTCTTCTTTATTCTGAACTTGCTTTAACTGGGTTTATGGCTCTTTCAGATCTTGCTGAATTTAGACAACTTAATAGCGAAACGCCAGGCCATCCAGAGCTCGCGGTGCATCGTGCTATTGAAAACTCATCAGGGCCACTAGGTCTTGGGCATGGTATGGCTCTTGGTACTGCCATTGCAGAACGTTTTATGGTAGAACGTTTTGGGGATATTGTATCGCATAAGACTGTCGTTTTAATTTCTGATGGTGGTATTGAAGAAGAAATAGCCTATGGTGTTGGTCGTGTGGCTGGGCACCTTCAATTGTCCAACTTTATTTTATTTTATGATGCCAATGAAGTACAGCTCTCTTGCAAAACAACAGATGTCATGTGCTTTGATGTAGCAAATCAATATAAGGCATGGGGCTTTAAGGTTCTTGAAGTCGATGGCAATGATATAGACGACCTTCGCCAAGCCTTTAAAACGGCTTGGGCCGAAACAGAACATCCTGTGATTATTATTGGTCATACCATTATGGCGAAAGGGGCTATCGCTGAAGATGGGACTTCTTATGAAGGTCAGGTGAGCACCCATGGTCAACCTCTTAATGCAGCAGGAGCCTCTACTGAAGCTACCATTGCTCGTTTAGGTGGAAATCCACAAGACCCATTCCAGATATTCCCAGAAGTAAAAAAGGCTTTTGCTGTTCGTTTAGATGAACTTCGTGCAGAAGCAAAAAAATGGGAAACTAAAAAAGCGGCTTGGGATAAAGAAAATGCCGAATTATCTTCTCTTTTAAATTCTTGGCTTTCTGGTCAAGGTCCACGTTTAAACCTTTCTGATTTACCAATCAAAGAAGGGGTAGCCACTCGTGTTTCTTCGGGCTCTGTTCTTGCCCATTTAGCAGATAATTATAAGAATGTTATTTGTAGTTCTGCAGACCTTTCTAATAGTGATAATACACAAGCTTTCTTAGATCGTACAGGTATTTTCCGTCCTAAAGATTTTAAGGGTGCTTTCATACAAGTTGGTGTCGCAGAACTCACGATGGGTGCCATCGCTTGTGGTATTGCTCTTCATGGCGGGCTTTATCCTATTTGCGCCACATTCTTCGTGTTTAGTGATTTTATGAAGCCAGTCATTCGTATGGCTGCTTTGATGGGACTCCCTGTAAAGTATGTCTTTACTCACGATAGTTTTAGAGTTGGCGAAGATGGTCCAACTCATCAACCTATAGAACACGAAACTCAAATTCGTCTTTTAGAAGGGTTAACTAAAGCGAACGGAAAGCCTGAGATGCTTGTCTTAAGACCAGCAGATGCTTATGAAACATTAGTAGCTTGGGAAATGGCTTTTGAAAATACCGATAGTCCTACCGCTCTTATTTTGACTCGTCAAAATGTAGATGTGTTACCAAGCGATGGGGCTTCTCATTATGCTCGTGCTACAAAAGCAAAACAAGGCGCTTATATCGTTAGCGATAATACAAAACTTGGATCAAAGCCAGATTTGATTTTGGTGGCCAATGGCTCTGATGTGTACTTAAATCATAAGGCCGCAGAAATTTTAAGAACAGAAGGCCTTTCTGTTCGCACCGTTTCTATGATTAGCCCTAAGCTCTTTTTAATGCAACCAGAATCTTATCGAAACCAAGTCATTGAACCATGGAGGCCTGTAATGGCCTTATCTAGTGGCTTGCCTTTATTATTCCAAGCAGTTGTTGGTGGTATGGGTAAAACAATTGGTCTTGAACGTTTTGGAGCTTCTGCACCAGCACCTGTTCTTGAAAAAGAATTTGGTTATGTTCCTGAGGCGGTTGCAGAAAAAGCAAGAGCGTACTTAGCTGAATATAAACAAGCTTGTCGTGATTTTTTGAAAACAAATACATAGTTTTTTTAGAATAAGATTCATTTGTCTTTCATTTCTCTTTGTTGTTTCGCACATTTATTTGCTTAATCATAATTTTTATGGTGAAATCATTCTTTAAAGATTATTTTTAAAATGTGTGTTTTATACAAGTTTGTCTCTAAAAATGATTTTTGTGATAAAATGTGGTGTGCGTTTTGAAAAATAAAAGTCGTTTTTGGATTCTATCTATGAGGGAAAATTATGCATACAATAATCTTTTTCACTTTGCTTTTTGCTGCTTCTCTTATGGCACAAGAAGCTCCTGATAATATTCGAAACCTATGCGATACTCTTCGTATTGGTGAAACGACAGAAGAAAGAACAATGAAGATTAGTCTGGATACCATTTATGATTTTAGATTCGAAAATGATAATCAGATAAACTCTCATTTCTATCGTTCCATTGAGGATCTTTCTCCTATTAGAGGAAATAAAGTGTTAGCGGATTTATCTATTCCGGTTTCTATTGAATCCCAATGCTTAAAATCTAGTAATGCGTGTTCGATTGCTTTTTATGACGTGAACGCCAAAAAATGGGCGGCAAAAGATACCTCTTGTGTGACTCAAATTTTTGATATTCACGAATCTCTTTTTGATGTATATGATTCAGCCAATTCTTATAACTGGATTCAATATCGTTTTGAGGATTGGAGCGCGAATGACCCTGTGAATCAAACGGATATTCTCTTATCTGTGACCCCAGAAATGAGAGCCTCGAGTTGGATGACTATTGCTTATGTTGAGGATACTCTTGATGGAGGAAGTTTTCGTTATTGGTTAGGGATGTCTAGGAATGTCGATTCTTTGCTATCTGTTACGGGAGCAATAGGAGCCTTGGCTGAGACAAATAATAAAGTGATTTATCGTCAGACGTTAAAATTCGTATTAGCAGAAGAAAAACTTATTGTAGACGATCCTCCTATTAGTATAAAGAAGTCCAGTGAAAATCAACGGCCATCGTTTTCTATGCAGAGGACTCATGGGGGTGTTTTAATTCGTGGCCCTAAAGGGGAAGTACCTAGTTTAAGGCTTTTGAATGGAACCTCCGTTTCTGGAAATGTTCCCGTTTCTGCTGGAGTTTACTTTATTTCTATTGAAAAAGGCTCTTGGCATCGTATTTTTGTCCAAGATTAACTCCTTTCTTTTTCCTTTTATTTTTTATAAATTAAAAGCCAGCTTTAAGAGCTGGTTTTTTTATACATCCCTTGCAGGGGGCTTTTCTTATAGAAAAGACTGCATTGTCTTATGGAGGATGTATGTTCAGCCGGTCTTTCCTTTTCTTATTCTTTTGGGGTGTTGCTTTAGCTAATGCTTTGGCGCCTAAGCTTTCTCTTGATTTTGTAAACACAGATATCAAAGAAGTGGTGCGGACGATCTCTGCGGCCTATGATATGGCGATTCTTGTCGATCAAAATATCTCGGCAAACATAACGGTTCATTTAGATAGCGTTGGCCTTTTTGAAGGGCTTTCGGCGATTGCAAGTGCCAATGGGCTTGAAGTGATTCAAGAAGGGGCTCTATATCGAATTCGAAAAAAAATAGAACGAGGAGAGAATCGGTTTTATTCCAAAGACGGTCTTGTTTTTATCGATGTTCAAAATAAAGAGATTCAAGAGTTTATTAAAGAATATGCTGCGAATACCAATTTGAACATCTTAATTGATCCAAAAATTAAAGTGAAAATTAGTGGGCGTTTACAAGGTCTTCCTGCGCATTCTGCGTTAGTTTCTTTAATGAAAGCCCATGGTTTTCGAGTGCGTTCTGGGCCAGATTGCTTTTTTGTAGAAGAAGAAAAGCAACCAAAAGAAGAATCATCTTCTATTGTGGAACTTGCTTATAGAGATTCTTTATTTTTTGTGGATTTGGAGGCGGCGTCTCTTAAAAACGTTTTGAATGAGATGGCTACGCTCGCTCATTTGAATTTAGCGGTCTATGGAGAGCTTCGTGAAAACGTGTATCTTAAAGCGGATTCTCTACCTTTGAATGCGTTATTGAAAATGCTTTTTCAAGGGAGTCGCTACACTTATACTTTTGATTCTCTGGGCACTATTTTAGTCGGAGAACGGGGAGCTCCTTCGGCCATTGCAGCGAATTCATTGTATTATCTAGAACATATTCATTCTGAGAAAGCACTTCTATTACTTACCAAGGCGTATCAAGATCGAGGGCTTCGCATTTTAGAAGTGAAAGAACAAAATGCATTGCTGTTGATGGGAGCTTCTACAGAAATAGAATCGGCATCTCATTTCTTAAAAAAAATAGATGTAGAAACGTTACAGGTATTATTGGAATGCATCATCGTTGAATTTAATAAGGGGAAACAATTTGAATTTGGTTTTCGCTCTGGATCGGCAAAAAAGACAAGCGAAGGAGGGCTAGGCATAAATAGTTTTATTCGTATTTCGGACAAAAGTCGTTTTTGGGGCAGGGGATTTGGTGAAATAGGGCTTCTTTCAGACCAATTTGATTTTGAATTGGCGGCTCTTGAAGAAAATAATCAAGCCGAAATTTTAGCAAGGCCAAGTATTAGCACCTTAAATGGAAATAAAGCAAGCATTAACGTGACGAATACCACTTACTATATGGTGAGTCAAGTCTCTGCAGATGGTTTTCCTATAACGGATTATCGATCTTTTAATGAAGGCGTCAGCCTAGAAATTACACCTTCTGTAGCTCGAAGTGGAGAAATTACCATAGAAATTATTCCTGAGATTAAAACATCGGCTAGAAGTTCTGGAGAAGGGCCAAGAGATATTAGTACGAGAAACTTAAAAACAATCGTTTCTTTAAAAGAAGGGGAAACGTTTTGTCTAGGTGGGCTAATTCGAAAAACATCTGCTAAAGTTCGTTCTGCGATTCCTTTTTTAGGGAGCCTCCCTTGGGTTGGGAAATGGTTTAGTTACCATACCAATGAAGATTATACTATGGAGCTTGCCGTTTTTATTACACCACGTTTGATTCGTAAAAACAAATCCAAGGCGGCAAAATGATTTTAGTCAAAAAAGGAAAAGAAATCATCCAAGGAGTTTCAGATTGTTTTATGTTGACTTTAGAAATGCAAACGCCCTTTGGCGAAGAACCCCACGAGGCAATGATTGTAAATCATATAAAAAAAGAATTGCCTCTTTCTTGTGAGCGAGTCCATCATCGGATTTCTTTTTTGCCTTTAATTTCTTTTAATAGTTCCATGGGCCGAACGCATCGTTTTCTTGTCGCCTTTTCATTAAAAGACTTTTCTATCGATCGCCCTTTTTGTGATCGAGTCTTACCTTTGGCGATTGCTTTTACCGCCTACGCAGAAGAAGAAATGTTAAAAAAAGAAGGGTTTGAAAATTTAATATGTGGTGGTTACTTAAAAGGTCATTTGTTTTTATTGATTTTCTGTGAAGGGAAATTAGTGCATTGGATTCAAGAACAAGTAGAAGAAAAAACAATAGATCTAAATCAAAGGCTACATCGACTTAGGCTTTTTATTCAAGGAGATGCTTTTCTTTCGCGCTTAGGAGACCCTCCTGTCTCTATTGTTTCTGAATCGGCTGTGTCCAGTTTATTTGAGAAGGCTTTGTTAGATCCTTTTTGGCATCATTGGGATTTAGATCCTTCTATAGAGCTTAAGGAACGTGCATGGAAACGATTGCAGAGGCGTTTCCTTTATGCGTTTATTTTGGTCTTCATTTTATGGACGGGAATCTTTTTCTTAAATCAGTTTCTTTTTTCTTCAAAAGAAAGCTTTTTAGCAAGGCAAGTGCAAGAACAGATTCAGCAGGATTCTCTTCGAGAAAAAATATTAGAATTTCAAAATCAAATATTAAGTATGCCTACTCCTTTAGATTTAGATCTTCTCATCAATGAGATTGTAACTGCTTCTGGAAAAGGAACAAGGCTTTTGTCCTTAAAGAAAATTCCTTCAGAAGAGGGACTCCATTTTGTTTTAAGCTTTTCTGCAATTCATTTTGAGGAGTCCTCCAATTTAGAGCGAGAACTAAAAAACAGTCGATTTTTTAAAATCAAAAAAATAATAGTGGGCTCTGTTCAATCGAATACAGAAGGAAGAGTCAGTTTTCAAATGGATCTGTTTTTATGAAATTAAGCCAAAAACAAAAGGTGGTGATTTGCTTTTTAATACTAGGGATTATAAGTCTCTTTGGCTCCTATTATTTTTTGTACCCAACCATTCAAAATGGGCTAGAAAGAAAAAAAATAAGATCTGTTCAAAAAGAGATGGATGTTTATAAACCTTTATGGGATTCTTTAATGCTCTCATGGAAACCATGGAAAGAAAAATATCATACCAATCCATTTTCTCCTGATTCTTTAGTGTCATTCGCATTAGGCGCTTCTGTAGTTTTACACCACTTTCAAGTGGAGTCGAATGGCAATGAATATCGGTTTCAAGTCGAAGGAGATTTCTATTCCATTTTTTCATTTATTCAAACAATAGGGAAAAAGGCACCTGATTGGTTTTTCAAACAATTTGAATTAGTGAAATCATCGAAACCGAACGTTTATTTCTTAAATCAAGTGTGCTTACGGCGAATGAATCAAAATACAACGGAGTCTAGCTCTCAAAAAATACAAGAGTTTGAAGTCAAGGATAAGTTAGGGAAATTAATCTCCGCTTTTGAGCGAAACGCACACCAGCAAAATGCAGACGAGCGAAACATAAACGAACGAAACATAAACGAACGAAACGCACACGAACTGAATGCTCTTAAACGAGAAAGTCTTCGCTTGAAAGGAAATCCCTTTGACTCTGAAAAAAAAGTTTCTCCTATGTTAAAAAAGAAAAAACCTCGTTGTCTTTTGCCTTCATTTCAAATCAGGGGGGCTATTGCAGGGCGCGTTTTTCATCTTCAAGGGACTGGAAATAAAACGATTTATAAAGTAGGTGATTTTATTGGAGATTATCGTGTCCATAAAATTGAAACGAATCGAGTATTATTGAGTTGTGAAAAAGATACGGTATCAAGGTCTTTATGAATAAGAATAAAAAGGGCGCGATTCTACCACTCGTATGGTTGCTTTTTATAGCATTAACGTTTATTTTCTCTGCTCTTCTTCATTCCACTGGGGTGCTCCTTTCGCGGGTGACTCATTTTGAATCTCGATTGCAAGTGCAATATAATGCCGAGTCCGCCATTTTATTAAAGCTTTATCATGTACGTTTTTCTAATTCTAAAAATTCATTTCCTAATGTTTTAACAGATACATTGGGCCCATGGCTTGTTCTAAAAACACAAGCAGGGGAGCGAGAAGTGTTTGCCTATGCAGGTTTTTATACTTCAAAAAACAATCCACCTTTTTCACATCAGGACTTATTACAAGCAGAGTCAAGGTGTCTCTTGTATTATCAAGAACGTTGGCAGAGTGAATCCTATAAAGACACTTTGTATGGAAACACCTATTTTTATAATCCCAAAAAGGATGATTTTTCAGGAACATTTTATGTGGCTCTTGGGGACTTAAAAATAGATTTGCAAAAAAAACGATTTTCAAAAATAGCGTTTTATGTGGAAGGGAATGTTCTAATTGAGGGAGAGGGAATAATCGATTCTTTGCACTTGTTTTCAACAGGATCTATTTCGCTTTCTGGTCTAATAAAAATAAATGAGGCGAGTCTTTATGCACGTGGTACAATAGAAATCTCAGATCCAGTGGAGGCTCGTGGTGTTTTTCTAAGTGAAGATACCGTTTTGGTGAGCGAAAAAACTTTTGGTATTCCTTTTTGGTCTAATGCAGCGAGAACAATTGAAAGTCAAGACTCTCTCTTTTTACCAATAGATCTTGCTAACCAAAACCCATTACGTATTTTTTCTTGGGCCATAAAATGAACAAGGGATTTTCTTTGATTGAAGTGCTTGTAAGCCTTATCCTTCTAGGTGTTTTATCTACATCCCTCTTCCTGTTTTTAGATGGTTATAGAGAGATTCGTTCTTTTGAAAAAAAACGCTTAGAAGCGTTTCGCGAAGCCGCTAGTTTAATAGAAATAAAAATGGATTATCCTCCTTCTTGTATTGAGGAAGTTGTTCGCTCGCCTATTCGTTCTTGGGGTGAAATGGAATGGAGTAGCACTAGAATAAAAGAAAATGTGCCTTTGCTATTTATTCGTGTTCAAGTATTATCTAAAGAACATAAACAGCTTTTATCTCAGTTAGAGAGGGTTCTGCCATGTCAATAAAAAAAGGATTTACTTTAATTGAATTATGCGTTGGCGTTATCCTTACAGGTATTTCTCTTTCCATTTGTCTTTCTTTTTTTTCTCAAATGCATCGTACGTCTTTTTCATTTTATAATAGACAAATTAAGGATTTAGAATATGCTCTTCAAGTAATGCAAATAGAACAACGACTTAGATCAAAATGTTTTCTGTTTTATACAGATAAAGAAATCCAGTTACAAAAAGAGAATAAAATAAAAGCGGCATATCGATGCCGCTTTTAGAGAAAAAATAAAATAAATTCCTTAGACAGGGACTTCTGGCTGAATCTCAATGTTTTGGGCTTGTGCTTTTTTATCGCGATGTACTTCGAGTAAGTTAGTGAAGTAATGCATGAAACTTAAAACACCTACAGAGAGGAAGCCAATAGAATAGAGGGCTAAGAATGGGCCGATAATAAATTTCTGAGCACCGATATATTCTAACAAGCCGAAAATGCAGTATCCACCAACGAGCAATTCAAGAGAAGCAATGATTGGGAATTTTTGTGCATAAGAACTT